>OFFW01001981.1_pt1 | contig 11693 bp, 8 predicted proteins | sample 1521501 | NCBI WGS metagenome assembly OFFW01 (sample SAMEA3504107, study PRJEB24116) | mouse gut metagenome | biome: mouse gut; feature: mouse-associated habitat; material: faeces | place: Denmark | collected 2011
GGGCGCACCTGCATACTCCACGCCTATTTCATGGAGAATATCCGCGACAGAGTCCCCGACCGCCGGCGTCGGCGCCAGCGAGAGATCGATGATCCCGAACGGAATCCCAAGCTTTTTTGAAGCCTCCATTGCGACAAGCTGTCCCACGCGCGTAATCTTAAACGCAGTCTTTTTGATCGTCTCACAGAGCACCTCAAAACTCTCCCCGCGCACCTGCTCAAGCGCCCTTTTTACAACTCCCGGCCCGCTGACGCCCACATTGATCACGGCATCCCGCTCTGTCACGCCGTGAAACGCTCCCGCCATAAAAGGATTGTCATCCGGAGCATTACAGAACACCACCAGCTTTGCACAGCCAAAAGAATCCCTGTCTTTTGTGCGCTCCGCAGTCTGCAGTATGATCTCTCCCATCAGACGCACTGCATCCATGTCAATTCCCGTCCTGGTGGAACCGGTATTGACAGAACTGCATACATAGTCCGTCTCCGCGAGCGCCTGCGGAATGGAGCGGATCAGATTCTCATCCTGCGCCGTCATCCCCTTCGACACCAGCGCCGAATATCCCCCGATAAAATTGACGCCGGTTGCCTTTGCCGCCGCATCCAGGGTCTTTGCGATAGTGACATAATCTTCCGGATTCCTGCAGGCCGCTGCGCCCACAAACGCCGCCGGCGTGACAGAAATCCGTTTATTTACAATCGGAATACAGTAATCGGTCTCAATCTCCTCACCTGTCTTCACCAGTTTTTCCGCCACGGTTGTGATCTTCTGGTAAATATTGTGATTCAGCTTCTCAAGATCGGAATCAATGCAATCCATAAGGCTGATACCGAGCGTGATCGTCCGCACATCGAGGTTTTCCTGCTCGATCATTTTGTTCGTCTCATTTACTTCAAATATGTTGATCATGCCGTCACTCTCCCCCCACAGCTTACCTGCTTATTCCGCTCAGATACGGTGCATCTTCTCAAATATCTCCGCCCTCTGGCATTTGACGGAAACTCCGAGCTGCGCGCCGATCTCATCCAGTTCCTGCTGGCAGGACGAAAACGGCACCGCCGACGCAGTCATATCGACTATCATCATCATATTGAAAAATCCCGACACAATCGTCTGGGATATATCAAGCACATTGATGTTCTTTTCCGAAAGATACGTGCATATTCTGGCAATAATTCCCACCGTATCTTTTCCCACCACAGTAATAATCGTCTTGTCCACAGTGTTTTCCATCATTTTCCTCCGTTCCTGAAGTCCTTAAGAACTGCACGCACAGTCCCCTGCATTTACGCACCTTTCCGCGCAGACGGCAGATGTTATAGTTTAAAATGCAATCATGGGAGTCGGTTCTTCCCGTTTTGCCACATGGATCGGAAAATCATCCCCTTTGTAGGGATTTTCGCCCATGGTCACTTCCAGCCGCACGGTCTCATAGGCGAGCTCCGGATAGTTATTCTCCTCCGAGAGATGTCCGAGAATCACCGCTTTAAACTGGTCGTGAAGTACTTCCCCGAGCAGCCGTCCGCTCAGCTCATTGGACAAATGCCCCCGTTTCCCGAGAATCCGCTGCTTTAACGGATACGGATAGCGCCCCGCCTGCAGCATATGTACATCGTGATTAGCCTCCAGAAGCAGGGCATCCAGGCCCCTGAGCTTTTCGATGATCCGGTCATCGTAGACTCCCAGATCCGTCATCACCGCAACCGACTGTCCGGCGTGGCTGAGTCTGTAGGCCACCGGCGCCGCGGCGTCGTGGGACACCGCAACCGGCCCGACCGTCAGCTCTCCGACCGTGAAATCCACGCCCGGCTGTATCTCATGGAACAGGCTCCTGTCAATCTTTCCCACGGATCTGATGCGCATAATCGCCTTGATGGTCCCCGCCGTGGCGTACAACGGCAGCCCGTAGCGCCGCGCCAGAACCCCCAGCCCCGCGATATGGTCAATATGCTCGTGAGTAATCAGGATCCCCTGCATTTCCCCCGCCTTAAGTCCTGCCGCGTTCAGGCCGTTCTCAATCCGCTTTCCGCTGATTCCGGCGTCTATCAGTACATGGCAGCTGTCCGTTCCGACACAGATACAGTTCCCGCTGCTGCCGCTGGCTATGCTGTATAATTCCATTATCCTAATCTTCTTTCCATTTCAGTTCAATCTTATCCCCGTCTTTGAGCGCCGTGGAAAACTGTGCACGTTCCCCGTTCAGGTTCGTGATAATGGCGCGCCCGCGCGAGACTGTCAGATCAAAATCGTAAAAATCAAATACATCCACAAAAATATACTGCTTTTTTCCTGTCAGACTCACCGGCGTCTCATTGACATAGACGACCAGATCCCCGTCCGTCCCGGACGCCTCCGCGCTTCCGCCGGATTCCGGAGCCTCTTCTCCCGTCCCCCTGGAATCCGCAGGCTCCGCAAAGCCGCCTGCTTTCACGTTATTCACGGAATCCACAGGCTCCGCCGTATTTGCAGGCTCCGCAAAACCTTCCTCTTTCACATCACTCACGGAATCCGCAGACTCCGCAGAACCTTCCTCTCTCACGTCATTCGCGGAATCCGCAGACTCCGCTGTGGCTGCAGGCTCCGTCGTTTCCACCGGACCGGCAGTTTTCACCGCTTCCATGGAGTCAGAGGACTCCTGCGCATACACAGATTCAGCCGTCCCTGCTGCGCCCTGATTCCCCGTCTCCGTCCCGGACGCCGTCTCTCTCTCCGCATCTTCCGGTACCGGTCCGGCCTGGGATACTTCCTCCCCGCTCCCGGCACCGGGTGCGGATTCCACGGGCACTTCCACCGGAAGCGTTTCCTCAGCCATGGCACCGTAACCGGATTCCGGAACCGTGGATTCCCATCCGCTCACAGAACCATACCCGTTGGCGCTGCTCCCGTGACTGAACGCACCTTCCACGGCCTTTTCGTGATATCCTGCGGCCAGATTCTCCGCCTCTGCCCCGTAACCGGAATATGTCTGCGCCTGCGCCGCCTCATATTCCCGGACTGCCTCCGCCATTTTTGCATACTCCGGTTCCTCCCGCACAGGCAAAGGACCTGCCTCAGGCACCATTTCCACTGCGCCCGTTGTATACCCGTACATCTGTCCGGCAACACCGTCATGATACCCTGGCACAGTGAAAACCTGTCCGGCACCTATAGCTCCGGAGACATCCGCCCCCGCCAATCCGGGCTGTATGTCCCCCGCCTCTCTGCGCGGCTGTACGCCGGCCGCGGTGTCGGCCACGGCACCGGTATTCTGCATCGCTCCGGCCATCCCGGTCCCCCGGAACGTCTTTCCTCCAAATAAAAGCTGCATGCTGCCCGCCGGAGCCGCATGGCCTCCCTCCGGCTGAACTCCCGGAAAAATACCGTGGAGATTGCTGTAATAGCTTCCCGCCATCTCCAGCTCTTCCGGATTGATCGCGGCAACACCGTAGGAAAGCACTGTCCAGTCCACGGTAAAATTCTCATAAATCAGCGTGTCCATGGTCGCGACACGGTTATTTACCAGAATTTCACGATCCATATCAATCTCCACATCCATAAACGCCGCGAGCTGTCCGATCGTATAGAAACTTCTGGTCTCGACCGCATCTCCCTCCTGTATCAGATAGGAGGGTAGCTCAAGACTCCCGTTGACCTCGAGGTAATTCGGACAGCGGACAATCCTTCCGTTGACAATAAATACCATGGATGCGCTGGAAGCCTCCGCGAGCTGCTCCAGCGTACAGTAAGCGGCGGCGCCCTGCGTGGAGGGCATAATCACGATATCGCTGTTCGGCTCAAGAGGCGTATTTATGCTCGCAGGCCTGTCGTTCATATAAATAGTGGCGGACTCCCCCGGAACGCCGCGCACAATTCTGGTCACGCCGTTCACTGTAAACTGAAGCTCTTTTCCACGCTTTGGAAACAGATCCTCATTCGGAAAACCGGCCTGCATCGCCGCGTCCACAACGGTAAGCCTGTTATTATCATACATTTTTACCCGTTCCCCGTTAAAACGTACCATAATAAAACTATTCCGCTGTACGTAATAGTTGAGACAGATACCGATCGGAGTCACGAGAAGAGGATCTTTTTTGATATCCGCCTGCTCAAAAGTGACCTCCTGGAGCACTTCCTCCCCGCGGAGCGCCACGCGCTCCCGCGGAAGTTCCAGCTTCTCGGCAAGCATCTCGGTGTAACCGTGGATTTTTCCGCCGCCGCCGACGACAAAAGTTGCACTGACCGTCTTATCACCGTTCAGCTCCCTGATCTTATTCGCGACTTCCGTCGTCATGCGGTCCACAAGCGGGAATGTGAGCTCCCAGACTTCCTCCGCCGGAATCGTGTGCTCGATCATCATAATATCCTTATAGGTAACTTCCTGCGCCTTTCCGCTGCACATCTTGATATGTTCTGCGGTCTTAAAATCGACAAGATAATGCTGTACCAGCATCTCCGTGATCTCATCCCCGGCGAGCGGTATCATGCCGTACGCGATAATACTGCCGTCCCTGGTCACGGAAATATCGGAGGTTCCCGCACCGATATCCACAAGCGCAATATTCAGCAGACGGAAATTCTCCGGAATCGCCACATTGATCGCCGCGATCGGCTCCAGCGTCATGTTGGCAACTGAAAGTCCCGCCATGCCGACTGCCGCATAAAGTCCGTCCACAACATCCTCCGGCAGGAACGTCACGATAATATCCTCCGCAATCCGGTCGGCCTTATGAGACTCCAGACTGGAAAACGGCTCGTCATTCAGATAATATTTCACGACAGAGTAGCCGACACAGTAAAACTTATAATTCGTGTCATTCTGTTCCTTTAGAATCTCCTGCGCCCTCTCCACGCCCAGAAGATCGAGTGTGTGGATATCCTCCCCTGTGACGACCATCTCCTCCGGAAATTCACACGAGACATTTGTGGTTACAGTCTTTAAAACACGCCCCGCGGCCGCGATACACACCTCCGTCAACGGCTGACCGGTCTGCGCCTCCAGCTGCTCCTTCACCTTGCCGATAATCCTTCCCACACGTCCGATATCATGAATCTGACCGTCCAGCATGGCCCGCGTCTCGTGCTCCATGCTGGACTGTGCCACAACAATAAATTCATTGTCAATCCGGTAGCCCACGGTTCCCACTACATTTCTGGTACCGATATCCAGGCCGAAAACCAGGGGTTGTTCGAATTCTCTTACATCACTCATCTGCGGAATCTCCTATTCTATCTTCATATCTATTGCCCGCTCCAGCTGCCGGAACGCTTCCTCCACCGTCCCGTTATTGTCAATCACGACTCTGCAGCGGCTCCGGTATACCTCCTCCGGAAGCTGGCTTTTTAAAATCTGACACACCTTTTCCTGCGAATACCCTCTGGTGCGCATCAGACGCTCCCTCCTCACATCCTCACGCGCATAAATATACCACAGTTCGTCGCAGACTTCATCATAATGCTCCTCAATCAGGAGTGCCGCCTCGAGAACCAGAAGCTTTGTCTGTCCGCCCTCCCGCTCCCGGTCCGCAGTCTGCCCGACGTATTCCCTGACAGCGGGATGTACAATGCCATTCATCCTCTCCCGCTTCCGGTCATCCCCGAAAATAACTTCCGCCAGCCTCCGCCGGTCAAAACTTCCGTCCGGCAGAAAGATCTCCTCTTTTTCGAAAGATCTGCAGATTTTCTCATAGCAGACTGTTCCCGGCTCCATAAGCGTGTGGGCAATCTCATCCGCCAGCATTACTTTTGTCTCCGGTCTCCGGGCCAGGTACGAGAGAAGCTCTGATTTTCCCGCACCTGCGCCGCCGGTAATTCCGATAAATCTCATACCCGTCTCCTGACTGTATCCGATAGATTATTTTAACCCGGGATTGCAATATGGTCAATAGAATTCCACTTTAAACGAATCATTGCCGGAATCTCACTTCGCCTCATACCAGTTGCTTCCGGAATGAGCGTCAATCTCCAGCCGGACAGACAGCTGTGCAGCCCCGTGCATCTCTTCTTCCAGAATCCGGCGCACCGCCGCCTCCTCCTCCATGGCTGTCTCCACCAGCAGCTCGTCGTGCACGGTCAGAATCAGCCTCGAGGAAAGTCCCTCCGCCAGCAGACGGTCGTGGACACGGATCATTGCGATTTTGATAATATCGGCCGCCGTCCCCTGAATCGGGGAATTCATCGCGATGCGTTCCCCGAAAGATCGCTGGGCAAAATTGCTGCTGAAAAGTTCCGGCACCGGGCGTCTCCGGCCGAACATGGTGGTGACATAGCCTTTTTCCTTTGTCTCCGCCACCAGTCCTTCCAGATAAGACCGTATCTTCGGGTAGGTCTCAAAATAGCGCTCAATATAATCCGCCGCTTCCTTTTTGCTGATGCTTAAATCCTGACTCAGGCCAAAAGAACTGATCCCGTAAACAATTCCGAAATTGACAGCTTTCGCGTTGCGGCGCTGCAGTTCCGTGACTTCCTCAAACGGAATATGGAATACCTGGGACGCTGTAATCCGGTGAATATCCTGCGCCTCGCGGTACGCGCCGATCAGCTTTTCATCCCCGGAGAGATGCGCAAGCACGCGCAGCTCAATCTGGGAGTAATCCGCGTCCAGAAATACACAGCCTTCCCGCGGAAAGAATGCCTTCCGGATCAGCCGCCCGAGCTCGATCCGCATCGGGATATTCTGCAGATTCGGCTCCGTGCTGCTCAGCCGCCCTGTCGCTGTGATCGTCTGGTTAAACGAGGTATGAATCCTCCCGTCATCCGCAATACACTGCGCCAGACCGTCGGCGTAGGTGGATTTCAGCTTCGCCAGCTGACGGTATTCAAGTATATCCGCCACAACCGGATAATCAGGCGCCAGACGCTCCAGAACATCCGCCGCCGTCGAGTAGCCTGTTTTCGTCTTTTTGCCGTTCGGCATTTTCAGCCGGTCAAACAGAACCGCCCCCAGCTGTTTCGGGGAATTAATATTGAACTCCTCTCCGGCCTCCTCATAAATCTTTTGCTCCAGCTCCGCAATGCGCACTGCAAGCCGGTCTCCATATTCCTTCAGAGCGGTCCCCGAGACAAGAATTCCTTCGTTTTCCATATCCGCGAGAGTGAACACCAGCGGCATCTCAATCGCCGCAAACAGTTCCTCCATCCCCGTGGCGCAAAGTTCTTCTGACAGCTTTTCCCTTGTGATATATGCCGTATATGCCGTCAGGCAGACACAGCGCAGAAATTCCTCCGGCCGTTCCCCCGCTGCCCGCTCATAACTGAGCTTTTCCAGCAGATCCCGGCGGGAGGGAATCATTATCCCGGCGTAATCTTTTGCGATATCCTCGTATGGGTAGTCATTCTTTAGTGGATTCAGAAGATACGCGGCGATCACTCCGTCAAAAAGATTCTCCCTGCTCACGCAGCCATTGCAATTCTTTTCCAGCATTCCGAGTGAGGCCAGCTGCTGTTTTAAATCCAGCGTGGCGTAACCTGCGGCGTCACACGACACAAACAGCTCCCGGATGACATCGCATCCCAGCTGCGCACCTGCTTCCATATAATAGACATCCTCAGAGCCGAATGCGACCGCAAGTCCCAGAAACGGTCTTCCCGCACACTCCTTCGCGCCGGCTTCCTGCCGCAGATCCTCCCCTGCTGCAGGAACGGACATTTCCATTCCGCTCCCCGCTTCCGCATCCAGACCGGGCAGTCTGATCTGTCCATCCTGCTCTGTATCCGGGTCTCTCTTTTCCCCGCACGGCACCACAAAGAAACCACACTCCGCACCCTTCATCCGGGCAAACACACGCTCCGCGTCTTCTCTCCGGCTTATTTTCTGAAAATGCTCCGCCACCTCATTTTTTGATGCCGTCAGTTCAAACCGGCTGAGCAGATTCTTAAATTCAAGCTTTTTGCACAGAAGGTATGCCTCCTCCGTATAAAGATCTGAAATATTTTCCAGCCTGGCGGCTTTTCTGTCATATACAATATCGGCGTGAAGGTCAATCGTCGCCAGCGTTTTGCTCATCTGTGCGAGCTCATAATGTTCTTTCAGGTTTCTGCTGGCGCGCGGAGGCCGTATCTCATCGACATGCGCATAGGCATTCTCAATACTGCCGTACTGCGCGATCAGCGCCGTCGCCGTCTTTTCCCCGATTCCCGGAACCCCCGGGATATTGTCGGAGGCATCCCCCATCAGTGCCTTCACATCGATAAACTGCGTCGGGGTCACCAGGTATTTTTCCTGCACCTCCTTCGCATTATAGTCCTCGATCTCTGTCCCGGTCCGCTTCGTCTTCGGGATCCGTACCCTGACCTGCTCAGAAGCAAGCTGCAGAAGGTCCCTGTCCCCCGAGACAATGGAGACGGTAAGACCGTCCGCTTCCCCCTGCTTCGCGATTGTCCCGAGCAGATCGTCAGCCTCGTAGCCGCCTTTCTCCACGATCACAACTCCCATGGCCCTGAGCATCTCCTTCATCAGCGGAACCTGCTCCCGCAGCTCCTCCGCCATCGGCTTCCTGGTCCCCTTGTATTCTTTATACATTTCGTGGCGGAACGTCGGCTGCGACACATCAAAAGCGACGGTCAGATAATCCGGCTGTTCCTCCTCAAGAATCTTAAACATAATATTCAGAAAACCATACACCGCATTGGTGTGAAGCCCCTCGGAGCTGGTCAGATCAGGAATTCCGAAAAATGCCCGATTCAGAATACTGTGACCGTCTATCAAAACCAGCTTTTCACTCATATCCCATCTCCAGTCTCAGATTGTTCAGATTGCACGCGTGTAATGCCTCAGCCACTCATTTTCCTCCTCCGTCATGTGCGGGGACAGAGTATCATATACCATTTTGTGGTAATCGTTGAGCATCTTTCTCTCACGCCCCGTCATCTCCTCCGGCAGGATAGCATCAAGGTCAATCGGAGCATAGGTAATATTTTCAAAAACCATAAACTGTCCATACTCGTTCTTCTCCGCTTTGCGGCAGACCAGCTCGTTTTCGAGACGGATCCCGTACTTTCCTTCCAGGTAAACGCCTGGCTCGTCCGTCGTGATCATCCCCTCTTCCAGAACACCGCTGTCCTGGCGCTCGGGGACAATCTTCCAGCGAAAGCCGTTCGGACCCTCATGGACGTTGAGCAGATAGCCGACGCCATGTCCTGTCCCGCATCTGTAATCAATTCCCATGTCCCAGAGCGGTCCCCGTGCGAGTATATCAAGGCTGACGCCTCTGCATCCGTACAGAAACTTTGCGTTTGCAAGCGCGAGATTGGATCGGCAGACCGCCGTAAAATGCCGCCGCATCTCATCCGTGAGCGGGCCGAGCGCCATTGTTCGCGTGATATCGGTCGTTCCCTCATAATAATGACCGCCCGAATCCACGAGCAGAAATCCCTCCGGCTTTAGCTCCGCATCCGATTCCGGGGTGGCCGCATAGTGCATCATGGCAGCATTCGGGCCATATGCGCAGATCGTGTCAAAACTGATATCCAGAAAATGCTCCTGCTCCTGTCTGCGCTCTCTCAGATAATCAGACGCGGAAATCTCCGTCATCGGAATCCTGCCGATCTGTGTCTTCAGCCAGTACATAAATTTCGTGAACGCGACGCCGTCCCGTACATGCGCGAGCCGGGTGTTATCAACCTCGACCGGATTCTTGACCGCCTTCATCAGCTCTGTCGGATTCTTTTTGTCCACGATCTTACAGTCCGGATGCAGACTGCACGCAATGCGGTAATTGACCACACTGCGATCCAGAAGCACGCAGGTATCCGCCGGAATGGACGGCACGTACTCGTAAATTGCCTCATAAGGTCTCACCGTTATACCGTATTTATCCAGATACGACCGGATCTGTTCCGTCACCAGCTCCTCCTGCAGAAACCAGATACACTCTGCGTCCGTCACTGCCAGATAAGAGAGTACGACCGGCACATGATCGATATCGCCTCCGCGGATATTCAGAAGCCAGGCGATATCGTAGAGCGAGGTGAGGATGTGCACACCGGCCTCCTCCTTTTTCATCTCTTCCCTCAGGCAGGAAAGCTTGTCCGCGGTATTTCTTCCACTGTAACGCTCTTCGAGCAGAAACAGCGGCTCCTTCGGAAGAGCCGGACGGTCCTCCCAGATCAGGCCGGCCAGATCCTCGTCCACATGCAGCGTCGCGCTCTTCTGCTCCGCAATCCTGCGGAATTTTTCGCCCAGCTTTGCGTTTACCACCCTTCCGTCAAACCCAAGACAACCGTGTTCCGGAAGCTTTTCCCTGATAAAATCCTCCTCTGCCGGCACGCCCTCCACTCCCATGCGGTAAAGCGTGACGGGTGTTCCTGCAAGCTGCTGCTCCGCCTGAACGAAATAACGGCCGTCTGTCCACAGCCCCGCCTCTGTCTGTGTGATTATGGCGGTTCCCGCGGAACCTGTAAAGCCCGTGATAAATTTTCTCGCCTTAAAATGATCCCCGACATACTCGGATTCATGGAAATCGGATGTCGGAATCACATAAAGGTCAATCTTCCTCTCTCTCATCTCACTGCGCAGCGCGCCAAGTCTCTCCTGTATCATGATGCTCTCCTTCGTCTGTTTTATGATGTAAATTCAAAAAATTTCGTATCAAGCTCCGGATAAGAGCGTTTCAGGGAGATCGGCCTGCCGGAACGGCTCAGAAAACAGTGCGAACTTCTCCCCGTCGTGCGCAGCTCCCCGGTCTCCTTGTCTGTCATGCGGTACTCCACCTCAAGCTTCACCCCGGTGTATCTGACGATCCGGGTCTCGATCACGATCACATCATCAAAATGCACCATACTGTGATACTCACAGGAAACCGACAGTACAGGGCTGATAATCTCCATCTCCTCCATCTGTCTGTAAGACAGACCGATCTGGTTCATCAGATCCATGCGGGCCTCCTCCATCCAGCGGATATAATTGGAATGATGGATAATACCCATCTGATCTGTCTCATAATACTTCGCGTGATGTTCGTACGGGCGGATTCTGATATCCTCCATCTGCTCCCCGTATACCTCTATCTCTTTCTGTGACATTCAAATCCCTTCTTTCCTGCTGTCATACTATTCTGTATTATCCCATATTGCTTCCCGGATTTCAATGTCAGATTTCACGTCAGTCCTCAAAATATTCGCGATAATCTTCCTCATTCGCAAACAGCATGTATCTTCCGTCCACATATCCCATGTAACCCGCTTCCACCACATATCCCTTCATAAATAAAATACACTCCTTTTTTCTCTGATAAAAAGGAGTGTATCCTGTCACATGTCCCATAAACGGGATATACAGCTGTTTTGTGTCCCAAATACGGGACAGATCACATTTTTGCGGCAAGCTGGAAAAACAGAGCTGAAACGCCCCACCAGGCGTACAGAATCACTTTGTTTTCCCGAAAAATCAGGTTCCATGTACCTACGTCCATCGGCACAAGCGGTCCTGACCAGACCAGCGAGCCGATACTGAAATAAAGCAGTGAGAGAAAGGCCGCCGCAAACAGAATAAAGGCAATGACTCTGATTACCCTGTTCCTCTCGATATGCAGCTGCATACAAAACAGCTCAAGCACCAGAAGCGTCCCTGAAAATACAATCCACTGCCCGATAAACCACGTCCGGTAGTCCGACAGCATCGCAATCCCCCGGTCGGACAGCAGGGAAAATGGCCAGTAGGTACTGCTTCTCTCGATCACGCCCCCGGAACTCCTCCACGGAACCACAAAAAAGACGAT
>OFFW01001984.1_pt1 | contig 11685 bp, 11 predicted proteins | sample 1521501 | NCBI WGS metagenome assembly OFFW01 (sample SAMEA3504107, study PRJEB24116) | mouse gut metagenome | biome: mouse gut; feature: mouse-associated habitat; material: faeces | place: Denmark | collected 2011
AACCCGAAAACAGAATTTTGCCGCTTTAACTGCCCAAGCAGTTCGGGCATACTTCCATGATTTCTGCTTAACATCTTTCTGGATGCATATAAAAAATCGTCATTGTATACAAATAAATGCGGATATGAAGTTTCTTCCTGAAACAGCCGTCTGCTGAATCCATCCGCAAACAGCTTCGTCCTCCGTAAAATCAGATCCTGCGCCATTGCGTCTATCGACAATGCCGCTCCAAGAAGATGAAACCCGTCTACATGATATTCCATCACCCAGTACCGCAGAATCTCCACTGCGATATTCTGATTCATCTTTTCATCAAAATATATTTCCAAAATGCATTCCATATGATTTTTATGCAATTCACGTATGAGTGTTTTCAACTCCAGTGACGGCTCTCCCGTTGCAGAATAAGACGCTTTTGGCGCATAGTAATCTCCCGGTACATATCCCCAGCAGTTAATCTTATAAGACGGCTGTTGTTTCTCTTCCAGCAGAACAAACAACTCGGATTCTTCGCTTTTTCGCTCCAGCAGGCGTTTGTTTAGCTGGGCTTTCCTGATATTGGCCTGTTCCGTCAGGGTATCGAACTTCTGCTGCTTTGCCTGCAGTTCGGCTTTCTGGTTTAATATACCCAAAAGCTCCGCCTGGCCCTGTTCTATGCTTTCATTTACGCTTTTTTGGGACGCCTGCAAAGATTCCAGCCTGTGCTCCGCCTCTTTGCGCCGCGCCGTGATATGTAAAAGCTGTCCGGCAAGCGACGCTTCCTCTGCTTCATACGCTTTTTTCTGCGCTTTTCGGACTTGTCCGCGTCAAGTTCGGCTGCGCGGGCCTTAAAATGCGCGTCCGACTGCTCTGCCGCCTTTACCTGCTCAAACAGGACATTCCTGTCGCCTTCGAGCCTGCTTTTGGTAATCACGGCCTGGTTTAGCTGCTCCCGTACCGCTTCAATCTGCGTTTCCGCCTCTTCTAACGCGGCTTCTATCGTTTCGTACTGCTTTTTGATCCCATCGTGTTCCGCCGACGTTTCCTTCAGCTGCGCGTCCGCAATCCGGCAGTTTTCTTCCGTCTCCTTTAACTGCGTGTCAATCTGCCCGATTTCAAGCAAAAACGTATTGACGTCGTAGCGTTTGAGTTCTTCCTTTTTCTTAAGATAGATCTTTGCTTTTTCGGACTGCCGCTCCAGGGGGCCCATCTGGCGCTCGAGTTCGCTTATAATATCGTTGATGCGCACCAGGTTGTCCCGTTCCGTTTCCAGCTTCTTCTGCGCAGTCGCCTTCCTGCGTTTGAATTTGACAATGCCCGCCGCCTCGTCGAACAGTTCCCGGCGTTCTTCGGGGCGCCCGTTTAAGATTTTTTCAATCTGGCCCTGGCCGATAATGGAATAGCCTTCCTTGCCGATCCCGGTGTCGTAAAACAGTTCGTGGACGTCCTTTAAACGGCATGCGCTTCCGTTTAAAAGGTACTCGCTTTCGCCGGAACGATACACCCGCCTTGCAACGGTCACTTCCTCATAGTCAATGTCTAAGACATGATCCGAATTGTCCATTGTAATTGCCACATAAGCGTAACTTAGGGGCTTTCGGTTTTCGGTTCCGGAAAAAATAACGTCCTGCATACTCGAACCGCGCAGCTGCTTGGCGCTCTGTTCCCCCAATACCCAGCGCACGGCGTCCGATACGTTGCTCTTGCCGCTGCCGTTTGGGCCTACAATCCCGGTTATCCCGTTGTGGAAATCCAAAACGATTTTGTTTGCAAAGGATTTAAACCCGTGCATCTCAATACATTTTAGGTACATGATCCCCCCTGCCCGGGTACCAGTTCTTTCAGCCTTTCAGAATCCAGTTTTAAAAGCGCCTGGTACGCAGCTTCCTGCTCCGCAGATTTTTTGGTGTGGCCAGAGCCTATCCCAATCACTTCCCCTGCAATCCTTGCTTCCACGGTAAAACTCTTGTCGTGATCCGGCCCTGCTTCTTTTAGCACGTTATACTTTAAATTCCCGTTATAATCACTCTGGACAAGCTCCTGCAAGATAGTCTTGCTATCATAAAAGAGCTTTTTGTGTTCAATATCCGTCAGCACATATTTCAGGATAAACTCTTTTGCATTAGTAAGACCACCATCTAAAAAAATTGCGCCTATCAGGGCTTCTAAAGCGTCCGATAAAATCGATTTACGCTTCCGCCCGCCTGTCCTGTCTTCTCCCCTGCCAAGCAGCATAAATTTCCCCAAATTAATCTGCGGCGCGCAGGCCGCTAACGTCGGCTCACAAACCAAACTTGCGCGGAACTTCGTCAAATCCCCCTCCGAAAGTTCCGGATAGTGCAAAAACAGAAATTCGCTGGTTACCACCTCGAGCACCGCGTCCCCCAAAAACTCCAGCCGTTCATTGTCCAGATGCTTTTTGATATGTTTTTCATTGGCATAAGAACTGTGCGTTAAGGCCTGCTTTAGTATCTGCGGATCTTGAAACTGATATCCGATAATTTCCTGAAATTCTTCCTGTTTGTTCATAATCATTCCTCCTCTTGTTTTGAATATCACTGCGCGCGCATAAAAAGTTTGCCCTGCCAAATACTTTTGCGCTTCACAGCAACACGGTCTTTCCATATGAAATAAAAAATAGACAAAGCCCTCCGTCGGGCCTTATCTATTTTTTCATTATGGGGATTGTCAGTTCAAAGCCGCCCGTATCCGTTCGGCTGCGTCTGCAACCGTTACGATTTTTTCGGCTTCTTCATTTGGAATTTCAATGTCAAATTCTTCTTCGATCCCCATGATAATCTGGAATACGTCCAGAGAATCCGCTCCAAGGTCGTCTACAAACGTAGTTTCCAGCGTAATCTCATCCGCGTCCACATTCAGCACCTCTGCAATAATCTGTTTTAGTTTTTCAAGTTCCATAACATGCTTCCTTTCTACTCATCCCCTCCGGTCGAGTCCGTAATATTCTTTTTTATTTTACCATTGATGTCCTGCTCTTTAAAAGCTACGCACTGGATAATGGAATTTTTTACTTCACTGGCCTTTGAACTGCCGTGCGTTTTGACAACCAGGCCGTTTAATCCCAGCAGCGGCGCGCCTCCGTAAGCTGACGCATCAAATGATTTCAAGGTTTTCTTCAACGCCGGCTTGATAAGCAGCGCGCCGATCTTACTGCGCAGGTTACTCGTCATGCCTTTTTTTACGACGCTTAAAAACGTACTGCCGACGCCTTCATACAGCTTTAAAATGACGTTTCCGGTAAATGCCTCGCACACAATTACATCCGCGGCTCCGTGAGGAATTTCCCTCGCTTCTATGCTGCCGGTAAAATGTATGCCCTTACACTCCTTTAACAGCGGAAACGTTTCCTTTACCAGGGCGTTGCCTTTCTCCTCTTCCGCCCCGATATTGACAATTGCAACTTTAGGATTTTTAATCCCTATAACGTGTTCCATATAAACGGAACCCATCTTGGCGAACTGCACCAGATGCGACGGCCTTGCGTCTACATTTGCGCCGCAGTCGATTAACAGGGATACGCCTTGCTCCGTCGGAATCAAGGGAGCCAGAGGAGGGCGTTCTATGCCTTTGATCCTGCCGACGATAACCTGCCCGCCTACCAGGATTGCGCCGGAACTGCCTGCGGAAACAAACGCGTCCGCTTCCTTTTGTTTCACCATATTCAGCCCTATGACGATTGATGACTTCTTTTTCTTGCGGATTGCCAGTACCGGGGGTTCTGCCGTTTCAATCACTTCTTCCGCATGGATCACGGTAATCTGTCCGGAAGGATAATTGCATTTGCCCAACTCATGTTCTATCGCATCCTTTTGGCCGACCAAAAAAACATGAATGTCTTTTCGCTCTTTTACGGCTTCCACGGCGCCTTTTACAATCTCCTGCGGCGCGTTGTCGCCTCCCATAGCGTCTACGGCTATTTTGATCGTATCCTGCATAATATGTCCTCCTTGTATGCCTGTAACCGCCCTGAACCGTCGGGCTTATTTAGAAATATACTATAAGTCTTTGGAGAAATCAAGCATTTTGGGACTGTGAAGCATATTTAATAATTCCCCAAAATCCGAAGGTTTACCGTCACGCCCCAAAGAGCCTGCAAGGCGTTCTGCACCGCCCCGTCTGCCAAGTTTCCGTCTATATCGATAAAAAACCGGTATTCCCACGTCCTGCCCTGTATGGGCCTTGATTCTATTTTGTTCATATTTAAATTATTGTAAATCAGATGAGAAAGCGTGTGGTACAAAGAACCGCTTACATGCGGAATTTCAAAACAGACGCTTATTTTTTTCGCATCCTTACGGAACACCTTTTGTTTTGCAACAACGATAAACCGGGTCGAATTGGAAGAATGATTCTGGATTCCCTCCGCAAGTATATTCAGCCCGTAAATCTCCGCCGTTATTTTTCCTGCAATCGCAGCCTGGGTCCTTTTTCCCTCTTTTTGCACCTTCATGGCGGAAACCGCCGTATTCTCTGCACTGTGCTTTTCCCAGCCCGTATGTGCGTCCAGATACTTTGAACACTGCATCAGCGCCTGAGGATGCGAGTATACATCCGTAATATCGGAAAGTTTTGCGCCCGGAACCCCCATCAGGCAATGATTGGCGCGTATAATCTGTTCCCCGATAATACAGTTGTCATATTCCGCCAGCAAATCAAAATTTTCCGATACAATCCCGGTAGACGAATTTTCAATCGGAAGCACCGCGCAGGCGGCTTCTCCTCCGGCAATCGCTTCCATGGCGTCCCTCCAGGTCTCCACATGATAACTCTTTGTGTCCTTCCCGAAAAACGCAAGCAAGGCCTGCTGGCTATATGCGCCGTCTACTCCCTGAAATATAATTTTCCCGTTTCCAAACTCAAAGCGTTCCGTCTGCGTAAAGCCAAACATCTTCTTCTCCGTCAAATGACGGATGTTTACTTCTTCTCTGGTAAGCTGCATGCGCTTTTGGTACAGCTGGGCAATCTGTCCGTCAATTTCTATCATTTCCTTCCGGATCTCCGGCAATCCTCTCATCGTTTCCTTCATCTCCCTGCGTTTCCTTTTGTCCCTATCATATAACAATCCTCCTAAAACCGCAAGCGGCAACAAAAAGATACCCTTGCAACTTCCCTGCGGAAAAGTTATAATAATCTTATCAGAAAATGTCAAAACAGGAGGCACCCATACATGAAAAAAGTACTACGTATCCTAATACCGTTAATCCTCATTGCAGGAATTGCCGGCGGCGCGGCATATTACAAATATTCCACCCGCACGCGCTGGAACGATTCCTTTGTCAACGGCAATACGGCGGGCAACCTGTACAACAACGGCCTGTTCTGCGAACACAACGGCACCATTTATTTCAGCAACCCAAATGATAACCACTACCTCTATTCCATGAACACAAACGGCGGCGATTTGAAAAAACTGTATGACGATATCGCATCTTTTATCAATGCGGACGACCACTACATATACTACGTCCGGAACAATGTCGGCGCAGATACGAAATTTTCCTTTTTGCATGTCAACACAAACAGCCTTTGCCGCTATGACCTGCGGACAGGAAAGGTTATGGTATTAGATACGGAACCCTGTATTTATGCGTCTTTGATCGGAAATTATATTTATTATATCCGCTACAGCACAGAAACCGCATCCAACCTCTACCGCGTAAAAATTGACGGCACCGAACAGGAACAAGTGGATACAAACCCGTATTTCACCTGTTCCGCAAACGGCCAGTACCTCTATTACAACGGGATTGAAAGCGATCACAACATTTACCAGTACGACACGACGACAGCCATCTCCCAGGCTATCTGCCTGGGCAATTTCTGGATGCCGTCTGCGGATAACGACAATATTTATTTTCTGGACTGCGAACGGAACTATTCTTTGATCAAACTGGCGCGTTCTGCGGCTCCGGTCCAGCTTGTCGATGATCGGATTGAGTATTATAACGTATCCGGAGACACTATTTATTTTCAGAGGAACAATCTCGAAGAAGATGCCGCCCTTTGCAGCGTCAATACCGACGGCAGCAATTACCGTGTCATTATGGAAGGCAATTTTACAAATATTAACGTAACGTCGCAGAATTTGTATTTCAGCAAAGTAGGCGCGGAAGACGTTATTTACCAGACGCCGTTAAACGGCAATGGGTCTGTTTCTGTATTTACGCCTTAATAAAAACATTGCCTGCAAAATTCTTTCCGTCAAAAGGGCAGGGGTGCGGCGTCCGCCCCCTGCCCTTTGGCTGGCATTCTAAGGATATTCCTTATCCTTCCAATACCACCATTTCAATTTTTCTGCATCATGCTCTTCATGTTCCGCATAATAAACTGCGCAGCGGTACACATACAGTACGCATCTGTCTTCTACAAATCCCTTTTTCAGGCAGTCCAGATGATACAGTTCTTCCGGATCCTTTCCCTTCAAGTCCGCGATACAGCGAATTCCAATGTTATTCAAATGCTTCTGCATATTCGCCCCAATACCCGGTATTTTCCTTAAATCGCAGTCAGGATCCGGATTGGTTTCCTTATTTACAGATTTCTTTTCCATCTTATTTTCTCCATCGCCCTTACCTCTGCGACAACTCCTGCGTCACGTCCTCCCAGGTAATTCCCTTATCTGCCATTAACACCATCAGATGATACAGATAATCCGAAATTTCATACTTAATCTCCTCCGGGTTCGGGTTCTTCGCGGCAATAATCGTCTCCGCGTTCTCCTCCCCAAGCTTCTTTAAGATCTTGTCAATGCCCTTTTCAAACAGGTACGTCGTATACGAGCCTTCCTTCGGGTTCGCCTTGCGGTCCATGATAATCGCGTAAACCTCTTCAAACACCTTCTGGGGATTTTTTTCCACATATTCCTTCTTTACAATCGGGTTAAAAAAGCAGCTTGGGCTGCCGGTATGGCAGGCCACTCCTACCTGCGATACCTTTGCGAGAATCGTGTCGTAATCGCAGTCCGCAGTCAGGGATTTGACGTACTGGACATGTCCGGAAGTCATTCCTTTTGTCCAGAGTTCCCTGCGGCTTCTGCTGTAATAGGTCATCTTTCCAATATGAATCGTGCTCTCAAACGCCTCCTCATTCATATAAGCGAGCATCAGCACTTCGTCTGTGCGATAATCCTGCACGACCACCGGGACCAGACCGTCCGTATTTTTCTTCAGATCCGCCCAGTGAAGGGACGGCTCAAAATTGTCCATCTTAATCCCCGCGGCCGAAAGGCGGGATTTGATTTCCATAACATCGGTTTCCGGATTGTTGATAAAATTCCCCGCGATTCCGCGCACATTTTTCCGTTTCAGAACATTTGTGATTCCGGAAAAATCGCAGGTATCAAAATAAACCACGTAGGGAACATCCGTGATATTATCTATGGCATCGAGGACATTCGGATTCAATACCAGAAGTTCATGAAAATTCTCAGGCATCTGCTGCTGATGCTTAAAGATAAAGTCCACATTTTCAATGGAGACCAGGATCCGGTCCTTGCCGAAACGCCTGCAGGCTTCCTCAGCCAGGTCCATACTTCCCTGCTTTGCACCGTTCACGATCACCTGAAGGCAGCCGGCGTAGATGAACTTCTTAATGTCCTCGAGGCGGTTAATGTTGCCTCCTGCACACACTTTGATCTCAACATTGCGGTTGATATTTTTGATTGTATGAATATTTTTATCATGCTCGTCGTCGTCGACCGAGAGATCAAAGACAATAATCTTGTCAATACCGCTGTCATTGTAGAGACGCGCCAGGTTCAGCACGTCGCCCACCGGCTCAAAATTATCAATGCCCCTGACTGCCTGACCGTTTTTCAGATAGATGGTTGCAACTATATTTTTTTGTTCCATACTGCCTGGATCCTTTCTATAGACTTCCCTTTGTGGAAAGGACATCGGAAATTCTCTGGTCGAATGAGACCGCCTCGTCCAGAGCCCTTGCAAATGCCTTGAACATCGCTTCAATAATGTGATGATGATTGCTCCCTGAGAGTACTCTTATGTGCAGGTTCATACCGGCACTGTAAGATACCGCGTAAAAAAATTCCTTTACCATCTCCGTGTCCAGATACCCTGTGCGCTCCATCGTAAACGACGCGTCGAACACGAGATACGGACGCCCGGAGAGATCTACCGCGCACAGCACCAGCGTCTCGTCCATCGGCAGTATACAGCTTCCGAAACGCCGGATACCTTTTTTGTCACCCAGCGCCTCGCGCACAGCGTTCCCGAGCACAATCCCGGTATCCTCGACTGTGTGGTGGCAGTCTACGGCGAGGTCTCCCTCAGCTGCCACGGCCAGATCAAAAAAGCCGTGTTTTGCAAACCCTTCCAGCATATGGTCAAAAAAACCGATACCGGTCTGAACCGCGCTCTCCCCTGTTCCATCGAGGTTCAGGCTCAGCGAAATATTCGTCTCCTTTGTTTTCCGTCTGATATCAGCACTTCTGCTCATCTCTTCCGCCTCTCTGTCAGTGTCAGTCCTCAAATCTCACGCGGATGGAATTGGCATGCGCCGTGAGCTGCTCACACTCCGCGAACTGTACAATATCTGGATAAACGGCCTTAAGCGCCTCCCTTGAATAGGAAATCACGCTGGATTTTTTGATGAAATCGTCCACTCCGAGCGGGGAGAAGAATTTTGCGGTCCCGTTGGTCGGGAGCACATGATTCGGCCCTGCAAAATAATCCCCCAGAGGTTCGCCTGAATATTCCCCGATAAATATGGCACCTGCATTCCGTATCTTTGTCATCACTTCAAATGGATTTTCCGTCACGATCTCCAGGTGCTCGGAGGCAATTCCGTTTGCCGCGGCAATCGCGTCGTCCATCGTATCTGCCACAAGGATATAACCGTAATTTTCCAGGGACTTTTCGATAATCTCCCTGCGGGAAAGAGAGGCTGTAAAGCGGGCTGCCTCCTCCGACACTTTCTCAGCCAGCGCTTCGCTTGTCGTAATCAGAATCGCGGAGGCCATCTCATCGTGCTCCGCCTGCGAAAGGAGGTCTGCGGCCACAAAGCGCGGGTTGGCCGTCTCATCCGCAAGCACAAGGACCTCGCTCGGCCCGGCGATCGAATCGATGCTCACGTGGCCGAAGACGGCCTTTTTCGCGAGGGCGACATAAATATTTCCCGGCCCGACAATTTTGTCCACTTTCGGGATGCTCTCCGTCCCGAAGGCGAGCGCCGCGACGGCCTGTGCCCCTCCTGCCCTGTATATGGCGTCCACGCCGGCTTCCTTCGCGGCAACCAGCGTGGAGGCGCAGATCTTTCCGTCCCGGTCCGGAGGCGTCGTCATAATAATTTCATCCACACCTGCAACCTTCGCGGGAATGACATTCATCAGAACGGAGGACGGGTATACCGCCCGTCCGCCCGGAACATAGACGCCGGCCCGCTCAAGAGGCGTTATCTTCTGTCCCAGAATAATTCCCGCCTCTTTTGTGTCAAACCAGGAATTGCTCCGCTGCTTTTCGTGGTAACTGCGGATATTGACAAGCGCGCTGCGCATGACACGCAGAAGTTTTTGATCCACCTTCTCATATGCCCCCGCAATCTCCTCTTCTGTCACACGGATGTTTCCGGCGTGAATGTCTGCGCCGTCAAATTTTTTCGTGTACGCAAACACCGCCTCATCCCGTTTTTCCCGGACATCCGCGATAATTTCACTGACACGTTTCTCATATGTCTCATAAGAATTGGGGCTGCGCTTCAGGAGGTTTTCAAGAATATCCGCCTGCGTCCCCGGGGTTAATCTTAAGATCTTCATGTTTCCCTCTCTTCCTTAAAATCCGGTATCAGATTAAAGCCGTCTGTCCCGTGGACGGGTGTGCCGGAACTCCTGCCACAGACTTCAGGGCTTTGATCAGCTCCGTGATACGCTCGTTTTCCATCCGCATGCTGACCTGGTTTACAACCATGCGGGCTGAAATCGGGCACACCTCCTCGAGGATGGTAAGCCCGTTTTCCCGCAGTGTCGAACCCGTCTCCACAATATCGCAGATCACCTCGGAGAGGCCGACAATGGGCGCAAGCTCGATTGAACCGTTCAGCCGGATGATCTCGACAGTCTGATGCTTTTTATTATAAAAGTAATCTTTCGCGATGCGCGGGTATTTCGTCGCCACGCGGATCAGCTCATGATGAAGCAGACGCTCTCCGGCGTCTTCCGGCCCGCAGATACACATCCGGCACTTCCCGAATCCAAGATCGAGCACCTCGTGAATATTTCTGCCCTCCTCCAGGATCGTATCCCGGCCGGCCACTCCGATATCCGCGGCTCCGTACTCCACATAGGTGGGTACGTCCGGACCTTTGGCGAGGAAAAAACGGAGTCTGAGCTCCTCATTGACAAAAATCAGCTTTCTTGTGCGTTTGTCTTTCATCTCCTCACAGGTGATCCCGGTTTTCTCAAACATTTCGAGTGTCTTTTCCGCAAGACGCCCTTTTCCCAGCGCAAAGGTGAGATACCTCCTTTCTTCCATAACAAGACTCCTTTCTGCTTCACATTTATAAATTCCTGATTCTATTTTTCGTTGGCATAGTAATGTTCGGAAAAATTATATTCTGATTATAAAAATCTGACCTCGGAAATGTGATTTCTCTCCGCATATGCGGTATAGTCCGACTCTGTCTTTGCCGCGTCCCGCGCAAGCAGTTCCACCGCCTGACCGGCGTTCCGCCGCTTTTTTGCCTGCAGAATCGCCTCATTGCGCCCGTGCGGCTCATATACGAGAAGCATGGTGCGGCTGGGCAGCGGTATATCGATATTCTGACGCTGCAGCGCCGCCATAAGCTGGTCTGTGCTAAAGGCAAAACCGATGGACGCGGACTTCTTTCCGAAAAAAGTCAGAAGCTCATCATAACGCCCTCCGCGAACAATCGGCTCCCCGCTCCCGAACGTATAGCCGGCAAAAATAATGCCGGTATAATACTGATAACTGCTAATAACTCCAGGCTCGAACGAGACATACCGCTGGATTCCATACACTTCAAGAATATCGTGAAGCTCTTTCAGGCGCTCCGCAACCCGGCAAATGCGCGGGTAAGCAGCCGCATACCGTTTTATCTCCGAGAGTCCCTCCGTTCCGGTACAGAAATTGCCGAGGAGATGAAAAAGCTGATTTAAGTCCTCACATAAATTCAGGGTAGAGACAAATTCCTCCACGCCAAAAAAATTTTTGTTGGAAATCAGGGAGCGCAGCTCTTCCTCCTGCTCTCCGTCAAGTCCGGCGGCGTCCTTAAGCCCTCTGAAAAAATCCGCGTGCCCGACCGTGATCTGAAACTCTCTGAGTCCGGCCGCCTTTAAACACTCCACAACCATCGAAATCATCTCGGCATCCGCGTCCACCGAAGAATCCCCGACCAGCTCTGCCCCGAGCTGAGTGGTCTCTTTCAGACGTCCCTGATAGCTGCTGTTGTTGATAAACGTATTTCCGAGATAGGACAGCCGGATTGGCAGCTCCTCTTCCCCGAAGTATTTTGCCACGCAGCGCGCGACTGAGGGAGTGATATCCGGGCGGAGCACCAGGGTGTTCCCCTCCCGGTCAAAAAACTTGTACATCTCCCTGGAGGCCACGCTCCCCCGCTCCTTGTTAAAAATATCAAAATACTCAAATGTAGGCGTCTCGATGTCCTCATATCCGTACAGACGGAACACGCTGCTGATCCGCTCCTGCACCGCAA
>OFFW01001985.1_pt1 | contig 11683 bp, 12 predicted proteins | sample 1521501 | NCBI WGS metagenome assembly OFFW01 (sample SAMEA3504107, study PRJEB24116) | mouse gut metagenome | biome: mouse gut; feature: mouse-associated habitat; material: faeces | place: Denmark | collected 2011
GCCAGGCCGCCACAGCGGGCTCCAGAGTGCCCACAACGGCCTCCAGCCACTCCGTGACCTCTGCATTAGGGATGAGCGTGCTGGGGGCAAGGTGCTTATTCCAGACGGGGTGGACCTTTACAGCAGACACACCGGGCAAGGCAAGCACCTTTTCCTTGTAGTCCGCCTGATTGCCGCCAAAGGCCTGGCTCTGGAAACTGTCCAGCACCCTTTGACGGAAAACCTCCGTTTCCTCATCGTCATCACCAGGGACCAGCAGCTCCACCAGCTCCGCACGGGTCACCCCGTTCATGTATTCCACGGGAATGAGCTGCCCGGTGTAGCCGTTGCCCAGGGCTCCGGCTGTCTCGCAGGTGACAGCATGACTAAAGCTGTCAGGCGTGTCATATTCCTCCATGCGGGCGGTCACCTCAAAGTTGACATCCTCACAGGAGAAACGGGTGCCCAGCGGCACCGCAATATTGCACTCCGCCCGGAACACGGCGGGGCTGGCGGGCTTGGGGGCCATGTTGCGGTCAGAGGCCCGCTTGATGAGGTATTCCCTGGGGGCGGTCAGCAAATAGGTGGCCTTAAAGACAAAATCCAGCCCAATGTAGAGCTGGGCCAGTTCTGCCATAGACGGGGCCACACCGTTAAACACCATGGAGCCCTCCCGCTTGTCTATGCTGTTGGGCACCCTGGCAAGGGCGCTTTTGACAAGCGCCTCATAGGTGCGATCTTCATACATTACACGTCAACCTCCTTTGTGGCCTCAACGTCTCCATAGATGGTATGGACCACAAAGCTGGCCCGCACGCTTTTCCGGCCCGTTTCAAATTCCCAGTCACTCAGGCTTGTGATGCGGTCATCCTGCATCAAGGCCTCAGTGATACGCCGTTTAATTTCACTCATGGCGTAGTCTTTCGGCTTGCCTATCAGATCAGACAGCTCGGAGCCGTAGTTGCGGGAATAGATAGGGTAGGCATAGCGCTCCACGTTGAGAATGAGATACACCGCCTGGAGGACGGCATCCCGTCCGTCTGTCGTGCCCCGTACCTTGTCCCGGTCAATATCCAGCTTGTGGGTCAATCCCGGCTGGACACTAAACTGGAAAGCAATGAGGTCCAGGTCATCCCCCGTGGTTGGTAAAACGCCCATTACTCTCTCGCCTCCCATCTGTCCAAAACAATGTATTTCTGCCCACCGTCACAGCGGAGCAGGATGACTTTCTCACCCATCTGGAGGGCGTTGTGGACCCTCCACTTTTTCCGGCCCTGGTATTTGTGAGTATGGGCCGCAAAAGCGGCGTCCCCGGAGCCCCCGCTCTCCAGCTCAGTGTAGTGGGGGCCCTGGCTTTTGCCCTCCCCCTCAATGGTGGAAAGCACCACATTGTAGTCCCGCACGCTGTCCGTGAGGATTAGCTGGGGGGCCTCAAGGGTTTTCTTTTGGTCCACTTGAATTTTCAGCGGCGATGTGCTTATTACGATGCCGTAGCATTGGCCCATTGGGGCATCAGCCCGTACAGCGTCCACGGCGGCCTGTTTCACCAACCGCACCAGCTCATTGATGTCAAGCGACAAAAGTACCACCCCGCATTTTCATTTCCATTAGGTGCTGCTCATTGTTGAAAGTGTGCTTGACCTGTTCCACCATGAGGTAGCTGGAGAGGTTCATGTCCCCCAGGCCCAGCGTGACCACCAGCAGGGTGCCGCCCCGGACCCGGATGTCCCCCAGCACGTTTTGGAGCCGGAGCGTCCGGGTCTTGGTGTTGTAGAGGTCCAGGAGTGCGTCCGCCATCGCTTTTGCGTTGGCAGCGCTGTCCACTTTCTCAAAATACTGGAGCACTCCCCACTGATTGATGTTGTTGCCGTCCTGGGCAATGTAGATTTCACGTTTGCCGGTGTCCTTGTTCTCATAGAGCAGCTTGATCTTGTCGTAGGTCTGGGAGGAGATAGAGCTTGTATAGTCATAGTCTCCGGCGGTTTCATCGTCTATGACCATCCCCAATTTCATGCTGCCAAGGCCCTTGAGGGTCAGCTTGCCAACATCGTCAAAAAGCACATACATCTGGCCGGTGGCCTTGAGGGTTTCGTCCAAAGCGGTCTGGATGATGTCCCACATGGTCTTGTTATCCTCCACCCGGCTCTCAATGACGTGCCCCGTGTCCTCCATGCTCCCAACATTGAGCTGGAAGTCATCCGCAATCATTTTGATGACGGCGGTGGCGGTTTTATTGGCGTACACATAGGTGTCCTTGTTTTTCAGATAATAAAGCTGGTCATACACCGTGATGGTGATGACGTTGGGGTTGCTGCCCTTGCGGGCCTTGTCGAACACAAAGCCGTAAAAGACGGGGGTGCCGTCCACGGAAAAACGGCAGGGGTCCCCCTCTTGAAAGCTCAGGCCTGGGGTCTTAACTACATCGGCCACCAGCTTTCCCGGCTGTCCCTTGCGCTCCCATTCAATGGTCACGCCCTCAACCGTAGGGGGCAGCATGATGGTCCCCTTGTGTTGGATAAGCAGCTCATAAGTCATGGCAGCGTGAGCACCTGCCCCGGATAGATCAAATTGGGATTGCTGATTTTGTCCGTGTTCGCTCCGGCAATTTTGGAATACTCAGAGCCCTTGCCGTAATACTTGGCAGCGATGGCCCAGAGGGTGTCCCCCTTTTTCACGGTGTAGGTTTTAGCAGCGGGGGCCGTGCTGGCCTCCCGCTCCTGTTCCACCGTCACCGTGGGGGCTTGGCTGGGTTCGGCTGGCTGTTCCACCGTAGCGGTTTTGGTGCCGTAGTCCCTCCATTGCTTGAGGCTCACATCCACGGCAACATCCAGGCCGTTGGCCTTTACGTCCTCTACGATGTTGTAGTCCTCCACGCTCACCTTGATATTGGTATCAAAGAGCTTGCCCCCGCTGGGGGAGGAGCGCACCAAGATAAACTGGGTGGTCCTCTTGCCGGTTTTCAGCTCTTCCAGCATATCCAGGTAGGCAGACGGAGAACGTACACCGCCCAGCATAGGGAGCACCAGGGGCACGGTGATCTCCGTGAGCCCTGGCGTGCGCAAAAAATTAATTTCTCCCTCATTGAGCAGCACAAGGGTCTTGTTTTTCCCCTTGATCTTTACGGTGAGCTTGGCCGGGGTGGGGACCTCCATGCCGCCTAAATAGCAGGTATAGCTCATGTATGCACCCCCTCCGCAGCCGTCACCAGCGCCTCACTAAAGCCGTCCGTGAGCTCTCGGATAACACCGTCCAGATCAGCGCCGCCGTCAATTTTGTTGGTCATTCCGCTCATGTCGATCTTGACCTCCGCCGTTGTAAAGCGGTTGATGGCATCCCGCTCTGCAATGTCCCGCAGGTATTTCAGCTCCTCGCCGGTCAGGTCCATGGACTTGGCCATGCTGCCGGTGCTGTCTGCAATGTCTCCCACATCGCTGCCCAGGCTATCCATGGCAAAGCTGCCACCCATAGCGGCGTTGGTAAAGTCATCAATAGTGCCGGGGGTATAGCCCAGGCCGTCAAACATACCACTCACTTGGTCCGCCACACTGTCACCCCATGCGGCTCCCGCCTTGAAAGCATCAGAGGCCCAGCCATCAGAAAAGGTGTCAAAGGTGCCAAAGCCCTCAGCGAAAGCGTCCGCCACACTGGTGTAGTCCTCTTTGCTGTTGGCGGCCTCAGCAGATTTGGCGGCGTACTCATCGGCCTTGCTGGTGATGCCGGAAAAGTCAAACTCCACAAAGGGCAGCTTGTTCAGCGCCTCGCAGATACCGGCCACCACCGTCAAAGCGGTGGAGAGGAGGCCATAAAACCAGCTTTGCACATTGGCGATCACGTTATGGAAAGCGGTGCCGATATTGGAGCACACAGCCCCCAGGGCGTTCCACATACCCAGGGCAATGTTGGCCACGGTGAGGCCCAGATTGACAAAGAATTGCATGACCACATTGATGCCGCCAGTGATAACACCAAAGCCCGTTTGAGCCACGCCGGTGGTCTTTGCTATCCAGTTACACAGGGCCACCAGGCCCGCCACAAGGGCAATGACAGCTATGACAATCCAAGTGATAGGGGAGGCCAGCAGGGCCGTGTTAAAGCCGTACTGGGCCGCCGTAGCCGCCGCCGTGGCGCTTGCCTCTGTACCTGTTGCGGCAGCGTGGGCATAGGAGGCCACACACATGGCGATTTTTGCCCCGGTGCTCAGTAACTCAGCGGCTTTCATTACTCCAAGATAGCCAACATAGATGGCCAGAGCCGTGATGATGCCGTAGACAATGGGGCTTATCCAGCTCCAGTTATCAGACACAGCGGTGCCAAAGGTGATGGCTCCCTCTACCATGCCGGTGAGCAGCGTGATGATAAAGCCCAGCACCGTGGCCACGCCCATGGCCAGGCTCTCAATTTGCGGGGTGTTGCTCTGGACCATGTTGACCAGGTTGACCACCGCCGGATAGATACCGGCCCCCACGTTTTCCTTGATGTCTCCCAGGGTGTTGTTGAGCTGGATGAGCTTGCCCTCCGGGGTGTTGCTCATCGTCTCATACAGGCCGCCCCAGCCCTCCGCAATGACATTGTTGATGGCGGCGGCGGCTTGCATATCGGAGCTCATGTTGAGGTATTCCTCGCCCAGCTCCGCCACGATCTGGGCCTCCGTTGCGGTGCCCTCAATAATGGCCTTTTGGGTGTCCGTAAACTCAAAGCCCTTTTTGGTCATAGCATCATAAGAGCCGGACATGATCTTGCCCAGGCCGGTGGCATAGTCCACCATGGCCGCCGTGTCCAGTGCCCCGCCGCCGCTCATGCCCATGGCGTAGTCTGTCAGGGTGTCCATCATGGACATAATGGCGTTTGCGTCCTCAAAGTAGGTGGCAAACTCCGCCGCCCCGGCGATCATGGCCTCATCCCCATAAATGCCCCGGCCTTGAATTTCTGCCGCCTTGTCCACAATAGCGTCATAGGCGGACAGCGCCCCGCTGTTGTCCACTTGGACCGCCAGCCCCACCTCCAGAGTGTTGCCGGTGATGTCAGCGGCAAAGGCGTCATAATTCCCCTCAGCCTCAGCGGTGTTGAGGGTCAGGGTGTTCTCCAGCTCCGCACCGTCCATGCTGTTGGTCAGCGCCTCATAGCTGTCCATAGCGCCCATATTTTCCAGGACCGTGCGGAGTTGCACCTGGGCGTTGATCTGGGTATTGGCGGCCTCCATGGAGCTTGTGGCAAAGCCCTTGATGGCGTTGACGCTCATATAGGCCCCCACCAGGGAGAGGGCTTTTTTGACCATGCCGTCCATGGCGGAGGTGCCCCGGTTGATGTTTTCGTTGAGCTGTTCCTCCTCCTGGGCGGCCCGGCGGTAGCTGTCCGCCAGTTCATCCACAAGGTTGCCAGCCTCCGCCAGCTCTGCCCTTGCGGCCTCAATTTCCGACACGTCCATAGCGTTGCCGGAGGCCCGCTGGACCTGCTCAAAGGAGGCCAGCGTGGTGTCCAGGGCGGAGGTGATCTTTTTGAGCACGGCGCTCATGCCGTCATTGAGGGCCATCTGGGACTTGATAGTTGCCATTGTCTCACCACCTTAAAGGCAGAGCCCCCGCCGTCCTGGCAGGGGCTCCGTCTATTAGTGTTTCTTTACTTTGCTTTTCAGCTCCGCCTCTCTTTTCTTTTCATCCTCACAGCGGACCTTTATGGAGGCGATGACAAAGGCCCGCTCATGGGTGGGTAGGTCAAGAAACTTGGACGGCTCCCAGCCAAACTTTTGCAGACAAAAATGGGCAAAATTGGCCTCCGGGTCACCGTCCTCAATTAGTTTTTTGCCTCATCCACCAGTTCGCTCTCGCTCTTAAAGCCGTTGACCCGGAGCACTTCGGCAATGTAGTCCTCAAACTCACCGCCGATGAGCATAGCACCCACCAGGTCCTCCGGCTTGGCCACGCCCCAGTCATCCTGGAGCTCGGCGCTGTTGAGGTCGGGGAACACGGTACAGCGGGCGGCCACACGGGTCTGGAAAGCCCGGCTGTCAAACTCCTGGGTGAAACGGTTTTTCTTGCCGGGCACCGGCACCTGGCGCAGACAGCCAGAGCGGATGCGGGCGTATTCGTCAGCGGAGATACAGCAGATTTCCCACTCCACCGGCTTGCCGTCCTCCCCCTTGAAACGGGGGGAGGCGGCAAATTTGGCATTGGGGACCTGCTCCACATTGGAGCGCATAAAAGCGGACAAACTCTTGCTCATAGGATAGTTTCCTCCTTGTTAGTTATGGGCCGCCCTTACATATAGGACGGATTGGTGTACTTCTCCGGGCGGCTGAAACTGTCACAGAAGCCCTCAATGGTCTGCTCAACAAAGTCACCCTCAGCGTTGAACATGGACAGCAGCACGTCACCATCCAGCACGCACTCATTGTAAATCTTAGTGCTCCGGCCCACGTCACTGGCCTGGTCATCGTTGGAGGTCTGGATGGTGAAAGTGGGCATCACGCCGGTGCGGATAAACTCCTCAATCACGTCATCAAAAATCTCCGTACACTTGTAGATGGTCATGGAAAAGGCCAGGACCAGCGTGTCAGCCTTGTGGCCGATCACGATGTTACCCAGCCGGGGCACTTCCTTGGTGTTGATCTGGGCCTTGCCCTCAAACTCCTTGGCCATCAGCATGGAGTAACGGGTGCCCTTGATAGTGACAAAGCACTCAGCACGGTGGGCGCTGACAGCATCCCCGGCTTTCATCATGGCATTAGGCATCTATTTCTCCTCCCTTACTGGATAATCACGCTCATATAGAGCTGGGCCATGGCGTTGATGATGTTGAGGCCGTTGACGATGACCAGGACGGCCTTTTTGCGGTCACCCTGCTCACAGGTCACGCTGTCCGGGTCAAAGTTCTCCACCGCCCGGATGTCCTCAAGCTGTTTCATGTAGTGGGTGATGTCACCCCAGAGGGCGGAGCGCCCGGAGGCATCATTGGGCACCACGCCCACATAGCGCTCATTGAACAGCACCGCAATGTCATTGGCGATCTGGTCGCACACCCGGATGGTCTGATTGGACTGGAAAACCTCCCCCTTGGTGTCGGAGAGGGTCAGCAGGGTGTTGATGTCCTCCAGCACACGGGTGAGGCCGTTGACATTGTGGAAAATAAACTTGCCCGCCTTGATGGCCGCCGTGAGCTCCGCCTGGGTGTAGTCCGTGTCCAGAATGAGCTCCCCGTCATACTTGGCATTGGTCAGGGATTTGTTGACGGCCACACCGGCCTGGGCCCCGGTGGCCCAGTAGACAATGGCGTGCTCATCCACGTCCTCAATGGAGGGGTGGGTGGCCGTATTCCATACGCCGATGGTGCCCTCATAGTCCACGGTGGAGGGTTTCCACGCAATGAGCTGGAATTTAGCGCCCACCTCATCCCGCACCCGCTGGGTATAGGTGGCGTAGAGCCGCACAATAGTGGGGTCAGCCGCTGGGCAGCACAGGGCATTAAAGGCATAGGCCTCAATTTTGTCAAGGAAAGACTGGTGGCTGTCCCCGGTGATGCTCTCCACGTCCTTGCCGCCGGTCAGCGGAGCGCCAGCCGTGCCCTCCAGGGTGGCGGTTTTCTTGAAGTCCACCCAAGTGTTGCCCACCAGATCAGCCGCCTCAGCCACCGTCTGGGTGTCCTGGGCAATGCCGTCCAGGTAGGTGGTAACATCCCAGAGGGTGTCATCGTCCACGTTGGGCGCAATGACGGTGGAGATGTCGTTGCCCCGCACACCGGGATGCTTGGCCGTTGCAAAGTCGTTGGAGGCCTTGACAGCCCCCAGCCCCAGCCGGTAGCAGTAGACGGTGGTGGCGTGCAGGAAAATCTCCCGCAGGGCCAGCATCTTGGGGTGGTCGTAGGAGTAGCCGAAAATGGCCTTGCTGTTTTTCTGAAATTCCCCGGAGGTAACAGCGAAAACCTCATTTTCCGGGCCCCAGCTCAGGACAAAGGGGGCCGCCGCATATCCACGGTCGGACAGTGTGGCGGAGGCCTTTGCAACGCTGGAAAAGTTGATATAGCTGCCCGGCAGGACCTTGTTCTGGACCAGCCAGGTGCCGCCTCCCAGTGCCATTATTTCACCGCTCCTTTCATGAATTTGTCGATGAGTGCATCCACCTCAGCCAAGGTGTAGGTCTTGCCGCTCTCCAGCAGGACGCTCACCAGGTCCCGCCGGTTGGCATAGCGCTGGGAGCTCATGACCTGCTCCCTGGTGTAGACGGCCTCCGGCACGGTCTTGGCCGGAGCCGCCGCAGTTTCATTTTTCGCCATAGGGTCATCCCTCCTGTTCGATTTTTAGGGTTTCCATCATGATGTGCTCCTGGGGAACACGGACAAAATGGTCATAGGTGACAAGCACATGGAGCACCCCGCCGGTGATGGTCCACTCGCAGCTTGCGGCGTGCACCACGTCCCCCTCCGGGGTGGTGATACTCCCCAGGACTGCCGTGAGCCGGTCCGCTACGGCGTAGCACTCCGCATTGTCCCGCTTGGGATAATAAATCACGTCCAGCGTAGGGCTCCGCCGGTAGCGGGGCCCCACCTCCTGGGCATGGCTGGCGGCAGGCATCGTGATGTTGAAGTCACCAGGCTTGACGCCCTGCTTGACCTCACCGCCGTGGACCTGCATGGGGGCAGGAAAAGCGGCGTGGACCGCAAGGCTCACGCCGTCAAAAATGCTGTTAAAACTGATTTCAGACACGGAACACCTCCCGCAAAAGCGCCTCCAGCTTTTTCTCAATGAGCGCCGGGGCCAGCGCCCTCAAGTCCTGCTCTGACAGGGTGAGGAAATACTGCCCGGCCACCCAGCCCTTGCCGCCGGGCGTGCGGTGGCCAAACTCCACATAGCTGGCATAATGGACGGGGTTGATGACTTCCACCAAGTAGTTGCTGCCCTGCTTTTTGATGGGCAGGGCCTGGGCGTAGGTTTCGGCGTTGCTGTCCCCACCACGACTGGCGGCCTCCTGCTCCGTCCGGGCCGTCCAGCCCCGGCGCAGGGTGCCGCCCATTTTGCCGGTGCGGTTGATGCGTTTGGTGTAGACATCGCCCTTTTTGTGGTGCTTGCCGTCCCGCTTGGCCGTCACTTTGACCTCTGTCTTGTAGTTGCCCACGGGGGTCCGGGGTATTACCAGGGCCAGCAGGCGGGCCGCCAGCACTTTGGACACGTCCCCGCAGAATTTCTCCAGGTCAGCGCTTTGGAGCCGGTCCAGGTTTTCCCGGAGCTTTTGGAGCTGCCTATAATCGCAGTTGCCCCATCTGGCCATTAGGCCCACCCCTCCCACAGCTCAAGCGGCACCTCCTGGTGGACGGTGTAGACCGCCGGGGTGCCGCTCCGCTCATAGTCACGGGTGACCTTGTTCTGTGTCACGGTGATTTTTGACCCCTCCGGGATGTCCACGGAGGGGTCAATGTAGAGCGTAACGGTTTGGACTGTCTTGGCGGCCTCCTCAGAGGGCTCCGTGGTCTTTACGGTTGTGTAAGAGATGCGACAGGGGAGGTCTGAGGCGGTGACACGTTCCACCTGCTCCGTGCGGCCATTGGCCTCGTTGAGCACACCCTCCCGCACGGTGATGGCGGCCTTGCCGTCCTTCGCCGCAGGCGCCTCATCCATCAGCTGCTCCACCAGAGCGACGGCGTCGTTCCAGATGGCCAGGTCATAGGGACGGATGCAGTTATTTTCGTCCTTCTCGATCATACCAGCCACATACAGGGCGTAGACTTCCTGAGCAAACCACTCCATGCCGGTCAGGTCATCCGGCGGCAGGGTATTGAGGCGCTCGTCGATCTTCAGCGCCTCCCACAGCGCCTCTCCCAGATCCTCCACATACGCGGCGTCAATGGGGGACTCCATGCCCAGCTCCTCGAAGCTCTCCTGGAAGCCGAAGGAGGCGTCCAGCGCGGTGAACTTCAAATAGTCGTCCACGGCGGAGAAGTAGTCCTCCTGTCCGTTCAGCCAGAAGGCGAGGGCGCCGGAGGCGGAAACCGCGTAGCTGATATAGTAGCAGGGGCTGGTGAAGGTATGGGGCACCTGATACCAGCTGTACAGCTCGGTGCGCTCATCGTCCGCAGGGATGAGGCCGTATTCCTTGCACAGACGGCAGTACTCCTGGTTGATCTTCTCCAGCGTCAGATCCTCTTCCGCATACACATACTGCTGCAGCTCGTCATAGAGACAGCCGGTAATCAGCGCGCTACTCAGGTTCAGCATCAGGTAGTCCTGTACTGTCAGAGCGGCCTCCTCGTCTTCGAAGATGTCCTTATAGAAGTGGGTGAACAGCAGCTCCAGGCCCTGGGAATGGACCTCGGCGATGTCCAGGGACTTGCTTCCGTCGTTCCAGCCAGTCTTCTGCCAATAGAAGTTGTTGTAGTGGCCGAACTCATGGATAGCGGTGGAAAAATCGTAAAGATCGCCATAGGGAGAGTTGAAGTAAAAGGGAGCGCCGTAAGCGTCCAGCATGGTGGTGAAGCCGGCTTCAGCCTTGGTATCGCTAAAATCGGCATCGTAGAGCCCATGGCTGCGCATATAGGCGAACGCTTCGGCCATTTCGCTGGAGAGCTGCCCGATATAGGGCTCGATCATATCCAGCGCGATGTCCCCGGAGTAATCCTGCGCATAGACAGGATTGCCGGAATTATAGTAGTAGAGCGGATAGAGCCCATCGTACAGAGGAACGATGTTCTCCTTTACCGCCTGATGGAAGGAGCGGATCTCCTCCTGGGTGTAGTCCCGCTGATAGATCTCCGTATAGGCGTAATCGGCGTAGTTGTCGTAATCATAGCTCGCGGCGATTTCCTGGCGCAGGGCTACCATACGCAGATAGATGTCGCCCAGGGCGGCGTTCTGGTTCTTGGCGATGGCGCGGGAGATCACAGTGTAGGTTTCCTGGTCCAGCTCACCGTCGGCCAGGGCCTGTTCCAGGGTGGCATCGTCCCACTCCTTGCCCTCATACTCGGCGGTATAGACCTGATAGGCGGCGGACATATACTCGTTTTGCAGGGCGGTTTCCTTGACGGAGCGGGCGATCTGCTCCTCGGTCAGGGCCTCGTACTCGGTGTAGTACGCAAGGTCCTCCTCCGTCAGCTGCTCGCGCAGGAATTCGCCGCAGGGGGACTCCAAGATATCCTGAATAAACAGGATCAGGGCGTCCGCCACCGTCATGTACAGGCTGCTGGTGTACTCCAGCTCGGCGGCGGCCTCGTCGTCGGTCACATCCTGGTAGGTCTTGATATTCAACAGCTGGTACATGGTGACGACTTCCAGGAACTGATCGGCGAACTTGTTGAAGTTCTCCTCCACAGCCTTTGCGTTGGCGCTGTCGGCCAGGAGCTCCCGGATGGTATCCATTTCTTCCAGAATCGGCTTGCTGTCGATGTGCTTGTATTCCATGTCGGCGTAGTTCACATCGGCGTGGGGCTGGTCAATGAAGAAATCGGTTTCCCGGACTCCGCCCTCCGCTGCCAGCGCCGCAGGGCACAGGGACAGCGCAAGGGAGAGGACCAACAGCAGGGTCAGAAGTTTCTTTCTCATTCTTGCTTTCTCATCCTTTCTTGACACATGGTCAGTTTTTGGCAAAGCCAGTTATATTATACACGCCCAGCCGCCGTTTTTCAAGGGTTCCCTTGTCTGCTCCGCCGAATTTTTCCAGCGTGCGTTGCGCATTCCGCCGGTATCTGCTATACTGAAAAAAACGATGGGGAGGGACGGCCATGC
>OFFW01001989.1_pt1 | contig 11674 bp, 8 predicted proteins | sample 1521501 | NCBI WGS metagenome assembly OFFW01 (sample SAMEA3504107, study PRJEB24116) | mouse gut metagenome | biome: mouse gut; feature: mouse-associated habitat; material: faeces | place: Denmark | collected 2011
GGGGGCGTGCTGGGGGACACCCTGGCCAATGTCCTCCAACGGGACGGCTACAGTGCCTGGAAGGAATTTTACGTCAACGACGCCGGAAATCAGATTCATAAATTCGCCGTCTCCATCGAGGCCCGATACATGCAGCTGGTATTGGGAGAGGACGCCGTGCCCTTCCCCGAGGACGGGTACCACGGGGACGACATCAGGGAGCTGGCGCAGGCCTTTCTTGAGCAGGAGGGCCCTGGCTGGAAGGACCGGCCCGAGGACGAGCGCCAGGAGGCAATGGCCCAGTTCGGCCTGAAGCGGAACATCCCCAAAATGCAGGAGGATCTGCGCCGGTATCAGATTGAATACGATGAATGGTTCCTGGAATCCACCTTGCACAACAGCGGCTACGTGGAGGAAACCGTGGGTCTGCTGGAGGACAAGGGCTGGACCTATGAGAAGGACGGGGCCCTGTGGCTGAACACCACCCAGCTGCTCAAGGAGAAGTACCTTCGGGAGGGCAAGAGTCAGGAGCAGGTGGACAAGCTGGACCTGAAGGACGACGTGCTCCGCCGGGCCAACGGGTTTTATACCTACTTCGCCGCCGACATCGCCTACCACCGGAACAAGCTGGAGGAGCGGGGGTTTGACCTGGCTATTAACATCTGGGGGGCCGACCACCACGGCCACGTGGCCCGGCTCCAGGCCGCCCTGGACGCCCTGGACCTGGACGGCTCCCACCGGCTGGTGATTGTGCTCATGCAGCTGGTGAACCTGCTCCAGGACGGACAGCCGGTTCGTATGTCCAAGCGCTCCGGCAAGGCCATCGCCCTGCGGGACCTGGAGGCGGCGGCCATCGCCCACGCCCCCAACATCAACCCCAACCGGTACAGCCTGCCCAAGCGGCCCGGGAAAATCGTCATCGTAGGCGCGGGGCCCAGCGGCCTGGCCTGCGCTCTGCGGCTGGCCTCGAAAAAGTACGAGGTCGTTATCCTGGAGCGAGAAGAACGTATGGGCGGCTCCCTGTGGGGCCTCCTCCCGGAGGAGGTCCTGCTGCCCGAGCTGGAGCGGCAGTTCATGTATGAGACGGTGGACCTCCGCCTCTCCACCCCTGTGACGGACCTGTCCCGGCTGGAGGCGGACGCCGTATATGTTGCCACTGGCCGGGAGGGAAATTCCTTCGGCCTGGAGCTGTCCGGCCAGGGGGCCTGCGCCTCCCGGACGGAGGGCTTCTTCCTGGGAGGGGAGCTGACGGGCGGAACCGTCATGGAGGCCATCGCCTGCGGACTGCTGGCGGCCAAGGCCATCGAGCGCTATCTGAAAATCGGGACCATGAACGAGCCCCTCCGGGACTGGTCCACCCGCTTCCACCCCGACCCCGGCCTTCTGTCCTACACGCCCCCCGCCCCCCGGACGGGAGAGGGCGTCCTCACCAAGGAGGAGGCCGAGGCCGAGGCGGGCCGGTGCCAGCAATGCCAGTGCGACGCCTGCGTCAAGTACTGCGACCTGATGCGGAGCTACCGCAAGTACCCCAAGCGGGTGGAGGAGGAGGTAGCCACCACCATCGAGCCGGTGAGCCTGTCCCGAAAGGCCCGGCTGGCCACCCGGTTCATCGCCACCTGCAACCACTGCGGCCTGTGCAAACAGGTCTGCCCCGTCTCCCTGGACACCGGGGCCTACCTCCTGGACAGCCACCGGCGGATGGTGGAGGAGAAGGCTATGCCTTGGGCCTATCACGAGTTCTGGCTGCGGGATATGGAGTTCTCCACGGGGGACGCCTCCCTGGTGGTCAACGCCGCCAAGGGCGGCCAGCCCAAGTATCTGCTTTTCCCAGGCTGCCGTCTGGGCGGCTCCGACCCCCAGCTGGTGCTGGACAGCTTCCAGGTCCTTTTGGAGCGGGAGCCGGAGTCGGCCCTGTTCCTGTCCTGCTGCGGCGCTCCGGCGGAGTGGGCCGGGGAGGAGGCGCTCCACCAGCGGACCGTTCAGTACTTCGCCCAGGTCTGGGAGAGCCTGGGCAGGCCCCAGGTGGTCTTCGCCTGTCTCAACTGCCGCCAGGAGCTGGCCCGGCATCTGCCCCAGGTGGAGGGAATCTCCCTGTATGAGCTGCTGGACCGCTGGGAACTGCCCGTTTCCCAGTCCGGCGCAGGACAGACCGCCGCCGTCTTTGACCCCTGCCCCAGCCGGGACTTCCCGGAGGCCCGGGAGGCGGCGCGTTCCCTGGCCCGAAAGGCTGGCTTCCGGCTGGAGGCCCTCCCCCTGGAGGGGGAGCGCGCCCAGTGCTGCGGCTGGGGGGGACAGGTGGAGATCGCCAATCCCAAATACGCCGAGGGGGTGACCCAGAACCGGATCGAGGCCAGCCCCCTGCCCTATCTGGTCTACTGCGCCAACTGCCGGGATGTGTTCCGCCGCCGGGATAAGGCCGCGGCCCACCTCCTGCGGGCCATTCTCCCCGGAGGGGAAGCGGGCGGACTGTGGGACGGCTCCGTCCCCACCGCCACCCAGAGCCGGGACAACCGGCGCTGGCTGAAGCACCAGCTTTTACTGCAATACAAGCCGGAGGAGGCGCGTTTGATGGACACTCCCCAGACAGGGGCCCCCCTGCTCATCGCCCCGGAGCTGTTGGAAAAAATGAATCTCAGCTATCTGCTCCGGGAGGACGTGGAGCTGGTGGTGGAGACCTGCGAGCGGACCGGAAAGTATCTGGTCAACGAGGAGACGGGCACCCGCCTGGGCCACGCTATGGCCGGACGGCTGACTGTCTGGGCGGAGTACCGCAATCTGGAAAACTGCCGGGAGCTGGTGAACGTATACGCCCACCGGATGCAGATTATGGAGGGAATGGGAAATGTCTGATCGGCCGCTGATTTGCAGCACCTGCCGCTGTCCCCTGGAGGAGAAGCGGGTGGATTTCGAGTATCTGGGACACACCTTTTTCGCCGACGCTCCCCGCTGTCCCGTCTGCGGAAAGCCCATGAATATGAATCTGCGCTGTGATGACACCTTTGTGCAGGATGATGGCTGGTACGCTGCGGCACAGCGGTATGAGGACTTTTTGCGGCGGCATGATGGGCTGCGGGTGGTTTTTTTGGAGTTGGGCGTGGGCGGCAATACGCCTGTGATTATCAAATACCCGTTCTGGAAGTACACCTTTGAGAACCCAAACGCGCTCTATGTCTGCGTCAACTTCCAGGAGGCATTTGCCCCAAAGGAAATTGCGGCCCGGTCTGTATGTATTGAAAGTGATATTGGAGATTTCTTAAAGAAACATTTTTAAGAGCAAGGAGGCATCGTTTTACATGATGCCTCCTTTGCATTTTTTACAATCCAGAAATCTCACATTCCCCCTTGACAACATCTTTAGAAGCAATCTCTTGTTGAGCAAATCAGGACGATGGAATAACCTTTTGGGATCGGCGGGGCGGCGTGTGCTGCTCCGCTTTTTTCGCCTTTTCTCAAAGAAATTTTTGAAATGTCCGAGCGTTGTAACAATTCAGCCTGTTTTTCTGTCGAAATCAAAGGCACCTCGGACATTTGTAGTTTATGCTTGTAGTAAATCAATATTGGGGGTGAGGACATATGAAAAAATACTGCTGATCGATGACAGCGACACCTATATATGGTGCCTGCAAAAATATTTACAACGGCGAGGCTACCCGGTAGAAACGGCTTCCACACTGAAAGAAGCTCGGACAGCCATCCAAGAGGAAATGCCTCTGGTAATCTGCTGTGATCTCGACCTGCCGGACGGTTCCGGCATGGACTTTCTGGACGAGGTGCGGGCCACAGACAAGGAGCTGCCTTTTATTCTGGTGTCCTGCCATGATAAAGAGGACTACGAACAGGAGGCCAAGCAACGGGGCGCGACGCTGTGTATGGACAAAATGAAAGGGATGCTGCTACAGGATATGCTGGTGGAATACGCCTACCGGCAGCTATCCGGTGAAAAGGCCCCGACTTTTCATACGCTGCTCTTTGTTCATGCGGAAGATACCAGCGCCGGAGTGCTGCGGGCTGCTATGTTGCAAAAGGGCTTTGAACTGATTCTGATTCCCTCGATTGGGGAAGCCAAGCGCCGGATTTTTGAGGATAAGGAAATAGAACTGATTTTGTGTGATGTGGAACTGCCGGACGGTACAGCAATGGAGTTGTTTCATGCGCTGCGGCGGGTGGCGGGGATGTTCCAAATGAAGAATCCCCCTGTCCGGCTTCTGCCGTTCTTTATCCTCACCGAGAACAACGACCTTACCACGGAATATGAATACCGGTATGAAGGTATCAATGACTATTTCGTGTCCCCGGTCAATATTCCGGAGCTGATACGGAGAATTATGTATTTTGTTGAAGATTCAAAATAATGGTAAAAATCTTGAAATAAAGTTGATTTGAAGGAGGTGGTGACATGGGAAATTAGCCGTATTGGATATATCTGAATCCGGCAGACAAATTGGAGAAAAATTGTTTGCTTTGCTTGATACAGAGCAGCAGAAAGATTTATTGCAGTATATTCTTAATAGAGAAAATCTGAGTGATTTTCCCGATATTTTCCTATGTACTGTTTCTAAATGTCACGGTTTCCAGAATGGTTCAGTTCAACCATTATTGGAAATCCGGGAAGGTAATCTGTATTTTTGCCTGGAAGAAAGAACGGTGTGTGTCGGCAGTCAGGAGATAGAATTAACAGCTAAAGAATTCGATGCACTCCACTTACTGATTGTCAACAAGAAACGGGTATTGACCTTTGAGACCATAGCTTACCATGTTTGGGGCGAAGAATATATTGACGTTACACCGAAAACAATCCATAATCTGTTGAGCCGCCTTCGCCAGAAACTTCAAATTGCACCTGAAGCACCTGAATATGTTATCAGTGTGCGAGGCGTCGGTTATAAATTCGATGCTGGAATATGACAGATAAATTTAGGGCATTTTTAGGACATTACCGGGAAAGGCTGGCGATAAAAAGCGAATATGCCCCTGTATAATATCCCCCATGTAACAGGTTGGGGGATATATCAAAGTATAGTGACAAATCCATTTATACTCCCCCAGATATGGGGGCAGACATGCACATTAGAAAAGTCCTATATTTTCACAGGAAACGACAAAAAAATAGCCAAATATATTTTAGTGCCGCAGTTCAAAAAGCTGCGGCACTTTTTGTATCGACATATTTTTATTTTTTCTCCCAGCAATCAGCAAAATGTTCCATTAAGCGCGCGCCTGTAACAAAACGGGTACGCGCTCTTTTCTTATCTACAAAACAGACAAACTTTCCTGCTGCCTCTGTTGCAGGTGATAGTCCGGGGTGTCGCTCCCCACCCTCTGATTTCGATTTTGCCTATCAACTAAAAAAATCGAAATCGGAGGAATTACACATGAAAGAAATCAATCTGCGTGACTATTACCCGTTCTATATGAAAGATAATATTGTTGAAGTGCCGGACGAGGTGGCCGACCTGCTCCGGGAATATAAATTAAGCGAGGCAGCCCATTTCCTGCGTACATACCGGCATAAGGCATATTTTCCTCTGGACTATGACAAGAATGTTGAACGTGATGCCCTTGTGGTCGTGCTTGCGCCGGAAGATATTCTGATCCATGAGGAAGAACATGGGCGGCTGTACCGGGCCATTACCCTGTTGCCTGAAAAGCAGCGGAACCGGATATGCTCGCACTATCTGTTGGGAATGAGCCTTTCCGAAATTGCCAAAAGCGAACACTCGGCGGTAAGCTCCGTGCATGAAGGAATCCAGCGCGGGCTCCGACGCCTGAAAAAAATTCTGGAAGAAATTTAATCCTGCCCCCGAAAATAACCCTCAAAAATGAAATGAATAATAGAGGGACATATTTATCCGGCAGGACAAGCCTGGCGGGTGTGGCCGTACAGCACATGCTCCGGCCCGCCCCAACTGAAAAACTGTCATAACTGCCACGCCCCTCGCTTGCTCCTTGACAACCGAATACACGCTGTTACAGGTACTTCATTCTGTGTTCCGAGCGGCAGATGGGGCGGCGCGGTGACAGGCGGCCTAAGGAGGTGATGAATCCAGGCTGTCCGAGCGGTAAACGCAACCCACGAAACCGGCTGTGGCAGGCCGGACGCGACAACGGCACAGATCATAATGGTACTTCTTCACGGCTCCCTAAAGACTTGGGGAGAGTTCCTGCGGCGTGCGCCTGCTCTGGCAAAGCGGCGGCGTATGCGGGGCTATGATGCGGCAACGCTATCCGCAGCCTGTAACAGCCCTGCCCTGTTCGTTCAGGGCCTGCCGGGGGGCGTGGCAAATACGGCAGCTGATCGAAATCAGATACAATGGGCCGGGTCTGTGACTGTAAGAGCGCAGGCCCGACTTATTCATGTGGTTTCGATGGCCAGAAATTTTCAGGAAGGAGTTGGTATTATGGAGAATACGGTTGTTGCCGGCAGAACCGGCGCACTGGTGGACATCCGGGAGGTTGCCGTTGATAAGGAGCTTTCCCGTGAGGAACGGATCGCCGAATTTGTACGGCAGATCAAAGACCCTTACCGCTTCAAATGCGGGCGGTTCACCGTACAGGCCAGCTTTGCCGCAGGCGGCGCCACCCTGGAAGAATGTATCAAGGGAATCTTACGGTGAGCCGGATTATTTTAGGAAAAGGGCTGACTTTCCCGCAGGGGCGTGGTACAATAAGAACTGGAAAAGGAATTGAATACGGCACAGCCACACTTCTTGGATTGCGGGGATTTTTCTGCGCAATGAAAGGAGTGTTTTTTTATGCAGGTTTACAAAGCCATTAAGTACATCCGTCTTTCTTATACCGATGATAAGACGGTGGAAAGCGACAGCGTCGCCAACCAGCGGCGGCTGATCGATGATTACATTGCCCGGCACCCGGAGATTGAAGTCGTGGCGGAAAAGATTGACGACGGTTACAGCGGGGTCCTCTTTGACCGCCCGGCATTTCAGGAAATGATGCGGATGATCGAGCAGGGCGAGGCCAACTGTGTGATCGTCAAGGACCTCTCCCGCCTGGGGCGTGAGTACATAGAGACCGGACGCTATATGCGCCGGGTATTTCCCGCCTACGGCGTCCGCTTTATCGCCATCAATGATAACGTGGACACAGAGAATGACGCTGCCGACGATCTCACGGTTTCGGTAAAAAACATTATGAACGAGGCATACAGCCGGGACATTTCCGTTAAGACCCGGAGCGCCCTGGATGTGAAACGGCGCAGCGGTGATTTTGTGGGTGCGTTTCCCATCTACGGATATATAAAAGCCGGTGATAAGCACAAGAGCCTGGAAATTGACGAATACGCCGCTAACGTGGTGCGGGATATTTTCAGAAAGCGGCTGGAGGGGTTCAGCGCTTCCCATATTGCGGACGAACTGAACCGCATGGGCATTCTCTCACCGCTGGCTTATAAGCGCAACAATGGGATGCCCCACGCCAAAGGCGGCTATACGGACCGTAAAGATTGTAAATGGTCTGCCACAACGATCATCCGCATTTTGCAGGATGAAACCTATACCGGAACGCTGGTACAGGGAAAACAGACCACGCCCCACTTCAAGCTGAAAGAACGTGAGGACAGACCTTCCTCTGAATGGGTCCGTGTAGAGGGTACCCATGAGGCGATCATCCAGAAACATGATTTTGACCTAGTGCAGCGCCTCCGCAGGATTGATACCCGGACATCTCCAAAATCGGATAAAGTCTACCTGTTCTCCGGCATTTTGATCTGCGGCTGCTGCGGCTGCCGTATGACGCGCAAGACCAACCGCTATAAGGATAAGGAATACCACTACTACTATTGTCCTACCGGCAAAAAGAACGGGTGTAAATCTTCTGTCATGTTGAAAGAGTCCGACCTGATCGAGTGCGTGCAGGGCAGCCTGAAAGGGCATATTGAAAATGTGGCTTCCCTGGATGCGCTGCTGTCCAGTATCAGCCAGGAGCGGATCAACCGGGAACTGGCCCAGGAATACGCCGGGCAGATCAAAGCAAATGAGAAACGTATGGCGCAGGTTGAGGGTTTCAAGGCAAAACTCTATGAAAACCTGGTGAGCGGGATTCTCACCAAAGAAGAATTCCTCTCCTATAAGCGGAAATACAATGCAGATATTGAACTGCTGCAGAAAGCGGTTGCCGAGTGGAACGAAAAGCTGACGGACGTACTGGAGAACCGCAGCGAGCGGAACCGCTGGATCAACCACTTTATGCAATTCTCCACGATGGAGGAAATTGACCGGAGGGCGGTCATGCAGCTTATCCGCAGCATACGGGTAATGGGGAAAGACGAGCTGCACATTGAATTTAATTACCAGGATGAATACCAGAAAGCGGTTTCCCTGGCGGAACAGATTGCCGTACAGGGCAAAGAAAGGAAGGTGGGCTAAATGGCAAGAAAGAGCAGGAAACAGACGGCGGCTCCCATGCCGGCGCCGTCCTTATATGTGCATGTGGCACTGTATATCCGTCTTTCTGTGGAAGATAACAAAAAGCGGGGCTGTTCGGTGGAAAACCAAAAGCTGGTGCTGAATGATTTCCTTGCGGACAAACCGGATTTCGTTGTCTATGATACCTATATCGACAATGGAGCGACAGGTACAAACTTCCACCGCCCCGGTTTCCAACAGATGCTTTCCGATATTGAGGCGGGCCATATTGACTGTGTGATTGTCAAGGACCTCTCCCGGTTGGGGCGGAATTCCATTGATACCGGTTATTATATCGAACAGTATTTCCATACCCACAACGTCCGTTTTATTGCGGTCACGGATCAGTTTGACACGGCAGACCCCGGCAGCCTCCACAGCGGCATTATGCTTCCCCTGAAAAATATGATAAACGAGGCTTACGCATTGGACATTGGCAGGAAGATCAAGGCCCAGGCAAGGCAGGCCATGAAAGACGGCGATTATATCGGCGCACGGGCGCCATACGGATACCGCAAAGACCCGGACAACTGCCATAAACTGCTGATTGATGAAGATACCGCCCCTGTTGTGAGGCAGATTTTTGAGTGGGCGCATGAGCATGTGGCGCTGAACCGTATCGTCCGCAACTTGAATGAAATGGGGATCACAGCGCCCAGCCACTATAAAAAATCCACCGGAGAGATCACCAGCCCCGGCTTGATCGGGAGCGGGAAATGGCAGACACGCACCGTAATGAAGATTCTGGAAAGCGAGGTCTACACCGGCGATCTGGTGCAGGGAAAGACAAAGATCGTGGACCATCAGCAGGTTAAGGCAGGGGAGGACAACCTGATTATTGCCAAATGCACCCATGAGCCGATCATCAGTTATGAGCTCTTTACAGCGGTGCAGGAATATCGGAAACAAATCTGCGAGGAAAGCCGGGCGGTCCCAAAGCGGCCCTACACCCCAAACATTTTCAAGGGGAAGGTGTTCTGTGCCGACTGCGGCAGGAGCCTCCACCGGCAGCGCGCCGAGCGCAAGAAAGGGCCGGACGTTTACTGGTTCCACTGCCTCACCAACAGCCGTGTGGCAAAGGATAGCTGTAAAGGCGTGATGATGCAGGAAACGGAGCTTATCGCCACGGTCACAGCTATTCTGGAAAAAGAGCTGTCTGTTGCCCTGGGAATGTCCCTCCCCCTCTTTCAGCTGGAGGCAAAACAGAAAAAGGACAAAGACAGGCTGAAAACCCAGATGTCGGCCAGGCGGCAGGAAACCGAAAAGAAACGCCGGCTAATCCGCGGCCTGTATGAGAACTTCGTCCAGGGTATCTTAACAAATGAGGAATACTTTGAACTGAAAACAGCTTATGAGGAATCCATCGGCACACTGTCCGGCGAGATTGAGGCGCTGGAAAAGGATATGGACGCCCTGGACAGTCGGCTTGTGCGCTACCGGTCAATGGAAAAGGATGCAAAGTCACTGGCGCAGGACCACGCGCTTACGGCAGAACTGATTGACCGGCTGATTGAGCGGATCGAAATCGACCATGAGCGGAATATCCATGTAACTTTCCGTTTCAAGAGTGAATTCCAGGGAAAGGCGGTGGAACCATGCACAAAAAATATGTAATCGCCCTTTATATCCGCCTGTCCGTGGAGGACTTTAAGACCGAGAGTTTGAGTATTCCCAACCAAAAGCTGATCCTCCGGGAAAAGGCCATGTCGCTGCCGGAATGGGATGACGGCGAGGTCCTGGAATTTGTTGATAACGGCCATACGGGTACGAATTTTGAGCGCCCTGCGGTACAGGAGCTTTTGACGATGGTCCAGGCCGGGAAGATCGACTGTATCATCGTAAAAGACCTCTCCCGGTTTGGGCGCAACAGCATTGAGACCGGCTATTTCATAGAGCGGGTATTTCCGCTCTACCATACCCGGTTTATCTCCGTCAGTGACGATTTTGACACCGCCAATTTCAAAGGAGATACCGGAGGGATTGACGTTGCCTTTAAGTATCTTATCAGCGAATGTTACAGCCGGGATATGTCCATGAAAACGAAAAGCGCCAAATATGCAAAGATGCGCCGGGGCGAGTACCAGAGCGTTATCTGTCCCTATGGCTACCGCAAGAGCGCGGACGGGCGCATGGAGCCGGACGAGGACGTTGCAGGGATTGTACGGCAGATATTTGAATGGGCGGCTGACGGCAATACGGCTGCCGAGATCACGCGGAAACTGTATGCCATGAATATCCCTACACCTGGGGAATACCGGAGGGATAAAGGGAAAGACCATTATAATGTGTCCAGGACACACGGCGTCTGGAGTAGCTCAACGGTCCTGCGGATGCTGGAGGACCAGCGGTATATCGGCACCTATGTGATCGGCAAGCGTAAGGTACAGGAAATCGGCAGCCGCCGCATGAAGCTAAAGGATGAAAGCGAATGGTTCAAAATACCGGACCACCACCCGGCAATCGTAAGCATGGAGCTGTTTGAGAAAGCCAACGCTTCGATCAGGCGTTTCTCCCTTCCGAATAAAAAACGGCGCGACTACCTTCTCCGCGGGAAAGTATTCTGCGGATGCTGCGACCATGCTATGTCACTTAGAAATGGAACGTGGTTTTACTGCCGTCACTCCGAAGTGGCAGAAACCCTTCCCTGCCATGGGGTAAGGGTGAAAATGGCTGATCTGGAGCAGGCGGTCCTTGAAACAATCCGGGCACAGATGTGTCCGGCGCTGGGGATTGACAGCAGCAAGGATAAGCTGAATTTGCAGACGGTCCAGCAGGCCGAGCACGAAGAAAAGCTGCGCTCTATCCAGGACAGCAAACGGCAGCTTTATGAACAGTATGCACTTGGAGAGATTGACCTGGAAACCTACCAGGAGCGCAAGGCGGTATATGATGCGGATCTGGTGCAGGCAAGGAATGTCCATGCCGCCATTACCGCACAGACCAGGCAGATACAGAGCGATTATGAAGCAAAGCTGAAACAGCGTGAGATCGTTCAGGAAGTAGGCAGCGCCGACACACTGACGCAAGCCCTGATTGACAGGCTTATCAGTAAGGTCTATATCTTTCCGGGAGACCGGATCGAGATTGAATATGTGACACAGGATTTCTTAGGAATAAGCGAACCAGGAAAGGAGGCGTGAGCCATGAATACCGTATTAAGTAGCTACGGGCAGCTATGCGGCTGCCCGGAAATCCTCAAAAAAAGTTGTAAATTTTTTTGTCGTGGGCTTGACATACGGGTGCCGCAAGGCATGGATTTTAATGCGGTGGACACC
>OFFW01001991.1_pt1 | contig 11672 bp, 12 predicted proteins | sample 1521501 | NCBI WGS metagenome assembly OFFW01 (sample SAMEA3504107, study PRJEB24116) | mouse gut metagenome | biome: mouse gut; feature: mouse-associated habitat; material: faeces | place: Denmark | collected 2011
AAAGGGCTTGGAGTGACCACTTTTTACACAAGGTCACTCCAAGCCTTTTTTATTTTTATTGTGCGTCAAAAGTCTCCGGGCACCATTCTGGCACCATGGGCACCACAGTTAATCATATTTTATCAAATCAAGTGAGTAGTTAAAACTGTCAGGCCCATCCTGCGCCAAAGTAACATAGATATTTCCGTCTGTGTTCAGATCAATCGTCACAACCGTTCCCCCGCTTAACGGTGTTGGGATACCAGGGCAAACAATCCCTTCTTCTGTGTATCTGCCATAGATCCAGAATAGCTCACAATAAAATTCGGTTCCACTGGGCTGTGTAGTGAGGGTAATATTAATGGAATCTTCGCCATCGGCATATGACCCATCGTAAAAGCTAAGATTATAATCTGTGTATAGACCTGTGCTGGATTGATTTCCAGATGTCTCTGGCGGGTATGTAGAACCCGCATTGTTATCCAATGATACCGTTTTTATAATTTCGGACGAATCTCCAGAAAATTCTGCCAGATAATTTGCGGCCCTGACTTCAATATCTGAGTATGGATCGTTGAGCTTGAACGCAATAGAATTTGTGATTGTTTCACCTGCTGCAATATTTGTCAGTGCGTCATACGGCTGTTCGTAGGCATAATCCGTTTTCAGTTCAACGCCATTTTGATAGGCGCTGATTGAAACATCTGTAAACGGCGATTTTGCATGATTGGCCGTATTTGTCCATTGATATTCAATAACGAACTGCTGATAATCCCCTAGATACCAGTCGTTTATATCATAAAGATAAAAGTGTTGGAACTGGAACTTATCTTCCAGGATGGATTGTGCTGTATTCTGTGCATATTCCTCGCCCGCAGCATATAACCCATCTGATAGTTCTAAATTGACATAACCCGTATAAAGATGTTCTCCGCTCCATTTTGGTTGGCAAACTATTGTGGTTGTCGTTTCGACTGTGCCCAAACTGGTAGTATCTACCGAGACTTGCCAAGTCTCATGTATATCATAGACAAAAGCTCCCTTCCATTTATCAAAATCCTGGAACAAGATAGAGGATATATCAGAATCATTTGAAAAATTCCAGGGAGCAATCAGTCTATAATCAAAATCCAATTCTATGTAGCTATCATGAACATTTCTACTCGTAGTAGACTGCACAGAAACTGTGTCCGGAAAGCCAGCGGATAATAATTCGTTCACAACTTTTCGCTTTGTATCATCTTCAACGCCACTCTGCCACAAATCACGTGGAACCCTTGTAATGCTCATGACAAAGAGCACCAAATTGTAAATGAAAATAAGTGCGACAATTCCTCCCGCCACTTTGTGCAACGATTTCAAACCGGAAGAATGCTTTTTCTCTGTCGCCCTGGAATCCACTGCGGCATCACTGGGATTCGCTGGCACAGGTGATTCCGGAAGGGTGGACAACTTTTCGCCACATTCAGAACAAAATTTTGCCTGTTCTTGATTTTCAGCGTCGCAATGCAAGCACTTCATAAGTTTCAACCTTCTTTCAACATAAAAGTATTGTCTATGATTGTACTCTATTAGCGTTCTCAAGTCAACGCTTAAAGTTCCTTTATCAAGATAACTTTTAGGGATAGACTACCCATATCAATTTATGGGAGGGTGCAATATGGATTGGCGGGAGGTCGGTGGCAGAATCCGAAAGCAGAGGGAATACATGGGCTACACACGAGAGCATTTTGCGGAACTGCTGGACATAACCCCCAAATTCTGCTCAGATATTGAGCTTGGCGTAAAGGGAATGTCTGTGCCTACCCTCTGTAAAATCTCCAAAATACTACGTCTTACAACCGATTACATTCTCTTTGGAACCATGGAACAAGCCAGTGATGATGCGCTTTTGCTCTTATTGCGGGGCTGTTCAACTTCGGAACGCAGCTATGCGGAACAACTTTTGAAAACATTCCTCATGGCAATGACGGAAAAGGGGGATTCGCTTTAATCAGTGAATCCCCTTTACTTTTCGATAGAAGGTGCTGGGCTTCAATTTCAACTGTCGCATAGCCTCCACTGCTGTTATTTCTCCTTTGCGCCACTGTTGTACGACACCCTCAAAGTTCGGCGGGGAAATAGATTTACGGCCTGTGTACCGTCCTTGCTCCTTGGCAATAGCAATCCCCTCTCGTTGGCGTTGCAAGATATATTCCCGCTCCAACTCTGCTACAGCCCCAAAGATGGTCAACATGAATTTCCCAGTTGGCGTGGTGGTGTCGATAGCCTCTTTCTTGCTGACGAACTCAGCGCCTTTCACGGTCAACCGCTCCACCAACTCCAGAAGGTCACGGGTATTCCTGGCAAAGCGGCTGATGCTCTCCACGATCACAGTATCACCACGGCGCACATACTCCATCATCCGTTGCAGTTCCGGGCGGTTGACGTTTTTGCCGCTCATGCGGTCAATATAGACTTCATCCACACCCAGCTCCCGCATAAGAACCTCCTGCCGGATGGTATTCTGCTCCTGGGTGCTGACCCGGATATATCCGATTTTCAACAATATCCCTCCAAAAAAGATTTTCCCAATAGGGTTGGTTTTCGGAATGGCATATGCCAAAAGCCTGAAACCAACCCTATTGGGATATTTTTTCATTATGCCATTAGAGTGTACCCTATTGGCATACCTTAAAGCCGTTCGCAGTAAAGCATTTCTTCCACATCGTCCAAAGTAAAGCCCCGACGAAGAATCTCGTCAATATCTTCTGGGGTATACCCAAAGGAGCCAGCTACAGATTTTAGTTCTGCCAGATATTCTTGCTCCAATATACTCTGGGGGCGGTATGTGCGTCGCTTGACATATGGCGTACGCATCAATGAGGGCCAGTCCCAGCAGAAGGAATCTGTGTCAAAGGTACTTCGGTCAATCGCTCCATCCCTGCCAATTTTCAGAACATCCCCGCATTTCGTTTCAACACGTCTGGGATTTTCCAGGTGCAAGCACATCTTTTTCAATGCTTTGCCAAGAATATCTTCGGTGGAGGCATAGAAGTATAGCCCGCTTCGTGGAAAATGGCACAAGCACAACGGGTTATCCCCCTTGACCAGATACCAGTTATCCCTTTCATCCAGCAGGGTAAACGTAAAAGAACCCTCGACCTGTTCAGCCATATATTTCAGGCTGGCAAAGTCGAGGGCCTTTTTCCGTTCGATAAGCTGGACGGCAACGTAACTATCCGTTTGAATTTTTGTGCGGGGGAGTTTTAAGGAGCGGCGGAGCATCCGGTCGTTATGCAGGACACCATTATGGGCCAGAGCAAACTGTAAATCTCCCGCATGACCCAGGAACGGATGATTGTTGTAGTTTTTCGCTTCGCTGCCCTGCGTGGTCATACGGGTATGCCCCATAATGGCCTGAGTATCAGTGGGTATGCGGAACCGCAGTCTGTGAGCCGGAACCGGACGCTTATAGACATGAATGCCGCCATTGGTGTTATAGGCAATCCCGCTGGCATCTGTCCCCCTGGCCTCACACTCAGCAGCCAGGATGGACAGCAGCCTCGTTCGCTGACGGCCCGTAAAATTGCCGCCATAGTCAATCATACCGAACAAGCAGCACATCAGTCGTCCTCCTCTTCTTCCAGGGGTTCATTCACATATAACCGCCGCTCTTTCAAATATTGCACCAGCTCCGGCTCCCGGATACCGGACACAAAGGAAGTCCAAGCCAAGGGTTTTAAGAGTTCGTCCGGCATGGCAATCGCCACATCGCAAATCTTGTTGACAAGCTGCAATGTGGCAATCAATGTGTTATATTTGAGCGTTCCCCGGAAAATGCGAAATTCAATCGTATTTTCATTTTGAAGGTTGACAGAGGCATATCGTCCCTTGCCATTCCCTCTTTTGGCTTGGTTAAGAATTTCTCTGGGCTGCTCTTTGTAGCCGTACCGGGCGGCCCACTGGTCAAGCTGGCTCTGTGTCCGGCGGCTGAATTTCAGAAGTTCATCCCAATGCTTTTCGACAATGTAAAGAATCCGGGCAATACAAGCGTCCTGCTGGGCTTCTGTTTCACCAAAGGCATCCCGGCTCACATGGATATGGAGGCCGCAGGTGCCCGCTTTATGGGACTGATAGCCCATGCTGACTGCCTTATGCAGTATCTCTTGCCAAGGCATAACCTCCTGATGGTAGGCCAGCGTCATAGGGTGAGTAACGATTTCAAATCCATCATCTAAGGAACCATCATGCTTGCAGTAGGCCCGCTCCTCCCCGGCATTGGCAATACCCAGAAGGGCTCTTGCATTGGCGTGATTTTCGCCGCCGCCGTCAATTTCCAGTTCTACGCCAAAATAGCGTGTACCCTCACCGTAGAAAATCGGGATAGGCTTGTAATAGTAGTTCTGGATCGTATGATGACTCTCCGCACGCTCATAGCAATGGTAACACAGAGGTTCTTCATTGTCCGGGTCATCACTGGAATAATGGGCATCCTCCTCCCGGAGCAACGCTCCGCAACGGGTGCAGTTGGTATAGTACCGCTCATAGCAGCACTGGCAAAGAGGCGTATCCTCGTCTCCGGCGTTATTGTCCTGCCAGATACGCTCCCCACAGATAGAGCAGATTCGGGTTTCTTCCTCTGCACAGGCAGCGCAAATATCCTCTCCATCCAAAGAAATACACTGCTCTGCTGGGTACTCACTGCCGCAGTGTTCACAGATAAAAGTGTTTTCGGTCATGGCTCTTTTTCGTCCTCCTCTTTCAGTATAACGTCAATCGCTACACATAGTACAGCCGCAGCAGCGGCCAGAATTACTCCAAGAACGTCCTTGGGATTCCAATTCAGTTTGTCATTGTCTGGATGCCTCCTTTCGTCCTACTGATGTCATACAATCGCTGTGCGGTGCAGAATCGTCGTTACCAGCTGCACCAGAATTGCCCGCACCAATTTGAGCAGAGATTTTAACATTTTTGTGCCCTCCTTTCAGAAAAACAAAATGGTTTCTGCGGAAATCCATACAGAAACGAAAAATGCGGGAATGCCGTAATCATCGAGGATTTACGGCATTCCCGCTTATTCAGTCAAATAATATACGATTCTAGGGGGACGAAATAACACAAAACAAACTATTAGGGCACAGCCCGAAATATTTTATCAGGAGGTCTTGCTATGTGTAAATATGATGAATATGGATACCCTATTGACGATGAAAATGAGGGAGAATTTCAGCCTAACGAGTTTCTGACGCCCCGTGAGGTCATGGAACTGCTTGCTATCGGACGGAACACATTTTATCGGCTGGTCAACTCCAGAGAGCTATCAGCGTTCCGGATTGGAAAACTGTGGCGAGTTCACAGCGAAGATTTGAGGCGCTACGCTGAACGACAAATAGCTGATACCTGATTGACAAAAATAGGCGGTCAATTAAGCTATGTGCTTATACACAATTTTTTATAGTAAAGCATGATTTTTTCGTGAATTTTCATCCTATATGAACTGGGATTATGTTTAGAACCCAAATAATCCCCTATATCGTATAGAAATGGTGAGTTTTGGCCTACTGTGTTTAACATACATGCGATACATTTATAAGCATCTGGACGCAAGCTCTTTGCCCCCTCACAGCATTGGTAAATGGAAGCATACCAGACAACAAAAATATCTGTTATCAATCTGCAATCATAAATCCTGGATATATCATCCTCAACCTTAAATCCAGTAAATACCTTGACCACTTTATGTTTTCCAGTATCTAACGGCTCAAAATAGTGTTGGCTTTTCAATTTCCTTGTAAATGTGGCTGCTCCCTTTTGAGGGACAATAAAGTACATTGGCGGGAATGAGTATGGTCTGATGATTTCCATTTTTTCACTATGGATGTGGAAACGATTTGCAAGGCGATCCAGTTCCTCCTCAAATTTTTTGGGATTTGACAGTTCTTCTTGGAAGAATAAATGTCCTATTCCTGTAATCAGTGGACTGTTTTGCAGGGAATCACTGGTGTTATCGGGCCTGGACAATCCCAGAAATACATCTTCGTCCCAAACTGTATTTTCTTGATATTTTGAGAGGAAATTTTTTACAAACTCATTCCGGGGAAAGTTCAGGATATAGGCAGTCAGCAAATAAGGCATTAACTCAGTCTGGACTTGCTGCCTGGTATCAAGTATTCGGCACAAGCCACACGAAAACCCTTCATTTATTAGAGTGGGCATTTGAATATGGCATTGCTCCATATTTTGCCGGAAGGACAAAATATATTTGGCAATATTCCGATCTCCACCATCAGCAGGAATTTCACCGCTATTTTTCCATATCTTTATCGTTTCCCGAATGGATTGAACCGCATCTTCTATACCCATAGCTTCACACTCCTTTTCAGCGGGCAATTTATAATGCAGTGACTTTTTGACAGATAGGTTTTTGACCAAATAAATAACTCACCTTATAATTCGGACGTGCTATCACCCAAACATATCTGAAAAGGAGTATGCTGCTATGTCAAAGCACAATAAGCACAACTGGTTCTTGCCCGACAACGATGAGCCCTCATTGGTTGAAGAAGCTGAGAGATATCACTATCAGCGTGATCCACCAGATCCCGATGAAATCTACTTGGAGGATATCGACAGTGTGCTCGGCGAGACAGAAACCTTCGTTAAGGGGCAGCCGCCGCCTACTGTAGTCCCTCCTAACAAGCGAATACGGGCTTTGCATGATCTATGCGATACAATCGCCCGGAATCATTGTTATCTATCCATCAACGGTGAACAGTTAGTGCGGTACATACCCGAACTTGGCTGCTACCAGGAGGACAAGCCGCCCGAAGTCATGCTGAGGAAATTCGCTGGTTCCAATGACTACTTTCTTAGGCCCAAGGATACCGACGACCTGATTAAAATTCTCAGGCATGACCCATATATCCAGGCCGACAGAGACGCATTCAACTGTGAGCCGTACTTCATAAACATCAAATCCGGTGTCTTGGACTGGGAGACGGGTGAGGTTGGGGAGCACAGCAAGGACGACCGCTTTACCTATTGCATCGACGCTCAATATTTGGACGAAGATGCAATTCTAGTATCCCCCACTTTTGACAATTTCTGTCAGACTTCCTTGGAGGGCGACCCTTTGAAGCGACAACTCCTCTTGGAGATTATAGGCTACTGCTGCTCAGATTGCAACTCTGGGAAGTGCGCCTTTTTTCTGAAAGGGGAACCGGATTCCGGGAAAAGTGTAATGCTCGAATTTATTACACGCCTCCTGGATCAGCGGCAAGTCTCCAATGTCCCGCTGCATAAGCTCTCAGAGCGGTTCATGCGAGCGGAACTGTACGGTAAGAAGCTCAACTGTGCCGGGGAGATCACAGGTAAGGCTCTGCGAGAAATCTCAACCTTTAAGAGCATTACGGGAGCAGACCGCATTGAAGCGGAGCGAAAGGGAAAAGACCCTTTCTTTTTCACTCCAAAATGTAAGCTGCTGTTTGCGGGCAACGCTCTCCCAGGTACAACAGAGAGCGACGCAACCAAGGCGTTCACCAACCGACTGGTAGTGCTGCTGTTCAATCGCAGCATCTCGAAAGAAAGGCAGGATAAGCAAATGTTGGACAAGCTAACGCAAGAAAAGGACACCATTTTCACACTTGCTGTGCAAGCTCTGAGGAAACTTAGTTTCCGAAATTTTCAATTCACCCAACCAAAGGACTCGGCAGAATTTCTTGAATCCTTCTCGGAACGGGATAACTCGTTCAAGGCATTTTGGAATGATTGCTGTGAACAGGCGGAGAATGGCAGCATATCAAACACAGAACTGTACTCCGTTTACCTGCGGTACTGCGAGAGGAATGGTCTTGAAGCATATTCCCGACAGAAGTTATATGAGCTTCTGTCGGGAATACCCGGCGTGCAATATAAAAAAATTCGCCAAGGCACAAAAACCGTGTGGGGACACATTGGTATGAGGCTTCGGGAAACTTCTGACTGGAACGGTGGAACAAGCCTATGAAAGTCTTTGCTGTCGGCCTTTCGTGTTGTTCCAATCAGTCTGATTTGCTCCGTAAGTCAGAGGTTTTAAGCTACTGTATTATTTTAGAGGAGGAATCCGGTTATGCCACAGAAGAAGAATCTACCTGTTCCATGTTCGGAGAAGATGCTGCTGACCGCCAAGGAAATGAGCAGGGTTAGTGGAATTGGTGAGAATACCCTCCGTCACCTCATGGACATCGGAGAGTTGGAATACATCCAAGTTGGAAGTCACAGACGTATACGGCGTGAAGCCATCTGGGACTATTACAACCGTCATAAAACCCCGGCATCCCCTCCATGCAATCATTTCAGCGGGCTTAGAGTTCCGCCATGCTCCATGTTGAAGCATGTGAACATCAACATTTTGTAATCAAAAATAAAGGAGAGGAGGACGAATTTTCCAGGCGAGGCCGCAGACTGACCCTTTGCCGTCTCCAAAGGGTTCTGCGGCGGAGCATGGGAAAGCCGCCCTTCTCTCCGCTGAGAAAGGAGCAGAAATCATGGCGATTCATGAGAGAACTGTAAAAAACAAGCGTAACGCCTCCGGGGAACTGACAGGGAAAGCTGGGACTGTGTATGATGTGAATATCAAGTACAAGTCCGAAGGCAAATCTAAGACCTACTCCCGGAAAGGGTTTCCCACCAAGCGGGAAGCGCAGCTACATGAGGCAGAGATGAAAAACAAGTTGACCAATCCGTCCTATACGCCGCCCGCAGCCGCCCAACGCAAGCTGTCTGTCCAGGAGTATATGACGGACTGGCTGGAAAGACATGGGGCCGCAAATCTCCGACCTAGCACAAGAATCAGCTATCAATGCCAAATGAAGAATCATATTTTCCCGTATATTGGGGATGTGTTCTTGAACCAGTTATCCCCGGCCATGCTGGATGATCTGTACCGCCAGCTGTCGGAAAAGGGGCTGTCCCCTACCTCGGTGAAATATGTTCACCGTATCATGGGCGTTTCATTGGAACATGCCCGGAAGTATCACTACATTGACAGCAACCCCGCCCGTGATACCATCACCAAGTTTGGTAAGCAGGGTAATACCCCTGCTCCTTACAACGTAGACCAGATGCGGGCGCTTCTTGCCTGTGTAGCCGGAACCGAATGGGAGCTTATTATTGTCCTGGGCGGTTTATATGGGCTCCGGCTGGGTGAAATCCTTGGCCTCCGTTGGCGCAATGTAAACCTGGAGGATGGTAGTTTTGCCGTAGTGGAGCAGCTTCCATACCGGCTTCCCACTTCTGTATCCTTGGTGTCTGAGATGGCTCCCGTGAAATCCAGTGAGCGTACCCTGCCGATTACAGATATTACGAAACCCTATTTCGAGCGGCATTTGGCGCAGCAGGAAGCTCAAAAGCGCCTGATGACCAGTTCCGGCCATACGTACTATGACAATGACCTGGTAATTGCCAAGCCCAATGGGGTTCCCGAACAGAGTTCCCGTGTCTCTGCCAATTTTGGGCAGTTGCTTCGCCACCAGGGTATGCCCCATATGCGGTTCCATGACACCCGGCACAGCGCAGCGACCAATATGCACGAGCTTACCGGAGATTTTTACACGATCAGTCAGATTCTGGGGCATAGTATGAAAGGTATTGGTATCCAGTTGGGTATGTCCAATAACCTGGAATCCGTTACAGCGCAGTATGTAGATGTTCGGCTGAACCGAAAAGCGGTAGTCCTCAATACATACCATACCGCTGTACTTGCCCCCTCCCATTAAGGAACGGGCCCGGAGTTTGGGACAGACCACCCAAACTCCGGGTTTATTATCATATTGCGTTTTATAGAGCGTTTTGTGGTGCCGGGCACCATTTGGGCACCACAGTATACATTTTTTCGGCATAGATTGTATAAGACAATTTCCGATGGGCACCACAGATCAGGGCACCAAGGGCACCATTTCAGCAAATTCAGCAGAACCACACGCCGCAAAAGCGAAAGAAAATCCCCTGGAAACACTGAATTTCCAAGGGATTTTGGCGGAGGCGGTGGGATTCGAACCCACGAGCCCTTGCGGGCTACCTGATTTCGAGTCAGGGCCGTTATGACCACTTCGATACACCTCCACGTGTATCACTATTCAGTTTTCTGAATAATAAACATGATTTCGAGTCAGGCTTGTTATGGCCACCTTGATACCACAACACACTACATCTTGCAAAATTAGTAAGGGAGTATAGGATAACAGATAATAGAGAAAAAATCAAGATATTTCTCCAAACTTTCCTCGAGATTACAGTTAAACGATGGCACAGACCGAGACAGATTATAATACTGACAGTTTAGTATTGTGCGTCAACAGAAGGGGGGAGCGGCGCGGCCTTTCGGAGCGCCACTCCTCCTGACTTCTATTTTTCCAAAAGTTCACGCCATCTGGTTCCCCAGACAGGACAGGTCTCTTGAATTGTGAAAGGAAAACTCTTTATTTTGCGGCTTTCGCGGCCTTGATTGCCTCAATGAGAAGCGGAGTAACTTTGAACAGGTCGCCGCAGATACCGTAGTCGGCAATCTCAAAGATGGGCGCAGTGTCGTTCTTGTTGACGGCGATGATGCACTCGGAGTCCTGCATACCGGCCTTGTGCTGGATGGCGCCGGAGATGCCCAGAGCGACATAGATCTTGGGGTGGACGGTCTTGCCGGTCTGGCCCACCTGGTGGTCGGCGGACAGCCAGCCGGAGTCGATGGTGGCACGGGAGCCGCCCACGACGCCGCCCAGGACCTCAGCCAGCTCCTCAGCCAGCTTGATGCCGCCCTCAACGTCTTTAGCTTCGGAATGGGAGAGGTGAAGGAGCGGCGGACCGAGACCTCACAGACCTGGAAGCTCAGTGCCAAGATTGATGGAACGGGGGACGGGGTGCAGGCCCGTGTTCGTCTGGGGTGGATGGAGGAGGGACTGTCCATTACGGTGCCGTTGTCCTACGTCCAGCCTGTCACTGTTGCGATTGGAGCAGAGGGACCCGGAATGGGCTCGCTGAAAGACATAGACGGCGGTCCGGTGGAGGTGGAACAGGTTATCCTCAGCCCCTTCTATATGGAGACGGTCTACCGCTGTCTGGATGCGTCGGACGACGCGGAGGCGCCCCTGTTCTTCCTGTTCCAAGACGGCTCCCTGCTCACCCGGCCGCAGCTGGTGGAGATTGGGATAAGCGGCAATCATGACGGGTGGGGAAACCACACCCAGAGCTTCCGCCTGCGCTCGGTGCTGGACCTGGACGCCCTGGAGGCGGTGGTATTCAACAACATGGCCTACCCCCTGGATGGAGGCGCGGCCTATGCGTATCCGGTGGATGAGCGCTTGCAGGCCTTCCAGATTCCTCTGATGCCCTCTCTGGGGGAGGGACTGGGCTGGTCCCTCTCCGCGCAGGCGCTGTGCGAGGGATTGGGGGCGTCCTATACCTGGGACGAGGACACGCAGGCCGCGACAATGGTGTTCCGTGACGTGGAAATCGTCCTGACCGCAGGCAGCACCACCGCCCTGGTGGATGGACAGCCCATGGAGCTGGACGCGGCCCCCGTCCTGCAGGACGGACAGCTGGTGTGTGTGTACACCCCCTTTGAGGCATGGCAGATTGATATGTGTACGGCCTATGAGCGCTATGTCCCCGGCAGCGAAAACAACGAGCGGGTAGCGTGGCTGATTTGTCCCTAACGGCAGGGCCCGCTTGAGTGCCAGAGC
>OFFW01001994.1_pt1 | contig 11665 bp, 14 predicted proteins | sample 1521501 | NCBI WGS metagenome assembly OFFW01 (sample SAMEA3504107, study PRJEB24116) | mouse gut metagenome | biome: mouse gut; feature: mouse-associated habitat; material: faeces | place: Denmark | collected 2011
CTGGAGGAGAAGCCCTCTTTTGATAGGAAAGCATAAACAGGCAGTCATATTGGGAGATTATTGGATGAAACACCTTTCTCTTAGACGCAAGTCTTGCCCGGACAAAAACAGGAGGAACATATAAGATGGAAGTTAATACGTTTCTTGCGATTAAAGATAGACTGAATTATAATGACACAATTGATGAGCAAAGGAAATATGTTCTGCTGATCATTGAGATATTGAAAATACATCAGGAAGTTATAAAGGAAGGACTTCCTGCATTAGAAAAACATATACAAGATGATAAGCTGCCTTTTTTGCTTAAAAAGGGATTAAGTCTTGTCCATTATGCAATGGAACCGCAAATGATTGAAACCATCCTGCTAAATATAGCTATCGTGAACTGCATGGATGGATTAACTGCTTTGATTTGTTTGGATGGAGCACTTTCTATTCAAAAGATGTATTCACCGGATATAACGAAGGAGTTGCTGTGTTCCTATTTGAGTCCGGATTTATCGGATGAATTGAATGCGGAAGCAGGAAAGCTGAAACTGGATGGTGGATCTCCGCTGAGTACGAAAGAATTGCAGAAATTATTGAATGGTGCAGAAATGTAATGTTTTATTGGTAACAGGGCAGGTCTGATTGTGAAAGGGTGTCTTGTATCAAAATGACTGACAGTGAAGGGAACAATTTATATGAAAAAATCAATTATGGGAGTTTTAGCTTTGCTATGGGTAAGCATGATAGTATTGGGAGGGTGTTCTTCTCCTAAAGTAAAAATATTTTCGCTTGAAAGTCCTCAAAAAATTACTGTCACCTCTATCAGTGGAGAGAAGATTGAAGTTACTGATGAAGATATACTACAGCAGATAACGGACAATATTACATCTATTCAGTTTAAAAGAGGAGAATCGAGCGAAGATACAAACGGCTTCGGACCTATAATTTCATGGTATAATTCAAATGGAGATGTGATGGAAACTATCTCCGTCATGAGTAATGACACTATCATATACAATAATAATTTTTGGACAGCTATAAACGGAAGTATTGATATGGAAGTAATAAATGCTACGCTATCAACAGATACTGGGGAAAACATAGCAATAGATGGTGTTGCAGACTACCCGGCAGCGATTAATCAGTATGTCCTAAAGATGCATTGTACATTATAAAAAAGCTGGACCGATTGTTAATATAGAGAACCAGGGAGTTGTAGGGATAAAGAATGAAGAAATTTCTGAATAATATAAGAAGTGCCGAAAATCCAATACCTCTTAATAAGCAAATTATAAACACGATATGTATATTGTTTATTGGAATTATTTTGGGAATTTTTTCAAAGTTTTTAGACACCATGCCGACAAATGAATTACCCTTTATCTTTGAATTTTTAGACATGAGAAATTTTTTGGGCCGTTTTGCCATATGGCTGCTGATTGCCTTGAGTATCTCTATTTATAGCAATTCGTCCATCAGAGCGTCAATCAATGTATTTGTATTTTTTGTGGGAATGGTTACAAGCTATTATTTGTATTCAAAATTTGTGGCAGGATTTTTTCCGAGAAGTTATGCAATGATCTGGGTTACTTTTACTGTTATTTCTCCCATATTAGCATTTATCTGTTGGTATGCAAGGGGAAAAAGCAAACTTGCGTTTATGTTATCAGCGACAATACTCGCCGTTTTGTTTAATACGACATTCGTTCATGTTGGCAGTTACTTTGAAATGCGTTCGATCTTAGAATTGATAACATTCCTTTTTGCAATAGTGTTTTTGAAACGAAAGGCTATAAAGGATACAATGATTATGTTGGTATTAAGTGTTGGCATAGCGTTTGCTCTTGATTTTGTAGTACCATTTCATTTTGGATAAGCAACTTTTCGTTTGTCAGATAGTTGTTTAAAAGTTTATAGGGGAAACGTAATGACTAATCCATGGGAAGAAATATCATTATCTGATTATGAAAATCATATGAAATTAGATTCAGTTATGCAATTACAGAACCTGAACCAAATGATGAAAGATCAGTTCAGTGCTTATCCAGTAAGTTCTGTTATGGTTTTGGGGATTGCAGGTGGGAATGGCTTGGAACACATTGATAATAATAAATTTGAAAAAGTATATGGTGTTGATATTAACAGAGAATATCTGGCAGCGGTTACAAGAAGATATTCAGATATTTCAAATATATTGGAATGTATACAATTAAATCTCATTGAAGAAGCAGATAAGCTTCCAAAAGCAGAATTATTGATTGCCAATTTGTTAATTGAATATATCGGATATGATTGTTTCCAAAAAGCAGTCAAACAAGTGCAGCCCCAATATATCTCCTGTATTATTCAGATAAATATAGATGACAAATGGGTGTCCGATTCACCATATATTCATGTATTTGATGGTCTTGATGAAGTTCATCATCAAGTGGAGGAAGATTTATTGATTCAGACTTTGGACAATATTGGATATAAAAAAATTGTACAAATAGAAAGTCCGTTACCAAACGGAAAGAAGCTAGTCCAAATAGATTTTGCAGGGATGTAATGGAGCAGGAAATTGAAAGGGATAAAACAAAAAATTTACTGATCAGATAACAGCACCTGTGTCGCTTATACATGGGTGCTGTTTGCTATGATGCAGAACCGATGACTGGATATGCAGGGGAGATAGGAAAAAGTCGCAACTTTGACACATCTATTTGCTACAATAAATATATTGGAGGTTTTGGGATGAATGTTTTGATTGTAGAAGATGATGAATCTATTGCAAATTTGATAAGGATAAATTTAACGGCTGAAGGGTATAAATGTGTCTGTGCCTATGATGGGAAGACAGGAGCGGATTATATTGAGAAAGGTGGCTTAGACCTGATTCTGCTGGACATCATGCTGCCGGAGATCGACGGTTATGAACTGCTGGAGTATGTAAAGCCGATTGGAACACCTGTTATCTTCCTGACTGCCAAAAGCGGAATTGATGACCGCATTAAAGGGCTGAAAATGGGAGCTGATGATTATATTGTCAAGCCATTCCAGATTGGGGAACTGATGGCCCATGTGGAAGCCCTGCTCCGGAGATATGGCAAGATCAATAACAAACTTACCTTTGCGGATGTGGAGGTAGACATGGTTTCCAGAACGGTCAGCAAGGGAGGAAAGCCGGTGGAACTGACAGTGAAAGAGTTTGACCTGCTGGTGGAGCTAATCCAGAACAAAAACGCAGCATTGTACAGGGAAAAGCTGTATGAGAAGGTGTGGGGTGAACCTTATGTGGGAGATACCCGTACACTGGATTCCCATATCCAGCGGCTTAGAAGAAAGCTGGATTGGGATAACTATATCAAGACCGTATTCAGGATCGGATATCGGCTGGAGGATGGGGAATGAGGCTGTTTCATAAAATCTTTCTATGTTTTGTAGTCATATTTAGCATCACTTTCCAGGTGGCGGGATATTTGCTGATAAATCATACTTATGGAAATGCGATCAGCCAGGAAAAGAAACTTGCCATTCAGAATTTTCAATATAACAGGTATATCCTGCAGTCCATCCTGTATTCTGATCCGGAGTTCTTTGAGGAGAATGAAGCGGATTTCTCAGGTGTTTCAAGGAACTTTACCGTTCCGGTTTCTATGTATGGTATAGATGGAAAGTATATTTTTTCAAATATGTCAGCACTTCCGGAGGAGCCTGATTTTGACGAAAGGGAGGATGATAGGATATCTTTCCAGATTTGTGAAAAGTATGAGGAACATTATATTTTTGTATGTGATTATGTCAGCCAGGGTGGGAACAGCATGTACCTTATTACACAGACAGATATCAGTTCTGTGATAAATGCCCAGAAAAACACGATTGCCTATTTCCAGAAAATATACATGTTTATCCTCTGCATCAGTTTTCCGGTGGTATTTCTGTTGACGAAGGTGATTACAGCATCCCTAAATAAAGTAGGAAAAGCGACAAGAAGGATTGCCGGGGGAGAATATTCCGAAAGGATCAGCACGAAGGGGAAGGATGAGATCAGTGAGTTGGCGTCTGATTTTAACCAGATGGCGCAGCAGGTGGAGGAAAAAATCGGTGAGCTGTCCAACGTGGCAAAACAGAAGGAAGATTTTGCTGCGAATTTTGCCCATGAGCTGAAAACGCCTCTGACATCCGTGATCGGGTATGCGGATATGCTTTACCAGCGGAACCTTCCGAGGGAAGAAGTAAAGAGCGCCGCCGGGTATATACTGAAGGAAGGCATGAGGCTTGAGGCTTTGTCTCTGAAGCTGATGGACTTATTTGTGCTGGACAAGCAGGACTTCATTCTGGAGAAGATGCCTGTCAGGGAGATGTTTGAAAATCTGGAACAGGGCATAGAGCCTGTATGCAGGAAGTATGGGGCGGCCCTGCACATGGAGATTGGGGAAGGAATGATCCGGGTGGATTATGACCTTTTTAAGACAATGATATTAAATCTGGCGGATAATGCTTTGAAAGCAGACTGCAAGGATGTTTGGATAGAAGGGAAGCAGGGCAGGAACACCTATCAGATCAGGATTAAAGATAATGGGAAAGGAATACCCCCAGAGGAGCTGGGACGGATTACGGAGGCGTTTTATATGGTGGATAAGTCCCGCTCCAGAAAACAACATGGGGCAGGGATTGGAATGGCTCTGGTATCAAAGATCGCAGAGGTACATGGGGCGAAGCTGGAGATAGAAAGCGATGGAAGGACAGGGGCTGTGATCAGTGTTATATTCCATCTGCAGGAGGGAACAGGGGATGAATAAATCATACAAATATACAATCCTTACTTTGTTTCTTGCGCTTGTATTCGCTTTTGGCAGTATGGCCGGCATGAACCTTATCATGCGGGAAAAGGAAAGGCAGTTTTTAACGGAAAGAGGCAGGGTAGTAATGGAGGTGCCTGTCCGGTCATGGCAGGGGCAGGATGGCGGCATGGAAGGGGGAGATGGTGAAAATTCACAGGAAAGATATGTGCTTACAGTGGAACAGATGGAGGATGTCATAAGCGGATGGGATGAGCGTATGGCAGTGATTCATCCTCCTGTCGATGGGCAGATATCTATGGAGGAAGCCATGAAAGCGGGAGAAGAATGGCTTACGGAGATGGGAATGGTAGAGAATATGGATGCCGAGGCATATTCCATGTATGCCAGGCTTTCCGTTGCAGTGCAGAAACAATCTGTGGAAGCACAGCTGGAGCCATATTACAGTTTTTGGTTTGTGCGGTGTTCAGGCCAGTCCATGATGGCATTTTTATATATCAATGCAGTTACCGGGAAGGTCTGGAGTGCTGACATCACTTTATATGAAGATTTCCTGGAGGAAATACCGTATGAGAAATTAAACCTTTTTGCAGAATTGTCTGGACTGCAAATGTCTGATGCAGATATAGTATTCAAAAACCAGGAGGGAACACAGGCTGTTTTGATGGCAGAGGGCAGCCCGCTGTGTGCAGAGATGGAGTTTCGCCATTCCCAAACGGGATATGCTTATACCGGCTATGGGGAAGATGGATCGACTGGATATGACAGTGGAATGCCTGACAGAGAGAACGTGGCGATCCTCTTTAAATTAGCTGTAAATAAATGATGCTTTGTTGAAGAAAGCAGTTATTACAACTTTACCGAAAGTATTTTACATCTATGATACAACTTTACCGAAAGTAAAACGTAACGCTCAGGTAGAATATAAGCATATTCTGCCTGAGTGCTTTTTTATAAAGCAAATAGCGAATGTACATAAGGAAATCCGCCGGCGTATGCTGGCGGTCTTATGGGAAATATGATTGATTGGAGGAAAGAAGATGATATTACAGGTAGAGCATCTATACAAATCCTATAACAGAAGGAAGGAGGCATTGCGGGATGTCAGTTTCACATTACAGAAAGGTACATATGGACTATTAGGTGAGAACGGGGCGGGTAAGAGTACACTTATGCGTATGCTGGCCACCGTCGATTTTCCAACGAAAGGGGAAATACGATATAGCGGGAAGAATATTTTTTCCATGGATGAAGAATACAGAAGCCTGATCGGATATATGCCGCAGAACTACAGTGTATATCCCGGTTTTACGGCAAGGGATTTTCTGGAATACATGGGTGTCTTAAAAGGGATACCAAAAGAGAGGCTGAAAACCAAAATAGATGAAGTGCTTGAATTTGTGAACCTGTCAGATGTTGCAGGGAAAAAGGTAAAGACCTTTTCAGGCGGCATGAAACGCAGAATTGGAATTGCACAGGCCATCATCAATGAGCCGGAGATCCTGATACTGGACGAACCCACAGCAGGACTTGACCCGAAAGAACGCATCCGCTTTTCCAATATCATCAGTGATATGGGCAAGGACAAAATCGTACTGCTGTCTACGCATATCGTGTCGGATATTGAAGCGATTGCAAGCGAGCTTGTGGTTATGAAGAAAGGGGAAGTTTTGGAAACCGGAAATGTTGACAGTCTGGTGCAGACAGTGAAAGGGCAGGTCTGGGAAACAGTCGTTAGTCAGGAAACGTATCAGAGACTCAGGAAAGAGCGGTCTGTCATCCATTTAAAACAGATGGGGAAAGAGGTGCAGGTTCGGTTCGTGGGAGAAAGGTATCCTGATGTAGAAAACCAGCAGGCAGAGCCGACACTGGAAGATTATTATATTTTTACCGGCGGCGTTATGAATGAAAGCGAGGAGTAAGAGATGAGAAAAAATAAGAGATTGATTGCAGCAATGGTATGTGTGATGGTTATGGGGATGACTGCCTGTGGAAGCGGGGATGAAAATGCAGCTGGTGGTTCCCAGCAGATAGATCCGGTACCGATAACAGAAGCGCAAGGGACACAGCCTCTTCCTGATGGGCAGCAGGAATCGCAGGAGCAGGTGCCATCGGACAGTGATGAAGAATTGGAAGAAAAACTTGCAGCGTACCGTGAGGCAAGGGAGAATGCGAAACCTGTCTCGCTGGGAAATGGAGTGACGATGGGCGGCTCAGTGGGTGAGGAAGAGTATGGCATTTCATACGATGCAAGTATTTTAAGTACTTTTGATTCGAGGGAAATGGCTCAAGCATTCGGCACGGCGAATAGTTATGTGGAAGATACCCTTGGAATTTCCGTGGAGACAAGGAATACAACGTATCATTGTGTCGATCCGAGGATATGGGCTATTTATTCTGCAGAGGATAAAGGTGTCGCAAACGGGTATGCTCCGGAAAATATCTATGTGGTCGAGTATTGTGACAACGGAACATGGCAGTATCTCATCCTTGTAAGAGACGGTAAAGGCAGTGCATGGGAAGTCATCCATCATGGAAGCTCATATATGGAGGAGGAATAAACTTGAAGGATTTAATAAAATTAGAGTATAAGAAGCTGTGGAATGGTATATCCATTGTATCCATTGTGGCATTGAGTATTCTTACGGTTATTTTTGCTGTAGTTACACTGAACATTCAGCATAGGACGATTGATAAGGATGGGAATATTGTCACCGGGTTGCCTTCTTTCAGGGCGCTAAAGGAAGCGGCCAAAGATCTGGAAGGTGTCATGGATGGGGATTATATACAGAATCTTATTGAGGATTATAATTCCAGTTTTGATAAGGCGTATCTGGACGAACACCGGGGGTTTTTGGGAACCGGCGGCGTGACAAAATATATCATTACCAATTATGTGATCAACTACGCATATTACGGTCCTTATATGTCTAACGGGAATGATAAGATAGGGTTGGATTATGAATTTTTAAGCTCAGAGGAGAGTTTTTACCAGAAATATAAAGATGCTATCATGGAGCAGCTACTGTATATGAATGAGGAAAACGGTGTATTTCAATATTCCGAAGAACAGGTCAAGGTATTGCAGAATAAAGTAGACCACTTAAAAACTCCATTCAGGGTAGCTTATCATACTGGTTTGGCTAATATAAATAATTATTTTGGAAATGAGTATCTGGTGTTTTTCATTCTCATTGCATTTTGTCTGGCTACTGTCTATGCAAAGGACAGCATGAATGGCATTGACGAATTGGCATTGTGCTCTAAACATGGAAGAAAAAAGGATATGGCAGCAAGATGGATAGTGGGGAACCTGTTTGCGCTGAGTGCATATTTGATTTTTGTTGGAATGATTATTGTAGTTCATGGAAGCATAGAAAGCCTGCATGGCCTGGATGCCTCCGCGCAGACATTTTGGTTTGACTGTATTTACAACATCAATGTTGGAACCGGTCTTCTGCTTATCTTTTTGGGAGGACTGGCAGGCGCATTGGTTATGGCTAACATCGCAATGTTTTTATCAATGCTGATAAAAAACTCAAAAGCTGCTGTAGTCGCAGGGATTGCTGTTGTGTGGCTGTTTAATAGGCACACATACAGCCAGATTGGATTATTGAATCCCGTACAGTTTGGAGGAAGTGCGGTAGTCGAAAATTTTCTGATTGTCGGCAGAGTGATCATTCCTTATTTTATTATTGCCCTGCTCCTGAGTGCAGTATATATTGCCGCCTTATGGCTGGCAATGAGACTGTCTTATAAAAAATACTATTTGAATTAGGATTCCTTTTAAGTACAGATGCGCAGTCGGAGAGGAGCGTGGCATAATATGATCGAAATAATGAAAATAGAGAGAAAGAGGATATTGAATATAAGGACGTTTCTGGTGTTCTTGTTAATTGTTATGTTGTTTGCTGTATATAGCACTTACTCTGTATTGCAGAGCTATAATGTGCCAGGCCCGGCGGGAATCGCAGTTACATGGCGTGAAAACCTGGATCATGCAAAAACAAATCTGCAGGGAGAACAGATAGATATGGAATTACGAAAACTTATGCATCAGCAAGAAGGGGAATTTATCTATGTGGATGAAAGGAACCTGGTGGAGCTGGTTTCAGCCAACTATGACGGGCAATCCATTAGGGATCTGTCAGATGAAGATATCAGCAGTTTTTATTCAAGACGGTTATCCAATATCCGGGCAATGCTGGAGGAAAGCCAGAGAATTCTTTATACAGAGAAGGAAATGCAACAGTTCATGCAGAGTGCGGGGCAGGTTACAGAGATTAAGCTGGGCTACGCGGAAGGGTGGAAGGTCCTGAATAATGATATGGGAATTTTTGTGGTATTTCTGCTGATACTGATTTCTGTATTATTGCTGCCTCTGTTTGGGATTGACCCCAAAAGCAATATGAAAGAGCTGTACCGTGGAACAAAGTACGGAAAAAAGCCGTTGGATCATGCCAGGATATTGTCAGCGTTTTTAATAGGAGTTTTTCTCTATGTGTCAGGCATTTCCCTGTTTTTTATACTAAAAATGGCACCTTTTGGACTGGGAGGATGGAACCAGCATATACAGAGCAACAGGAATACGTTTTTTTCCCTTTACCATATCACGAATCTGCAGCAGTTCCTGCTTAATGTTATGATTGGTCTGGTTGCGCTTGTATTTGTTGTTTCCATGGTGATATTTATTGAGGTATTCATGGAAAAGATCATGACCAGTGCGGTAGTGTATGTATTTTTTTGGATATTGTTGCTGCTTTTTGACCAGATGCATCTTTGGACAGTCAACCATTATTTTGCCAATTTTATGCCCCTCCGGATGACTTCTTTTTCCCATTACTATACTGGTAATGAGATATACAGAATATTAGGTGTCAGCCTGTCCTGTATGACATGGAGCATTGTGTTGTCAGGACTGTTTGCCGGAATCATGATATTTGTGGCGGTAGTATCTATCAGATTAAAAAGGAAAAAGGGTATGTATTAGCATAAATTATTTTGCAGGAGAAGTAGGAATGAGGAACAATAACAGAAATGTCAGGATAAATGAAAGGCAGGCGGGAAACAGAAAAAGAAATTCATTTACGACAAGGCTGATTTTTATTGCCATAGTGGTGATTTTTGTCATATTTTTTTTCGGCATCCGGGATATAAAAGAAGAACTGAAAGAGATGCGGGATATGCTGGAACGGATTGAAGCCCTGCAATATGGCAGAAAGGATGCGCCGGATGCGGCAGCAGCATCGGTAGAGGAAGTGAGCCAGACAGAAGATTATGCCAACAGCGTAGCCATGGAAAGTGTGGAGAAACCTGTGCAGAGGACTGCGGAGGAGGCGGTCAAAAGGCTGGAGGAACTGGCACAGACAAATCCGGTCATTGAGGGAATCTGCAGGAATATGTCCCTCTACCCGGAGAGTATGTTAATGGCATTGGCGAACAATCCGGAGATGGCAGATTTTGTGGCAGGTTATGGAAATGGTGGGGCGGTCACTGGCGGGCTGACAGATGCGGAGAAAGAGAATGATTTCCCGCTTTTACTTCAATGGGACCCACGGTGGGGCTACCAGACCTATGGTGACAGTTGTGTAGGAGTGGCGGGATGCGGCCCCACATGTCTGGCGATGGTCATGTTTTATCTGACCGGAGATGAAACGTTGACGCCGGATGTAATAGCTAATTATGCTATGGAAAAGGGGCACTATGTAAATGGAACCGGCACCTCATGGGCGCTTATAGACAGTTTTCCCATATGGTATGGCATTGAGGTTTCGGAAACAAAAGTGGCAGAACGTGCCATAAAAGAAGAACTGGATAAAGGAAAAGTATTGATATGCGCCATGGGCCAGGGTGATTTTACGGTGTCTGGTCATTTCATTGTCATCTATGGCTATGATGACAGCGGGTTTCAGGTAAATGATCCGAACTGCGTGGCTAGGAGCAGGAAAGTGTGGACTTTTGAAGAAATAAAGGATCAGATTAAGAAAATATGGGCTTATGGGAAGTAAAGGAGAACTTTGAGATGGGAAATGAATCAATGGAAGGAACAGTGAACCTGGCTACAGTATGCCTGAACTTGTATGAAGATATGGAAGGGAAACATTGGGATAGGCAGCGCCGGATCAAGCCGTTACCGAGGGACAATGCCTTTATTAAGGAAGTGGTTCTGAAGAAGTACATTTAAGAAAAGAGATTCTAAAAATGCCCAGGCCCAGGCAGCAAATCCGTCTTATATGGATGAAAACGGAGGGGAGTATATTGCTGCGTTCCTGAAAGGCATGACAGATAGTACCATAACAGTAGACATAGCTGAGTTTATTACGGATGATGACACGGAGCAGATAAAGGAGTTGAACCTTTCGGAAGAGGACATGCCGGACGGCTATTATATATACAATCCGGATGAGGAAACTGTTACATGGAAGCTGGATGGGCAGACCATATATACCTTTATTGACTGGAATGGCGATTTTACTGGTTCCGATTACCCGGAGGAGTATACCACAACGGATGCGGCGGTGTTTCAGAAGTATATTGGAACATATGAAGATTCGCAGCCGGGGATGCCGCTTTTCTTCCAGATAGAGGACGGAACGGTAAAGGTTATTCTGGAGAAGCAGATTGCATAAGGCCAGGGCTGTTTCAGAAAGATATAGGCTTGTTAGTGAAAGTAGTTCATACCTGTATTTCAGAGAAACAACCTGTAAGTCGGGAAATGACAATAACAGAAAATCAAAAAGTTATTATAATGAAATAGTGGCAACCGTTGATGTTAAAAATCAAATTGTTAAACATCTAGTGAACTGTCAGGGAATACGGAGTATCTGCTGGTTATTATATTTTCAGACGGACAGGAGTATCTATCTTCATTGAAGATCATAAGGGGGCTGACAAAA
>OFFW01002001.1_pt1 | contig 11644 bp, 10 predicted proteins | sample 1521501 | NCBI WGS metagenome assembly OFFW01 (sample SAMEA3504107, study PRJEB24116) | mouse gut metagenome | biome: mouse gut; feature: mouse-associated habitat; material: faeces | place: Denmark | collected 2011
TATGGAGGAATGTTATATGCGGACGAGCTGTCCCATTTGTAAGAGCAGATCACATAAAATTCTGAAAACGATGAGATTTGCTATACCGGAATACTTTCATTTACCAAATCATTATGATGTTGTTGTATGCGCTGACTGCGGCTTTTGTTTTGCAGCTACAGAGGCAGCAATGGAAGATTATGAACATTATTACGAAGTGTGTAATTTTTACAGTGGGGTGCCGGAAGAATCAGAGGGCAAGCTCATGCTGGACCAGAAATTAGCCGGGCTTGTAGAGAAGGTTGTATCTCCTGAAGATTCTCTCTTGGATATTGGATTTGGAGCAGGAAACCTTTTGCGGTTGCTAAAGCAAAAGGGCTTTCACAATATCTTTGGGCTGGATCCCTCTGAGGATAGTGTTGCCCGAATACGAGAAGAAGGAATTACGGCGTATTTGGGAAGCGTTTTTGATGAGCCTGACGGTTCCCTGAGAAGAAGATTTGACTGTGTTCTTTTGATCGCTGTATTAGAACACTTGCTCTACCCGGAAAGTTCAGTCAGGCACATATCAGATTATTTGAAAGAAGGAGGAAAGCTGATTATCAGTGTCCCCAATTATGCCGATTTGTTTGATGATTGTTCTTTGATAGCAAATCATTTTAATCAGGAACACATTAATTATTTCTCGCCTGTTTCGTTGGATAACTTATTGAACGCAAACGGTTTTTATAAAATGGAAAACAGTGATGCAAATGTTGGAGATATGGGGACAGAAGTGCTGGCAGTATATTGCTATACAAGTAATAAACGGTCTTTCGAGAGGGTAAAAGATGACGTTTGTCACAAGTCAATTGCGGAATTTTTTAAGCGAAATGATAATCTTGAAAAGGCGATTGACGAAGAAATCCTATCAAGTAATTTATATGCTTCAAGTTTATGTACACGGGGGGGGGGCGTTCAATGTGAAAATGTCTCTCTGTTAAAAACACACGCTTCTGAGCATGAATATAAGCGGCCTGTTTATATCTGGGGAACAGGGGCTTATACGATGTGGCTGCTGACAAATACCTTGGTTGGGAAGTTGAATATAAAGGCGTTTATTGATAACAACCCTACCAGGGTAGGAAAAGAGCTGGACGGAAAAAGAATCATTAGTCCTGATGAGATAGAACCAGATATTCCAATTATTGTTTGTGTTATGAAATGCCCGGAAAAAGTTGCAGATCAAATAGAACGGTCGGGGATAACAAACCCATATTATTTACTGAGAGGTACACATAGAGAGGGAGTTTAACATGGATGAAATGACATTTAAACTGCGAGAGAAATTATCTTCGTTTTTAGAAGCGGATTCCAACCTTGCATACAGAAAGCTGATTCTCTTTGGCGCGGGAAATACATATCAGCTTTACAAAAAATCAATTGAGTTTGAGAACCTGGATTTTGAGTGCATTTGGGATCATGATTTGAAGAAGTGTACACAAGAGGGGAGCACTCAGTTGAAAAACGTCTGTACACCGGAAATATATATTTCTGAGTACGGCGTGGATGATGGCTTGTTAGTGTTGATTGTTTCCATCGGCAAAGCGAGACATGAAATAAAGGCTGAACTGGATTCCATGGGAATTCGCAATATGTATATAGATGCGTTTCTTTTCCGGAAACACAAGTTGGAGGTCATGCGTGTATTTGATTTACTTTGTGATGACTTTTCCAAGAGGACATACGCACATCTTATACTGACAAGAGCCGGAGGAGAGGACCGTTTTCCAGCAGATATCTATCACCCCGATACTTATTATGCTGTGCCTTCATTTGCGAGTGTGAGCAATGAGGAAGTGTTTGTTGACTTGGGAGCTTATGTAGGCGACACATTGGAGACGTTTATCTGGAAGAACATTGGAGGGTTAAAAAAGGCCTATTTATTTGAACCGGATGAAAAAAATGCTGCCGCATTGGAGATTCGTGCGAAGCGGTTGAAGAGCGAGTGGGGAATTGACGATGAACGGATTGAAATTATTCAGGCCGGAATAGGAAGTAAAAACGAAACCCTCTATATTGATTCTGACGACAGCGGTGCTCCTTGCCCCGAAAAGATACTTGATACGCAGGGCGATGATAAAAAGGCTGTTAAGGTATATTCTATGGATGAATTCTTCCGCGATAAGCAGGAGAAAATTGACTGCATAAAAGCTGATATTGAAAGTTTTGAATATGATATGCTATGCGGTGCGAAAGAGACGATTCAGAGACATCATCCACGTCTGGCCATTTGTATTTATCACAGTGCGGCCGATATGTATAGAATTCCACTATTAATTAAGGAATATTGCCCGGACTATAAATTCAGTATTCGGCATCACAGCACCATGCTTGCAGATACTGTTCTGTATGCTTATCCTGATAATCTGGCTTCCTGGATCAGCTCGTATGAATAAGAGCTTGAATATCCAAATGCATGTTCACTAAAGCTTATCAATAAAAGTGGTTTTGGAAAATCAGAGGAGATCGTTTTATGAAGCTAGCCATCTACGGCACCGGCGGTTCCGGGAGAGAACTGTATGAGATTATTACAATCACCCGGGAGGGGGACGGGAGATGGGATGAGATCGTCTTTATTGACGACACCAAGCCCGAGGGCGAATTTCTGTCCTGCCGAATGGTGCCTTTTGACTCCTTCCGGAAACAATTTCAGGCGGACAGCATCGAGGTTGCCATTGCGATTGGCGAGCCGGCGGGGCGAAAAACGCTCTACGACCGGGTGACCGGCGCCGGCTACCGTCTGGCGACCATCATCCACCCCACCTGTGCCCTGAGCCCCAGTGCGGTGTTCGGGCAGGGCGTGATCGTAAAGGACAGCGTATCCATTTCAGCCGGTGCGGTCATCAAAGACAACGCCTACATCAACGGCATCTCCATGATCGGCCATGACGTGGAGATTGGCGAGCACTGCCAGATCTCCAGCCATGTGGTCATAGCCGGGAACACAAAAGTGGGGCCCGGGGTTTACATCGGCATCTCCGCCTGTGTTCGGGACCATATCGAGATTGGGGAGAACGCCATCATCGCCATGGGGGCAGTGGTTATGAAAAGTGTCCGGCCCGGCCGGACCGCCATGGGAAATCCCGCCCGGGAGATTGCGGAAAACAGGGAGCATCAGGTGTTTAAATGAGAAAGACAATTATCATCACCGGCGCCAACCGGGGCATCGGGCGGGCATCGGTGAAGGCCTTCGCAGAGCGTGGCTATGACGTCTGGGCCTGCGCACGAAAGCCCGGTGAGACCTTTGAGACAGATATGGCGGAGGAGTGTGCCCGGACAGGCGCGGCCATTACGCCGGTCTATTTCGACCTGTTGAACGAGGCAGAGATTCAACGGGGCGTCAAGGAGATTTTGAGCGAGAAGCGGGATGTGGATGTTTTACTGAACTGCGCCGGGATTCCCCACGGTGGACTGCTCACCATGACGTCTTTGGAAACGATGCGGAAAGTCTATCAGGTCAACTTCTTTGCTCAAGTGCAGATGATGCAGTTGGTGGCCCGGCGGATGATCCGTCAAAAACGCGGCTGTATCATCAATCTATGCTCTGTGGGCGGTATTGAGGCCCAGCCCGGATATTTGGCCTACGGTTCCAGCAAGGCGGCGATGATTTGGGTGACCCGGTGCGCTTCCCGGGAACTGGGGGCGTACAATATCCGGGTAAACGGGATTGCGCCTGGGCTGATTGATACCGATATGGGCGGCTTCAAGACGGACAAGGAGCGGGAAAAGGTGCTGGAGCGTACTAGTTTGGGGCGTCTGGGCCGGCCGGAGGAGATCGCGGCGGCGGCAAGACAGTACGGGGCGGAAGTGCCCTTTCTCAGGAGCAGGGAGAATGCAGGCGATTTTGCCTCCACGGCCCAGGTGATTCTGGAGGTATTGCAGGAATATAAGAAGCAGGGCAGCGTCTTTGACCAGATTTGCTGTATTTATCCCACGGCCCCTTTTCTGACGGCGGACCGGCTGAAGGAAGCCATGGATTTGCTGGAAAAAACAGGGGCGGACTGTGTACAGCCGGTGGTCAGGTTCAGCTTCCCGCCCCAGAGATGCCTGGTGGAGGAAAACGGAATGCTGCAGTTTAAGTGGCCCCAGTACCGCAATGCCAGATCCCAGGATCTGGAACCCTATTATCATGACGCGGGACAGTTTTACTGCCTGGACAGGGAAAGCTTTGAGCGGCAGGGGGTGCTGGTGATGGAAAAAACCGTGCCGCTGGTTCTGCCGGAGATGGAGGTTCAGGATATCGACACGGAGGAAGACTGGGCAATCGCGGAGATGAAATACCGTTTGCGCAGGGAGGGCGGTCCTGACCGGACATGACAGATTTTGAGGAGAGGAAGGAAAGGCGGATAAACATGCAGGTAAACGTATTGGAGTGGCTGGACCGGACGGCGGCGCAGATGCCGGACAGACTGGCGCTTTGGGATGAACAGGAGCAGATGAATTATAAAGAATACCGGGAGAAAAGCATGGGGCTGGCAAAAGCAGTGCTTTCCGTCCTTCCGGGAAACGGAAGACGGCCGGTGGTGGTATATCTGGAGAAGAGCATCAGGGTGCTGGCTTCTTTTATGGGAATTGCCTACAGCGGCAATTTTTATTCCCCCATTGATGTGGACATGCCGAAACAGAGGGTGGACAAGATTCTGGAGGTTCTGCAGCCGGAGCTGGTGATCACTACAAAAGAAGGACAGAAGGAATTTGAAAAATTCGACTTTTCCGGGAAATATATTCTCTATGAGGAAGTGGAGAGTCTGGAAGAGGCGCCGGAAGTATGCCGGGCAGCGGAAAACATTCTGGATACGGATCTGCTGTATGTGCTGTTCACCTCCGGTTCCACAGGGACCCCCAAGGGCGTGTGCATCACCCACAGAAGTGTCATTGACTATACGGACTGGGTGACCCATACCTTTGGGATTACGGCTCAGGACAGCTTCGGAAACCAGGCGCCCTTTTATTTTGACAATTCCATTCTGGACATTTACTCTGCCATGGCCACTGGGGCGGCGCTCTATATTGTGCCGAAAAAACTGTTTCCCCAGCCGGTGCGTCTGCTGGAGTGGCTGAAGGAAAACCGGATCAGTACCATTTTCTGGGTGCCATCCGCGCTGATGGTGGTGTCGAAGCTGAAGGCTTTCCGCAATGTGGATCTGACGGACACGCTGAAACGAGTGCTGTTCTGCGGGGAAGTGATGCCCAATAAGCAGCTGAACCTCTGGCGGAAGTATCTGCCGGAAGTGGTCTACGCCAATCTGTACGGGCCCACGGAAATCACGGATGCCTGCACTTATTACCTGGTGGACAGGGAGTTTGGGGATGAGGAAAGCCTTCCCATAGGCATTCCCATGAGAAACACGCAGATTTATGTGCTGGATGAGCAGGACCGGCTGGTGACGACGCCCCATGTGGTGGGGGAATTGTGTGTCAGGGGGACCTGCCTTTCCACGGGCTATTACAACAATCCGGAGAAGACGGCCGCGGCATTTGTGCAGAATCCCCTGAACGGCGCCTATGAGGAAAAAATTTACCGCACAGGGGATCTGGTGGAGTATAATGAGAGAGGGGAACTGCTGTACCTGTCCCGGAAGGATTTTCAGATCAAGCATATGGGACACCGGATAGAACTTGGCGAAATTGAGACTGCCGTGGCTTCCCTGCCGGAAATCACCATGTGCTGCTGTCTTTACGACGAGAAAAAAAGCAGGATTGTGCTTTTTCTGGATAGAGAGATGGCGCGGGAAGAAATCAATGGGCAGCTGGAGAAAATGATACCCGAATACATGCTGCCCGGGAAACTGGTCTGCATGGAGACCATGCCCCTGAATGCCAACGGCAAGATTGACAGGGTGAAATTAAAGGAATATTTGTGATGGGCAGGACAACGTTTCAGAAAATACTGATCATAGGTTACGGCAGGATTGCGGCACAGGTGCTGGAATATGTCTGCGGGAAAAGCGGGGAGTACGGATATGTGACAGAATTTGTGGAGCACGAAATCCAGCCCTTCGGGATTTTGAAAAAAATCTGCGAAGAGAGACAGGTTCCGTTCTTATCCGTTCCGGAACGGCGGAGGCTGGCAGAAGAGCTGTCGAAAATCCGGGAGGAGACCCTGATCATCAGCGCCAGCAATAATTTTCTCTTTCCCCCGGATGTGGTGGCAAAGGAGAATGTAACCATTGTGAATTTCCACAATGCGCTGCTTCCCCGGTTTCCCGGCAGGAACGCGCCCAGCTGGGTTATATACGAGGGAGAGCGGGAAACCGGGATTACCTGGCACTATGTGACGGCAGGGGTGGACGAGGGCAGTATTATCCTGCAGAAGCGCTGTGCCATAGAGCCGGATATGAAAGCCTATGAACTGGCCGAGAAGCTGATGACCCTTGCGCTGGAGGGATTTTGTGAATGCTTTGGGGAAATCCTGGAGAAAAGCGCCCCGGCCAGGCCCCAGCAGATGCCGCCTCACAGGAGAATGTACCGTTCCGGGGAGATTCCCGGGGGAGGACATTTTGACACCCAGGATTCCCCCGCCGACATTTACCGGCTGCTCCGGGCCGTGGATTACGGAAAAAACAATATTTTTCCGGAAGTCACCGCCACCCATGAGGGACGGGAAATCCGTATCCTCCGTTACAAAAAGGTGTCCCGGGAGACGGCTGCCCGGGGGGAGGGCCTTTTGTACCTTCCCCTGGACGAAGACAATGTGCTGAAACTGAAATACGGCGTATGCGGGGGATGAGTGCCCGCAAAACGAGATAAGGAGAATATGCTATGGAAGAGAAAATTCTGAAAATTTTATGCGAGATCAATGATGAGATTGCCTCTTACAACGGGGATAACCTGTTTGAGGCCGGACTGCTGGACTCTTTCCAGGTGATAGACCTTGTGGCGGAACTGGAGGATGTCTTTGATGTGGAAATCGACGCCGCGTATGTGGTGGAGGAAAATTTTGCAACCAAGGATGCGATTGTGGCCCTGATGGAGCAGCTGGTGCCGTAAACGGCAGGGCCGCAGCGGGATCAAGGGAGAAGGCATGGGAAGAGAAGATAATATATGCGGAAAAATAAAAATCGGTGAACGGTTTGTGGGTGAAGGGTGTCCGGTGTATCTCATAGCGGAAATGTCGGCGAATCATGCGGGGAGCCTGGCACGGGCGAAGGAGATTATCCATGCCGCAAAAGAGAGCGGGGCGGACTGTATTAAAATACAGACCTATACGCCGGATACCCTGACCATAGACTGTCACAACCGTTATTTCCAGGTGGGGAACGGTACCTGGGAGGGAGAAAATCTCTATGGGCTGTACGGGAAGGCATACACGCCCTGGGAGTGGCAGGGCGCCCTGAAGGAGGAGGCCGAAAAGGCAGGGATTGACTTTCTTTCAACGCCCTTTGACACCACTTCCGTGGATTTTCTGGAGGAACTGGGACTGCAGTTTTACAAGATTGCTTCCTTTGAGATGGTGGATCTGCCGTTGATTGAATATGTGGCCTCCAGGGGAAAACCGGTGATTATGTCCACGGGTATGGGGACCCTGGAGGAAATCAGGGAGGCGGTGGAGACGGTTTACAGGACAGGAAACCGCAAGCTTGCCCTGCTGAAATGTTCCAGCGCTTATCCGGCAGACCCTGCAGCCATGAATCTGGCCACCATTCAGGATATGAAAAGAAGGTTCGGGATTCCCATAGGGCTTTCCGATCATTCCCTTGGCTCCCTGAGTGCAATCACGGCGATTGCCCTGGGGGCTAAGATCATAGAGAAACATTTCTGCATCAGCCGGGAAATTGACAATCCGGACGCGTCTTTTTCCATGACACCGGAAGAATACCGTGCCATGGCGGATGACATCCGCGCCATGGAGCAGGCGGTGGGAGAGCCTTTTTACGGTATCAGCAAAGAGGAAGAGTCCAGCCGTGTGTTCCGGCGGTCCGTATTTGCGGTTCGGGATATTCCGGAAGGAGAGGCGCTGACGGAGGAAAACATCCGTATCATCCGGCCGGGATACGGAATCAAGCCCAAATATTACAGGGATATTCTGGGCATGAAAACCAGTAGAAGCCTGGAGCGGGGAACGCCGGTTTCCTTTGACATGCTGGAAAAAGGCGCCATTCTTTTTGCCACCAACAATGACAACACGGAGGATTTATTCCGATGGCTGGCGGCAAGGGAGGAAAAGGTGTATAAGATCACCAATAAACTGACGCCCCGGATGGTGCGGGAGCTGGAACCGGCTTTTCTGGTGAGTTTTAACTACCGGCATATTATTTCCGGGGAGGTTCTGGACATGCTTGCCGGCAGGGCCATAAATCTCCATACTTCCCTGCTGCCCTACAACCGGGGCTCCAGTCCGAATTTCTTCAGCTTTCTGGAGGATACGCCCAAGGGGGTTACCATACACTTGCTGGACAGGGGACTGGACACAGGGGACATTCTGTGCCGGAAGGAAGTGTTTTTTGACGAAAAGGAGGAGACCTTTGCCTCTTCCTATGACAGACTGCTGGAGGAACTGAAAAGCCTGTTCCGGGACAACTGGGACCTGATCAGAGAAGGCAGGCTGCAGCCCGTAAAGCAGGAGGGAGAGGGCAGCTGTCACAGACTGAAGGAGCTGGAGGCTGTGAGGGAACAAACTCCTTTTGACTGGAATGATAAGATTGCGGATTTTAAGGAAAGATACAAGGGGAAAGATATATGATCTGGATTCGGGCGGACGCCAATGAGACCATGGGCTCAGGGCATGTGATGCGCTGCCTTTCCATTGCGGCGGCTTTGCGGAAGATGGGGGAAAAGGTCTGTTTTCTGGCGGCGGATGAAAAAACGGTTCCTTTGCTGGAGGCAGGGGGGCAGGCATACCATGTGCTGCACACGGATTATACCCGGATGGAGGAAGAACTGGAGATCCTGGAGGGGATGCTGGCCTCATGTGCCCCTGATTTTTTCCTGGCAGACAGCTATTTTGTCACGGCGGAGTATTTCCGCAGGGTGAGGCGCCGGGTGCCGGTGGGCTATGTGGACGACAGATGCGTGAAGGGGCTTCCCCTGGATCTGCTGATTAATTATAATATTTTTGCGGAAGAATCCCTTTACGGGCAGCAGGATGGAACCCGTCTGCTGCTGGGGACGGCGTACGCGCCCCTGCGGGAGGAATTCCGGGGGACCCAATATCAGGTGCGGCAGGATGCCCTCCGGGTGCTGGTGACCACCGGGGGAAGCGACAGATACCAACTGGCGGGGCGCTTTCTGGAAAAAGCGCTGGGAGATGACAGAACCGCCGGATTAGAGTACGGAATCGTCAGCGGGGCTTTTAATCCGTATTTGAAGGAACTCAGGGAATGGGAAAAGAAAAACGGAAATGTGCGGATTTACAGCAATGTGACGAATATGCGGGAGCTGATGGAGAAAAGTGACATTGCTGTCAGTGCAGGGGGCTCCACCATGTATGAGCTGAGCGCCGTGGGCGTGCCCACGCTGTGCTTTTCCTTTGTGGACAATCAGGAGGAAATTGTCAGGGGATTTGTGGACCAGGGACTGGTCTGCTTCGGCGGCAATTATCTGGCGCAGGGGGAAGGCATGCTGGAGATGCTGGTGGAGAAAATGGCCCTGCTGGTTTCGGACCGGCGCCTCAGGCAGGCCTACAGCGAAAAACAGCGGCAAATGGTAGATGGGAAGGGCGCGGAGCGAATCGCGCAGGCACTGCTGCAGGGGAAATAAATGTTGCCCATTGCCCCGGGCTTCTGCCCGGCTAAGGAAGTGCAAATCCTGAGAAGGACAGGACATGGCTGCCACAGGCGGCAACGGAATGAGGAGGATTATTATGAAAGGATGGCTGGAAAACCGGAAAATGATATACGGCATTTTGGCGGTTTTGCTGTTTTGCCTTTTATTCTGCCTCACATTCCGGGGCAGGGCAGAAGGGCTGGAACGGCAGCAGGTGCAGATCGTCACTTTCGGGGACAGTGTGTTCGGGGAAACCAGGGATGATACAGCCGTTCCGGCAAAGCTGCAGGCAATTCTGGGTCAGTCCGTATACAATGCGGCCATGGGGGGAACCTGCGTGGCCAGGACACTGGCAGAGAGAAGGATGGACTATGCGAAAAGCTCCCTTTCGGTGGTTGGCCTGTCCAAGGCCGTGCTGGCGGACGACTATGGCGTACAGCAGTCCCTGCGGGTGCGGGAGAGCAACACGGAGTATTTTGAGGAAGTCATCGACGGCCTGGAAAGGGTAGACTTTTCCGGGGTCCGGACCATTGTGATTCAGGGGGGCATCAATGATTATCATGCGGGAACCCTGATTGAGGATCCGGAGGATCCCTATAACGAGTACACATTTCTGGGAGCCATACGGATCGCGGTGAATCATTTCCGGAAAGCAAATCCCGGGGTGAGAATTCTGCTGGTTACGCCCACCTATACCTGGTATATTTTTACGAACCTGACCTGCGAGGAGTCGGACCAGGGAGGGGGCCTGCTGGAGGATTATGTGAATGCGGAGATCCGCGTGGCGGAGGAGCTTGGCATAGAGGTGGTGGATGTGTACCATGATTTTTTCCCACATGAAAAGTGGGAGGACAAGGATCTGTATACCAGGGATGGCCTGCATCCCAATGAAAAAGGGCGGGAGATGCTGGCGCAGCGGATTGCGGAAGTCCTGCGGGAGGATGGAGCAGGACAGGGATAACAGGAGAAACAGTGCGGAAACAGAAAGGAGCGGCGGCAGATGATGTCACCCACAAAAGCATTTCAAACAGCATATGGCAGGCTTCGGCGGGAGTGGAAACTGGCTTTTTTCACCTGCTTTTTCGTGGGGCTTCTGGTTCACATGCCCATACTGCTGTCGGATATCCCCAATCATGACGGGCTGGACAGTATGTATTTTGACCAGAATATGATCACTTCGGGCAGATGGTTTCTCACCATTGCCTGCGGTTTTTCTTCCTATTATACCATTCCCTGGGTGATTGGCATTCTGGGACTGGTGTTCCTGGCTGCGGCTGCGGCTGCGCTGTGCGAACTTCTGGAGGTGGGGAAAACCTGGGCCGTGATGCTGTGCAGCGCGCTGCTGGCGGTTTTTCCGGCGCTGGCGTCCACCTTTGCCTATGTGTACACACTGGACGGCTATATGATGGCTCTGTTTTTGGCGGTTCTCTCTGTGCTGTTTACCAGGAAATACCGGCTGGGATTTTTGCCGGGGGCCCTGTGCCTGGCTTTCAGCATGGGAATTTACCAGAGCTATTTGTCGTTTGCCATGATACTGTCTGTTTTTGCCATATGGATGCTGTTTGACCGGGAAGGGGAGGGCGCGCCTTCCGTAAAGGAAAAGCTTCTGGGCATGCTGCGCTATCTTTACATGGGCGTGCTGGGCACCGTTCTTTATTTTGGGATTCTGCAGCTGCTGCTTCTGGTTCAGGGAAAGGGGCTGGATACCTACCAGGGAATCGACGGCATGGTGGCCGGAGGGGCGGGCGGCCTTTCCCTGCCCGGGACGGCGGCAAATATGTACCGGGATTTTTTCAGTTTTACCCTGAAAGGGAATGTATTATTCCAGAATCCTTTTTCCACCGCAGGACTCTGCATTCTGGCGGCGGGAGCGGCTGCGGCGGTGTTTTTCCGGCTGCGGCGCAAAAAGTACTGGAAG
>OFFW01002007.1_pt1 | contig 11611 bp, 8 predicted proteins | sample 1521501 | NCBI WGS metagenome assembly OFFW01 (sample SAMEA3504107, study PRJEB24116) | mouse gut metagenome | biome: mouse gut; feature: mouse-associated habitat; material: faeces | place: Denmark | collected 2011
CTTCCTGTCGGGTATGGCCCAGGGGACAGACCTCTGGTGCGCCCAGATCGTCCTTGACCTGAGAAAGAAAAATCCTGCACTGAAGCTCCACGCTGTCCTTCCCTGTGAAGGGCAGGAACACAAATGGACAGCTTCAGCGCAGGAATACTATCACTCAATTTTAATGCAGGCCAACGAGGTCGTCTATGTAGGACAGGAGTACAGCCGGGACTGTATGTTGAAACGGAATCGCTATCTGGTGGACCATTCTTCTTTCTTGTTGGCTGTCTACAATGGCACTCGACGTAGCGGTACTGGAGCGACCGTGCGGTACGCTCAACAGCTTAATCGTGAAATCATTATGATTGACCCGGCGGGACCTTTCCGTTATAATTCAAATATACCCTTTATGGAGGAACGGATATGATAACAGGTGCAATTAAAAACAAGATCGACAAAATATGGACGGACATCTGGGCAGGCGGCATTACCAATCCTCTGACGGTGATTGAGCAGCTGACCTATTTGATGTTTATCCGCTCTCTGGATGAGAAAGAGCTGGAGGCCGAGGAATTTGAAAACACCTCTGGCGAGGCCATGCCGAAAATTTTCCCCCAATCGGCAGGGGGGCAATCTATGCGCTGGAGCCGGTTCAAGAACAGCGACCCCCGCGAGATTTACGACATTGTAGCCCAGCGGGTGTTTCCAGCCATTAAAAACCTGAAATGCGGACGGCTCCCAGATTTCAATTCTCAGGGAGAGCTGATAGAGGTCGAGGGTACTCCTGATGGAGACGCCGAGGACAATACCGCCTTTGCCCGATATATGGGCGACGCCATGTTCCTGATCCCCACGCCCCAGGTGTTGCAAAAAATTGTCACCGGGTTGGATGACCTGTACGAGCACGATATCGCGGAAGCGGATATGCAGGGCGACCTCTACGAGTATATGCTGGGCAAGCTGGCCTCCGCCGGACAGAACGGTCAATTCCGCACACCCCGCCACATCATCCAGATGATGGTGGAGCTGCTCCGTCCCACCCCGGAAGATCTTATCTGCGACCCAGCCTGCGGCACGGCAGGTTTCCTGGTGGGCGCGGCGGCGTACATCCGCGAGCACTACGAGGACACTATGACCACAGAGCAGTGGGAGCGGTTCGCCGGCCCCATGTTCACCGGCTTTGACACCGACCGCACCATGCTACGCATTTCCGCAATGAACCTGATGCTCCACTCCATCACCTGCCCTGAGGTGGATTACCGGGACAGCGTCTCCAAGCAGAACCAAACCAGCGGGAAATATACCATGTGTCTGGCCAACCCGCCGTTTAAGGGCACCGTGGACGCTGAAAGCATTAACGATGGCCTGAAAGCCGTCACCAACACGAAAAAGACCGAGCTGCTGTTCCTTGCCCTGTTCCTGCGGATGCTGAAGAAAGGCGGCCAATGCGCCTGCATTGTTCCGGACGGCGTACTGTTTGGTTCCTCCTCTGCCCACAAATCTGTCCGTCGTGAGCTGGTGGAGAACCATCAGCTCCGGGCCGTCATCTCCATGCCCAGCGGCGTGTTCAAGCCCTACGCCGGGGTGTCTACCGCCGTGCTGGTGTTCACCAAGACCGGCGCGGGTGGGACGGAAAACGTCTGGTTCTACGACATGAAGGCCGACGGGTTCAGCCTGGACGACAAGCGCACCCTTGTGGCGGACAACGACATCCCCGATATTATCCGGCGGTTCCACGACCCGGACGGCGAGACTGGCCGGGAGCGCACGGAACAGAGCTTCTTCGTTCCCAAGGCGGAAATCGTGGAGAACAGCTATGACCTGTCCATCAACAAGTATAAAAAGACGGAGTATGTGCCGGTGGAGTATCCGCCTACCAGTGAGATCCTGGATGAGTTGGATCGGCTGGAGGTGGAGATCACATCGGGACTGACGGAGTTGAAGGGGATGGTGTGATGGCGAGATTAGATGAGCTTTGCGCCCTCAACATGGGACAATCTCCCGATTCTTCATCATATAACGAAATTGGCGAAGGATTGCCTTTTTTTCAAGGGAATGCTGATTTTGGGGTATTACATCCGAAAGTCCGCGTTTGGTGTGATGCACCTACTAAAATCGCACATCCAGGAGATATTTTGATTTCAGTTCGCGCACCCATCGGGGCAATGAATATCGCGGACAGAGAATGCTGTATCGGTCGAGGGTTAGCGGCTTTGACAGTAGACGAAAACCTTTGTAGCAGAAGGTATATATGGTATGCGATCGGAAACAAGGTCGATGAGTTGAATGCAAAAGGGACAGGGAGTACATTCAAAGCAATCAGTAAAAATATTTTGGGCGCAACTGATATTCCTTTGCCCTCACATAATAAACAGTGCCATATCGCCGCCGTGCTGGACAAACTCACCCACCTGATTTCCCTCCGCAAACAGCAGCTTGCCAAACTGGATGAAGTGGTCAAAGCGAGGTTTGTGGAGATGTTTGGGGACCCGGTACAAAACACCAAAAACTTTCCACTGAGGATGGGGCAGGATATTTTCAAACTGTCGAGTGGAAAGCCAGTTCCAGAAGAAAAGCGTTTTCAAAAAGGCATCCCCGCTTATGGTGGCAATGGTATTTCTTGGTATACTGATGAAGCTCTATTTTATCAAGATACGCTGGTTATTGGGCGTGTTGGCTTTCAAAGTGGGAATGTACATTTTGTTGAAGGCCCACTGTGGGTTACAGATAATGCAATGTATGTCACCCAATATAGTACTGACGAATATAATTTGTATTTCCTATATGCGTTGATGGAGCAAATAGACTTTACGCGGTTTCAAGATGCAGGGGATTTAAAGAAGATCACTCAAAAACCATTTATGAAAACAAGTTATATTTACCCTCCATTAGACATTCAGACAGGGTTTGTGGGCTTTGTAGAACAAACAAACGAATTTCGGTTGACAATCCAGCAGAGCTTGGATAAAATGGAAATACTGAAAAAAGCGCTGATGCAGGAATATTTTGGGTAGGAGGCATGTCAAATTATTATGAACGAGAACTTTATTGATGCAATTGCAGCTCTCAGGAAGTTTGGAATTGAGAGTAGCGGATATACAAGGGATGAGAAAGAATGGGCGAAATCAGGTGTTGACTGCATATCATCTGCTTTGAAATCTATGTTATCGCAGCCCAAACAAAACATAACTGTTATGGGGCTAAATATAGAACAGATTAGAGCAATCAAAAATATGGCCGCGCAATATAATGTAACAAAAGTCGCACTTTTCCCGTGCTTGGACAATCAAAATATAGTTCCTCTCATACGTGTATATGGGGAAGATAGAGAAAAATTTTTTCACCGTCTTGGATTGACTCCGGTAAATCCGAACACTTATTCAAACTATGCGTCAGAATATGATGTTCTTGAAAAAGAATATGGCGTGATCTTATATGAAAATTTATAGGAATAATTCTCCATAAGAAAATTTGAGTGAGGTTTAGAGATGGGAGAGTTTTGGTCAAAAGTAAACAAGGTGGTACTTGGAGGAATAACCGTAGTGGTGGTATTCCTTCTGGGGTTTTTGTGGTGGCTATTTGGACCACAAGATACCGTTCCTATGTGGGCTTTCTCATTAGCAATCATTATCGGATATGGTGTATGTGTAGTAGTTTATGCCCTTGCCTCAAAAGATGCCGAAGTTACATATGTATTACCTAAGGTAAAATCAATTCGTCATGACGAAAGCAAAATTATCTTTTTATTGGAAAAAAACGAGTTGTTTATGCAGGGGGCATATGTTACGATAGCATACCAAGATGAGGATGACTTAATTGAGATTGTTTTGGGTCTTGGCTATGTTGAAACGGTTAATCTTCAAGGGAACATGCAAGTAGTATTTATAAGTGTGGCTGATGATTCTCAAGTTAAGAAAATCGTTTCCGAAATGTCAGACAAAAAGAGTTGTCGAAATGCGGTTAAAATTAAGCCTACAGTCCAGCGGAAATCTATTGAGGGGGATTTAAGCTCATGGGGAACATTTTGACAGGGCGAGTGGTCAAGGTCATTAATGAATACAGACTGGTAATTAACAAGGGAAGTGATGATGGTGTCACAGTGAATAATCAATTTCTAATTTATCATTTGGGAGACGAATTATTTGATCCTGACACCAAGGAGAGCTTAGGGGTGTTAGAACTTGTATGCGGCGAGGGAAAGCCTGAGCACATACAAGAGCATCTGACAACATTGGTAACATCAAAGACAGAAACCAAGCAATCAAGAAAAATTGTCAAACATACCTCGAATGGAGTGATTGCTATTCTCAGTGGAACTGGAAGTGGGTATACAGAAGAAAGCTATGATCCAGAGATTATTCAAGTCCCATTTGATAATGTAGATACAGATTGTTTGTTTAAACAGATTAGATGATTTTTTGTACTGAGGTGATTCCATGTCCAATTTCTCCTTCCTGACAACCCAACCCGCCTACGCCCTCTTTGCCCCGGCGGCGGTGGAGGCGGAGAAAGTATTTGCGGCCTCCCCGGCCATGTGCGCGGTGGGCTGCCGGAAGGCGCTGGAGCTGGCGGTGAAGTGGGTCTACGCCGCGGACAACACCATGCAGATGCCGTACAAGGATAACCTGCAATCGCTGCTCCATGAGCCGTCCTTCCGCTTTGCGGTGGATCGCGCCACCTGGGGCAAGCTGCCGTTTATCGTCAAGCTGGGCAACCTGGCCGTCCACACCGAGCGCAGCGTCCAGCCGGGGGACGCGCTGGCTTCCCTGTGCGGCCTGTTTGAATTTGTCCAGTGGGTGGACTACTGCTACGGCGCAGACTATGAGGAACGCTGGTTTGACGAGGGGAAGATCCCCAGGGAACAGGTGGTCGTGGACACAAAGAAGATCCGGGAGCAGGAGAGTCTGCTGGGGGAAAAGGACGCGGAGATCGAGATCCTGCGCCAGAAAATCCAGTCCATGTCCGCCCAGCTCACCGCGGCCAAGGAACAGCACAGGCGGGAGCGTGCCTTTGTGCCTGATAATACCACGGAGGCCGACACCCGGAAACGGTATATTGATGTAGACATGAAACTGGCGGGCTGGAAATTCGACGGCCCGGACGCGGACGTGCAGGAGGAGTACCCTGTGGAGGGCATGGCCGGCGTGGTGGGGAAAACGGGCTACGCGGACTATGTGCTTTTTGGCAAGGATGGCTTGCCCCTGGCGGTGGTGGAGGCCAAACGCACCGGCAAGGATCTCAACAACGGCCGGAAACAGGCGGTACTGTACGCCGACTGCCTGGAGCGCAGGTTTGGCCGGCGGCCCATGATGTTCACCACCAACGGCTTCGAGACGTACTTTTGGGACGATCAGACTGGCCCCCAGCGGGAAGTCAGCGGAATTTTCAGCAAAGACGACCTGCAAAAGCTGATGAACCGCCGGACGGAGCGGAAAGACCTGCTGACTGTTCCCATTGATGACAAGATTACTGACCGTTACTACCAAAAGGAGGCCATCCGGGCGGTATGCGGGCAGATCGTGCAGGGGTTTCGGAAGCACCTGCTGGTGATGGCCACCGGGACAGGCAAGACGCGGACGGCGTCCAGCTTGGTGGATGTACTCAGCCGTGGGGGATACGTCACAAATGTCCTGTTCTTGGCCGACCGCACGGCCTTGGTCAAGCAGGCGCGGGACGATTTTAAAAAATATCTGCCGGATATGTCCCTGTGCAATTTGTGCTCCAACAAGGACGACAGGAACGCCCGGATCGTGTTTTCGACCTACCCCACGATCCTCAATGCCATTGACGATACGAAGACCCGGGACGGGCGGCGGCTCTTTGGCCCGGCGCACTTTGACCTGATCATCATTGACGAGAGCCATCGCAGCATTTTCAAAAAATACCGGGCCATTTTCGAGTATTTTGACGCGATCATGGTGGGCCTCACCGCTACGCCCAAGACGGATGTGGACCGCAATACTTATGACTTTTTTGAGATGGAGCACGGGGTGCCGACCTATGCCTACGATTACGAGACGGCAGTGGGGCAGGATCACGTGCTGGTGCCCTATTACAACTATGAGGTCACAACCAGGTTCCTGGACGAAGGTATTGTTTACGATGACCTGTCCGATGCGGACAAGGAGCGGTACGAGTCGGATTTCGCGGAGGACGGCTTCCTGCCGGACTTCATCCCGTCGGAGAAGCTGAATAAATTTGTGTTCAACGAGGTGACAGTAGATACCGTTTTGCAGGACTTGGTGGAGCGGGGGATCAAGGCTGCGGGGGGCGACCGTATTGGCAAGACGATCATCTTTGCCCAAAACAAGCGCCACGCGGAATTTATCATCCAGCGGTTCAATGCCCTCTATCCGAACTGCAAGGGAAAATTTGCCCAGAGGGTGACCTGCGATGACGACTATGCCCAAACGGTAATCGACGATTTCAAAATTGTGGACAAGCCGCCGTACATCGCCGTTTCCGTGGATATGATGGACACAGGGATCGATGTGCCGGAGTGTGTGAATCTTGTTTTTTTCAAGAAAGTGCGTTCCAAGACCAAGTTCTGGCAGATGATCGGACGCGGAACCCGTCTGTGCCCGGGCCTGGCCTGTGTAGATTATATCAACGGGGAATATACGGATAAAAAGCGGTTTTTAATTTTCGACTACTGTGGGAATTTCGAGTTTTTCCGGCAGCATAAAGACGGGTATGAATCCAAAGAGATCAAAACTCTGTCGGAAAATATCTTTGGAAAGCGGGTCAAATTGATTGCGCTGCTGCAGGAGAGCGCTTACCGGGAGGGTGCGTTCCAGGAATGGCGCACCAAACTGGCGGACATCTGCCACGGTCAGGTGGGGGCGCTGAATTCGGATCTGATTTCGGTCAAACTGAAAATGCGGTATGTGGAAAAGTACCGGGAATCCGCCGCATTCCAGTCTCTCTGCGAAGGGGATAAACAGGAACTGCTGGAGCACATTACCCCCATTGTTACCATGGATGACCCCGACGAGTTTGCCAAGCGGTTTGATAATTTCATATATGGCCTGATGCTGGCCGCGATAGAGCGGGGGCCATCATTTAAGCGCGCAAAAAACCAGCTCTGCGATATTACGGCTTCGCTGGAACGCAAGGCGAACATCCCGCAGGTCAGCGCAAAGCTGTCGGTGATCCGAGAGATCCAGACGGATGATTTTTGGGCAGCAAATGACATCCTACTGTTCGAACAGGCGCGGAAGGAGCTCCGCGGCCTGATCCAGTTTATTGTGGATGACAGTTCTACCCGGAGCGTCATTACCCGTCTTGCGGATCCGGTTATGGAGCGAAAAGAGGGGGAGCAACTCGACGCTGCCTATGATTTTGAAGACTACCGTGCAAAGGTAAACCGCTATGTCAATGAGCACGGGGACACGCTGGCAATCTACAAGCTGACCCACAATATCCCTTTGGCATCTGGCGATTATCAGGAACTGGAGCGGGTACTGACCAGTGAACTGGGCAGCGAGGAGGATTACCGCCGGGAATTTGGGGATACTCCTTTTGGCCTGCTGATTCGGAGAATTGCGAGGCTAGATCACCAGGCGGCCATGGAGGCATTTTCTGCATTTATCAATAATGAATCCTTGAATCAGAGACAGATTGCCTTTGTCCACAAGATCATCACGCATATAGAACAAAATGGGTATATGGAAAGTACTGCGGCTTTGACAAAGCCACCCTTTGACAAGCCGCTCAGTTTCACGAAGCTGTTCGATAAGAAAATCCAGGCGGAGCTTATGGCAGCCATCAGCCGGGTCAAAGATAACGCGGTGAGGGTCATTGCGTGACCCTACTGGACTGGTTCAATGTGCTCCTGGACACGCTGTGAGGCAGTCATACTAATACTGGTTTCAAAAAAGGTTGCCTGGACAGGGATGCCTGTATTTTGTCTTGGCGCGGAATCTGTTACAGCCAGAGGTTGTCTCTTTGTTTACTGCGGCGCAAATATTGGGGGTGCGGACACCGCGTGGCAGACAGCATTGATTGTGCAAATAGCTTGTCTCGGCGATGAACTTTTGTTTAATTTGCGGATTGCAAATTTGAGAAAAGAGTGTATACTAATACTAACAGGGCCTCCCGCACCTCTCCACGGCAACGTGTGATGTGTCCCAGGGAGGACATTTTTTTGAGAGAGGCCTATGTATGGCAGAGATAAAGAAAGCGACAACATATGAGGAACAACTTGAGATCCTGAGAAACCGTGGGGCCGTAATTGTTGATGATGTGTTTTGCAGGCAGAAATTGGCCGAAATCAATTACTATCGCCTGACTGCATATTTTCTCCCATTCCGTCAGGGAAATGGGAGCTATATGGAGGGTACAAGCTTTCATACAGTATACCGAATCTATGAATTTGATCGGAAATTGCGGAGGATACTTTTTACTGCGGTCGAAGAAGTGGAAATTTATCTGAGGGCCAAATTGGCGTATTTCCATGCACAGAAATATGGGCCTCTCGGATATTTGGACGCAGGGAATTTCTCACCGCGGCATCAAGGCGATAAATTTAGTGAAAATATCGAGCGTGAGATTCAAAACAACAGTAAAGCTCTGTTTGTAAAACATCACCTCACGAAATACAACGGTAAATTCCCCGTTTGGGTTATTGTAGAGCTGTTTACGCTGGGAATGCTTTCCCGTTTCTATGCAGATATGACTACATCAGATAGAAAAGAACTGGCAAAATCCCTCTATTCTACGACACCCAAAAATCTGATTAGCTGGCTGCGGTGTATCACGGATCTGCGAAACATCTGCGCCCATTATGGGCGGTTGTATTACCGCATTTTTACAGCAAGCCCTGCTGGTTTCAGTATGTCCGAATCATCGAAACGCAGGCTCTGGGGTACGTTACTGGCATTGAAAGAGTTATATCCAGGAAAGGAGAAGTGGAACAGCGAGACACTTGAGGCAATCAAGGCCCTTGTTGAAGAATACTGTGGCGATATTAACCTATATCACATTGCGTTTCCAGAGGATTGGAAAGATCAGTTGAAAAAGTGAGCAGACAGGGATAAGTGTCGTGGGATACCGACTAAGGCGACCTTGATAGAATGTGATTTTGTACTCGGGAAACAAAGAGCGAGTTTTACCTTCAGCAGGCCAATGCGTAGCGCCTGACCCACAACCTGACCCACAATAGGAAACGAGCGGGTGGAGGCAGTGGAGCGGAAAGCACCATTGCTTTCGCTTTTCTGGAACAAAAACGCCCCCAAAGCGCCATATGGAGGCGTTTCGAGGGTGGGCAATCAGTTGGTAAGGATGAGGTCTCCAGTTCAAATCTGGATAGCAGCTCCACATAATCCGCTGTTTTCTGCTGAAAACGGCGGATTCTTTGTTGCCATCGGCACTTTTTCTCGCGTTTGAATTTTTGCACTTCGGGTTTGACCACATAACAAGCCACAGACAGAAAAAATTGGCGCACCGGGGGTTTATACTCCCAGTGCGCCATAATTGTTTGTCCTTATCAATGGTCAAGGCTCAATGCGCAGCTGTTCAAAATCACCGCCATCCGTCCATGATTCAAGCAGTTCCCCGGCAATATCGGGACTTTCGAACCGCAGGGCGTTAGCATCTCGCGCACTGTATGATAGATAATTAATGTCCCCATACCAAACAATGCTACGGTCAATCACGGTGTAGCGGTGCTGGAGTCCTTCTTTTGTCTCAACCGTGATCCCGCGATCTGTTAATAGGGCAATGGATCGCGTAACGGCAGCACACTGCGCTGGCGGGCAGTTTTCAGGCGGCCTTGTACGGATCGTCATGATGACCCCGGCTGTAGCCGCTTTTTCTAATGTGGGTAGTATGGCCTTTATCTGGAATTCTTTCAGGAACGGGCTGACGATCAGGATGTCTTTTGCAGCATCGTTCAAATCAGACGCAAATGGAATCATATAGTCTTGGGCGCTGTAAATACGGCTTGAAACCAAGTCCTGCTCTGACGCTTTTACACAGTATCCCAATTCTGAATATCCTCTCAGCCGTTTATAATACATTCGCTCTAACGATGGGATATGGATATCCACATAATCGTAAACGCGAACCTCTTGTTTGCCTTCATAATCTCGGTGCAGTCGTCCGACATATTGGGCCAGCGTACCTTTCCATGAGATTGGCATCGCCAGCAGGATGGTATCCAGACGTGGTTCATCAAATCCTTCGCCTATATATTTCCCGGTAGCAATCATAACAAGGGATTCATTTGTCGGCACTGACCGCAAAGCGGCCAGCTTTTCGCGCTTCTCCTTCTGCTTCCCGCTACCCAGCAGCAAAAAGACATGATCTGCTTTATCTCGAAGAGCCTCCTCCAAACGGATCGCGTGCTCTTTCCGTTCGGTTAGCAGCAGCGGTGTCCTTCCTTCTGCAACCAGTCTGATTGCATCAGAAATCAGAAATTTGTTCCTTGCCTCATTTTCCACGATACCCGAATAGACATCCTGAATATGCTGGGCGGCAGGCAGCCGAGTTCTGGTAAAACGCGGAATCACATAATGGGAAAAGTTCCGCTTTTCCGCCTGGCTTTTTGCATCGACCAAGTAGCGCACGGGGCCGCACTGCATAAAAATGACGGGCTGATGGCCATCTGGGCGAACAGGTGTGGCAGACAGGCCATAGACATACCGGGCCTTTACTTCCCGCAAAATTTTTTCAAAGGTGAAAGCGGCCACATGGTGGCATTCATCACACAAGACCATCCCATATTCCGCTACGAAAGGTTTTACATCCTTTTCCTTACCCTCAAAAAGGGACTGCATGATGGCAATATCGATGATCCCGCCTCGCGTATTTTTCCCTGTGCCGATTTGGCCGATTCGTTCGATTCGTTTCTTCCTGCCGCGCCGCTTGGGCGGCTCCGGTAAAGCCTCCTGAACATCAAGGAATTTCTCCAGCGAAGTTTTCCACTGCTCCAAAAGCGCACTGGAATGAACCAGGATCAATGTATTGACCTTGCGCTGCCCAATCAAGTACGCGCCCACCACCGTTTTCCCGAAAGCGGTGGTGGCAGACAAAACGCCGATGTCATAGGACAGAAGTGCCTCAGCTGCCGGCACCTGCTCTGGGCGGAGCTCCCCACGAAACGCGATGCTGATTTGATGCCCGGACTGACAGTGATCCTCCATAACGTATGGAGCATCGTATGCGTCAAGCAGATCCATTAACGATCCCATGCAGCCCCGTGGGATACCCATGAAATCCTGGTCCTCATAGCTGCAGTCGAATACACGGGGCATATGGTAGACAGGCAGACGCATGGCCTGCTTTTTATAGAATTCGGGATTTCGAAATGCCGCCAGACGCTTGACCGCATTTAATGCCTTTTGGGAAAAGCCCTGTTTATCCACATACAAAAGATTGGAAATCATGAGCCGAGCTTGCACTGGAAAATCCTCCCGGTGCAACTCCGGTGCTTTCCGTCTTACGGGCCACGGCTTCGGCTCCGGCTCCGCAGATTCCAGCAGTGCGCCTGTTTCCCCGCTGGTACACAGCTTGTCTATCGATTCCGCCAGTTTTTCCGGCGTAATTTTGGGCAGGAGGGAGAGAAATGCCCACTGATCCTGATAGGGGACAAACTGTTCATTCACAAATAATGTATTGCCTTTTTGGCGGG
>OFFW01002010.1_pt1 | contig 11596 bp, 10 predicted proteins | sample 1521501 | NCBI WGS metagenome assembly OFFW01 (sample SAMEA3504107, study PRJEB24116) | mouse gut metagenome | biome: mouse gut; feature: mouse-associated habitat; material: faeces | place: Denmark | collected 2011
TGACAGCAGCGTGCGGCAGCCGTTTTTTTCCATTATCGCGCGCAACACGGAGATCTCGGAGAAGGACCGTTTTCTCTCCGTCATCCGGGAGGTTCTGGCGCAGCAGGTAAAAAACGGTATCAATAAAAAAGCATTGCTGGCGGGGATCAACAGCTCGGAATTCCGTTTCCGGGAGGCTGACTACGGGCAGTTTCCGAAGGGGCTTTTATACGGTATCCAGTGTCTGGACAGCTGGCTTCACGACGACATGCAGCCGTTTATGCATCTGGAAGCGATCGAAACCTACCGTTTTCTGCGGGAGGCGGTGCAGGGAGATTATTTCGAAAAACTGATTGAAGAATACCTGCTGGATAATCCGCATGCTTCCGTCATAACGGTTGAGCCGCAGCGCGGGCTTTCTGCGGAACGGGAGGCGGCGCTGGAGAAAAAGCTTGCCTTATACAGGGAGAGTCTTACGGAAGATGAGATCGCGCAGCTGGTCGCGGACACGAAACGCCTTAAGGCTTACCAGGAGGAGCCGTCCCCGAAGGAGGATCTGGAAAAAATTCCCGTGTTAAAGCGGGAGGATATCCGGACGGAGGCGGCGCCGCTCTGCAACCATGTGAGGGATGAGGACGGGACTACGTTCGTCCATCACGGAATGTTTTCGGGTGGTATTGATTATCTGACGCTCCTGTTTGACATCCGTGATATTCGCCCGGAGGAGCTGCCGTATCTGGGGCTGTTAAAATCGGTGCTCGGCTATGTGGACACGGCTGATTACCGGTATGCCGACCTTGCCAATGAGATTAATATTCATACAGGAGGCATCGGAAGCAGCGTCGGAATTTATCCTTGTTATGGAAAGGAGGACGGGGCCGGAGACTCGCTTAAATTTGTCTATGAGGTGCGGACAAAAGTGCTCTCGGACCGTCTGCCGGAGGCGATGCGGCTGATCCGCGGGATTCTGCTGACTTCGGATGTATCCGATGAAAAAAGGCTGTATGAGATTGTGGCGCAGCAGAAATCAAGGCTGGAGACCGCATTAAGCTCCTCCGGGCACTCTGTTGCGTCCACGAGAGCGCTGTCCTATCTTTCGCGCGCGGCGTATTATCAGGATGCGGTCAGCGGAATCGGCTGTTTCCGGATGCTGGAGGAATATGAGGCGCATTTTGAGGAGAAAAAAGCGGAGCTTGCGTCAAAACTCGCAGGGATGATGAGGCGGATCTTTACCGCGGACCGTCTGCTGGTGAGCATTACCTGTGAGGAGAAGGACTATGCGGCTGTCAGGGATGAAGTCCTTGCCCTCAGGCGGGAGCTTCCCGTGCCGGAGGGAGGGAACCCGGAGCGCGTGATGCCGGAGTTTGAGCTGCAGAAAAAGAACGAGGGATTTCTGGATGCATCCCAGGTGCAGTATGTCGCGCGTGCCGGAAATTTTGCGGCGCACGGCTATGCGTACCACGGGGCGCTTAAGATTCTGAAGGTGATCATGGGGTATGATTATCTGTGGCTGAATGTGCGTGTGATGGGGGGAGCCTACGGCTGTATGAACAGTTATATGCGCAACGGGGATACTTTTTTTGTGTCCTACCGCGACCCGAACCTCGGCGCAACGAACCGGGTCTTTGAGGGGATTCCTGAATATCTGGCACAGTTTGAGGCGGATGAGCGGGATATGACAAAGTATATTATCGGAACGATCAGCGACCTGGATACGCCGCTGAATCCGAGTGCGAAGGGAGCGCGCTCCATGACGGCGTATCTGCAGGGAATTACATCGGAGGATATCCAGAAAGAGCGCGACCAGATCACCGGGGCGACCAGGGAGGATATCCGCGGGCTTGCGGATCTCATCCGCTCGGTACTTTCAGACGGGTGTCTGTGTGTAATCGGAAATGAGAGTGCGCTGCGGGCGGAGGAAGAACTGTTCATGAAACTGGAGAATCTCTGCCAGGATGCGCCGGTGAAGTAAAAAGGGAGGATTTGTATGGAAGAAAGTATGGAGAGGACGGACTGCCTGAAGTCGGGATTTGTGACTATCATTGGCAGGCCGAATGTGGGAAAATCGACTCTGATGAATCAGCTGATCGGCCAGAAGATTGCGATCACATCCAACAAACCGCAGACGACGAGAAACCGGATTCAGACCGTATACACGGATCCGGACCGGGGCCAGATTGTATTTCTGGACACCCCGGGAATTCACCGGGCAAAAAATAAGCTCGGGGAATACATGGTAAGCATTGCGGAGCATACTTTAAAAGAGGTGGATGTGATACTGTGGCTGGTGGAGCCGTCCAATTTTATCGGTGCGGGTGAACGCCACATTATAGAACAGCTGAAACGGGCGAAGACACCGGTGATCCTGATGATCAACAAGGTGGATACCGTTGCGAGGGAAAAAGTGCCGGAATATATAGATACCTACCGGAAGGTCTTTGATTTTGCAGAAATTATTCCGGTCTCGGCTCTGCGCGGCCATAATATGGACATCGTGCCGGATGTAATCTTCCGCTATCTGCCGTACGGACCGATGTTTTATGACGAGGATGTCGTGACGGATCAGCCGGAGCGCGCTATTGTGGCGGAGCTGATCCGGGAAAAGGCGCTGCATGCCCTGGATGATGAGGTGCCGCACGGTATCGCGGTCTGCATCGACCAGATGAAGGAGCGCCGGGGCCGGGACCTGATGGACATAGATGCGACAATTGTCTGCGAAAGGGACTCCCACAAGGGGATTATAATCGGAAAAGGCGGCGCGATGCTCAAAAAAATCGGGACGAACGCCCGCTTCGAGATTGAGCGCCTTCTGGACGTGAAGGTGAATCTGAGGCTCTGGGTGAAGGTGAGAAAAGACTGGAGGGACAGCGACACCCAGATGCGGAATTTCGGTTACAACAAAAACAGCCTTTAAGCTGTGGAACGCTCTTCCAGTTTTTTTCCAGTATAGAAGCACAGCCATGCGGTAAACCTAAAGAACAGAAGAGGAGGGTGTGCTGATGGATGAAGCCTGGAGGGAATTTGAAGTAACAGGAAAAGTGACCGATTATCTGAACTTTAAGAGGACAGAGACAGAGAATGTGCGCTCCGCGGCGGACGGCGGAGGGCGGAAAGAGAGACCGGATGGGACAGAATGTTACGGTGACGGGGATGGTCTTAAAATGGATGCCGGCCGGGGATTATGACAGGAGGATCACGCTTCTGACCACGGAAAGAGGAAAGATCACGGCATTTGCAAGGGGGGCCAGGAGGCAGAACAGCCAGCTCCTGGCGGCGGCCAGTCCTTTTTCCTTCGGTGAATTTGAGCTGTTCGAGGGCAGGAGTTCCTATACAGTGGCGAAGGCGTCCATTCAGAACTATTTCCGGGAGCTCACGGCGGATTACGAGGCTACATACTACGGATTCTATTTCCTTGAATTTGCGGATTACTGCTGTCAGGAAAACAACGACGAGCGGGAGATGTTAAAGCTGCTCTACCAGTCTCTGAAAGCGCTGGGCAGCCCTTCTTTTGACAACCGCCTGGTGCGCGTGATTTTTGAGCTCAGAAGCATGGCGGTCAACGGAACAGGGCCGGGAGTTTTCGCCTGCGCGCGGTGCGGAAGCAGGGAGAATCCTGCTTTGTTTTCCGTCAGACACGCCGGGGGACTGTGCGCCGAATGCGGGAAGGAAAGCCCGGCCGCCGGAACTTACAGACTGGAGGAATCGGCTCTCTACACGATGCAGTATATCCTCTCCGTGCCGGTTGAAAAGCTTTATACGTTTGCGGTCAGTGATTCCGTGCTTTCCGTGCTGATGCAGATTCTGAAAGAATATCTGGCCGTTTATCTCGGGCATTCGTTTCAGTCTTTAAAAATACTCTCCGATACGGGCGATTTTACAGGTTGAAATCGTACTTTGAAAATAGTATAATAAGACAGGTTTTGGAAAAAGAATGGAGAGTGAATTTATGAAACGATTATGGTGTGCAGCTGTCATACTTTTGCTGGCGGTGGGAATGGCCGGAGGCTGCGGGACCACGCTTGAATCAGAGACGAGTGTGGTGTACGTGGACAAAAAGGGCACTGTCGTTTCCCTTGATGTGGAGGAACTGGGGCACGCATATTATGACGAGACGGAACTGGAAGAGTTTGTGAAGGAGGCCGTGGACGCCTACACGGCGGAGCACGGTAAGGGAACGGTCACGCTTGACAAAATCACGGTCGAGGACGGCACTGCCAGAATGCAGATGACGTACAAAACAGCGGCGGATTATGCGGGATTTAACGGTATTGAGCTGTATCAGGAGCGTGTGGTGACGTCCCTGGCGGACGGCTATGCCTATGACGGCGACTTTGCGAAAGTGGAAGCCGGAAAAGTCACCGGAGCCGCCACAAAGCAGGAGATCTACGGGGAAGAAGATTTAAAAGTGGTGATTATCCGCGCCAATACGGATGTGAAGATCGAGGGAGAGATCCGCTATGTTTCCTGTGAGAATGTGAAGCTGACAGGGACGGATACGGTATCCATCCGGGAGGGGTATTATCTGGACAACGGCACGGGGAATGCGGCCGGCGATGCAGATAACAGCCTGTACGGTTCCGGGACAGAGTCCGTCGGCGGGACGGAATATCCGGCAGAAGGATCGGTCGGGGCCACTGAGTACGGGGATGGAATATCCGGATATGGAATGTCCACGGAAGACGGAGCGAAGCAGCAGGATATGACTTCGGGGAGCGGGGCGGCTGCGGAGGACGACGGCTCATTTGAGACAGAGGTGTATACATTTATTATCTATAAATAGAGACGAGGAGTTTTTATATGGAAAAATCAATGGACAAAATCATAGCGCTTGCAAAATCGAGGGGATTTGTGTATCCGGGCTCCGAAATCTACGGTGGTCTCGCAAATACCTGGGATTATGGCAATCTCGGCGTGGAACTGAAGAATAATGTGAAAAAGGCGTGGTGGCAGAAGTTTATCCAGGAAAATCCTTACAATGTCGGGGTGGACTGTGCGATTCTGATGAACCCGCAGACCTGGGTGGCCTCCGGTCATCTCGGCGGGTTTTCCGACCCGCTGATGGACTGTAAGGAATGCCATGAGCGTTTCCGCGCGGATAAGCTGATCGAGGACTTTGCAGAAGAAAACGGGATAGAGACAGGCGGATCCGTGGACGCATTCACACAGGAGGAGATGGAAGCATTTATTGCAGAGCATAACGTGCCCTGTCCGACCTGCGGAAAGCACAACTTTACCGGTATCCGGCAGTTTAACCTGATGTTTAAGACATTCCAGGGAGTCACCGAGGACGCGAAGAATACGATCTATCTGCGTCCGGAGACCGCGCAGGGTATTTTTGTCAATTTTAAAAATGTGCAGCGCACCTCAAGAAAAAAGATCCCGTTTGGTATCGGGCAGATCGGAAAGTCCTTCCGCAACGAGATTTCCCCAGGCAATTTTACATTCCGCACGAGGGAATTTGAGCAGATGGAGCTGGAATTCTTCTGCGAGCCGGGAACCGACCTTGAGTGGTTTCAGTACTGGAGAGGATTCTGCCGCGACTGGCTGTTAAGCCTTGGCATGAAGGAGGAAGAGATGCGTCTCCGCGATCATGACGCGGCGGAGCTGTCTTTCTACAGCAAGGGCACGACGGATATCGAGTTCCTGTTCCCGTTCGGCTGGGGGGAACTCTGGGGGATTGCCGACCGCACTGACTACGATCTGGGACGTCATCAGGAGACTTCCGGGCAGGATCTTACATACTTTGACGATGAAAAGGGAGAGCGCTATCTGCCGTATGTCATTGAGCCGTCCCTGGGTGCGGACCGCGTGGTGCTGGCATTTCTGTGCGCGGCCTATGATGAGGAAAATCTGGGCACGGAGGAAAAGCCGGATATGCGCACAGTGCTCCGCTTTCACCCGGCGCTGGCTCCGGTGAAGATCGGTGTTCTGCCGCTCTCGAAAAAGCTTGGCGCGGGAGCGGAAAAAGTGTTCACGCAGCTCTCAAAGGTCTATAACTGTGAATATGACGACCGGGGCAACATCGGAAAGCGTTACCGCAGGCAGGATGAGATTGGCACGCCGTTCTGCGTCACCTATGATTTTGAGTCGGAGACGGACGGCGCGGTGACAGTGCGCGAGCGCGACAGTATGGAGCAGGAGCGCGTAAAGATAGAAGAACTGGAAGCATATTTTGCAGACAAATTTACATTTTAAAAACAGGCTGTACGTCGTGGGGACCATAGAAACAGACTCCGCGGGCGTGCAGCCTGTTTTTTTGCAGCACGGCAGTCGGCGTCCTGTGCCGCAGACGCTTCGCGCGGACCGCACTGCGTCCGGGAGAGAGCATACGCGGGGCCGATGGAAATATCTGCTTGTAGAATTTGCTGTTTTTCTCTGATAGAATACCCACATAACACAAATGAAACAAATTCGTAACAATTACTTAACAGACATTTCATAAACCGGAGGGTGGATCAGATGAGAAAAAGAATGGCGATTTTACACATGATACTTGCAGGCTGTATTCTCTTTGGGAGTTCAGGAGTGGCGACAGTGCAGGCAGCACAGCAGAAAATCCAGGGTATTCCGTCAGTGGAGGAGAGTTCCGGCGGACAGGACGGCGAAAATGATTCAAAGGAAGAAGTATCAGAAGGAAAATCCGGCGGGGCGGCCGGGACAGACTCTGACGGCCGCACTCCGGGGAATCCGGATGAAAAACCGGAGAAAAAGTCCGGGGAAGAGGCGGAAACGGAAAACGGAGTGGCGGAGACGGTTTCAGAATATGCGGATATCGCGATTGCGCAGGTCAGGAATTATGTAAATGTCAGATCCGAACCGAACACAGAGAGCGAAGTGCTGGGAAAGCTTTATAACAACTCCGCGGCCACGGTAAAGGAAGTGACGGAGGACGGATGGTACCGCGTTCACTCCGGAAGCGTGGAGGGGTATGTCAAGGCGGAGTACGTGGAGGTCGGCAATGAGCAGCTGGCGAAAGAGGTCAGCACGCGGTACGCGACCGTCACAACAACGACTCTTTTTGTCAGAAAAGAGCCGACCACGGATGCAAAAATCCTTACCATGCTGCCGGAGGGGGATGACCTCGTGGTGCTGGATGAGTCCCATGACGGCTGGGTGAAGGTATCCACGGTGGAGGGGGACGGATATATCTCTACGGATTATGTGAAGCTTTCCACCGAATATATTCACGCGGAATCGAAAGAGGAGGAGCGGGAGCGTCTCGCAAGAGAAGAGGCTGAGCGCCGTGCGGCGGCTGCTGCGGCGGAAGCGTCGAGGCGGGCAAGAGAGGCGCAGGAGCGGGCGAAACGGTCTGCCTCACGGTCAGGCGGAAGAAGCAGTGCCTCCGGCACGGCAAATGCGGGAAGCGCGGGAGGAAGTGCCGGCAGTTCCGGCGGCGGGACGTCCCATGCAGGTTCCTCCAACGGACAGGCCGTGGTGGATTATGCGAAACAGTTTGTCGGAAATCCGTATGTGTACGGCGGGACCAGCCTGACAAACGGTGCGGACTGTTCCGGGTTTGTCATGAGTGTTTATGCGGCGTTCGGCGTCAGTCTGCCGCGCAACTCCGCGGCGCAGCGCGGCGCGGGATATGAGGTAAGCCTCTCCGATATCCGTCCCGGCGATATTGTCTGCTACAGCGGACATGTAGGGATATATGCGGGAAATAATACGCTGCTTCACGCAAGCAATGAACGGACAGGAATTACATATACGTCCCCTGTGACGTATCGTCCGGTGCTGGCGGTGAGAAGAATCTTTTAAGGGTGCCGGCGCGGTAATCGCGCTTTCGTTTCCCCGGACATTGTGTCCGGGGATTTTTTCAGTTTGTAACAGGTGAATCACATAATAGTCCTGCTTACCCGGTAACGGGGATTTCGATCTGCACAATATAATCCTCAATCCGGTCAATGACATTTTCGTTAATGCCCGTTTCATAGGAAAATCCATGGAGATTCAGTTTATGTTCTTTTGCATACTTAAGAATTTGCTGATACCGCTCCGGGATTCCGCTCCATTCCCCTTTATGGAAAGCCCGCAGGTATTTTCCGCTGGGCATGATGTGCAGGCCGGCCTGATAGGGAAGGAAAGGGATTTCAATGAAAAGTCTGGAATAATTTTTAAAGCTGCCTTTTTGCAGGCTGTCAACGGAGATCATGGAGCCATAGGAAGCTTTATGGAGGCGTCCAAGCTGATATTTTTCGGTCTCAGCGGTAATCAGTTCCACTTCCTGTTCAAAGGAGGTATTCTGGTCTACATCCACGGTGACCAGGCAGTGTTCCTCTTTTTCAACGATACTGATTTCCGATAAGTCCATAGTCAGCAGGGTGTCCATATTCTGTTGATGCGTACATAAAGTTGTCCGGACTGCCTGCAGGTGGGTAATCTGCCTGTCAAGTGCCACGATCTTTTCTTCCAGAAGGCGTTTTAAACTGGCGGCGGACCGTTTTTTTATGAAGTCCTGTATTTCACTGACGGACACATCCAGTTCCCGCAGCAGCAGGATGGTTTCGAGGACAGGGCTCTGGTGGTAATTATAGTAACGGTATCCGTTTTCGGGGTTGACGACAGCCGGTTTGAACAGCCCGGTCTCATCATACCACATCAGAGTCTTTTTGTTGATGCCGTGCATGGCTGCAAACTGGCCGATTGTGAGAAGCTTGTCTTTCTTATTCATGGTTGCCTCATAAAATAATTTAAAAATTGTATTGACCGTACAGTTACTGTATGGTCTATGATATCAAATACAGGAATCGAATACAAGGAAAACGGAGGAAAAATTTATGGAAAGCTCAAATGTATATGAAAAGCCTGTCACACTGAAAAACATCCTGAAATTTGCCGTGCCAACGATTGCAATGACGGTATTTATGTCTTTTTATACGATGGTTGACGGACTGTTTGTGTCGAACCTGATCGGGACAGACGCTCTCTCGGCAATCAATCTGACGGCGCCCGTTATCCAGCTCGTCACGGCAATCTCCACCATGCTTGCCACCGGCGGCAGCGCGGTCATCATGAAAAAGATGGGTGAGCAGAAAACGGATGAGGCAAAGGAGGATTTTACATTCCTGATTCTGGCGAATGTCATTGCGGGGATTGTCATGTGCACAGTCGGGTATCTGGCAATGGATCATATTTTTGCAGGCATGAACCTTTCCGCGGATGTGGAAGGGTATTGTGTGGAATATTTAAGCCGGTATCTGATATTTACCGTGCCGATCCTTCTTATGAATAATTTCACGCTTTATATGATTGCGAGTGAAAAGGCCGGTCTTTCCCTGGTCTGTTCCGTGACAGGCGGTGTCCTGAATATGGTGCTTGACTATGTGTTTATTGCCGTATTCGACATGGGGATCAGCGGCGCGGCGGTTGCGACGGGACTTGGATATTCTGTGACAGCAGTGGCGGGCCTGTTTGTTTTCAGCCGGAAAAAGAGCCTGCTTCATTTCAAAAAACCCGTATTCCGGTTCAGGGTTCTTGCGGGCGCGTCTGCAAACGGATGCTCGGAGATGGCGACTGCGCTTGTTACCGGGATCATTACAATGATGTTTAACTGGACGATGCTGCATTATGTGGGTGAGGATGGGGTTGCTGCGGTCACCATTATCATGTATGTGCTGATGTTTGCAAGCTCCCTCTATACAGGATATTCTTATGGCGTGGCTCCGATGCTCAGTTATTATTATGGGGAGCAGAACCATGAAAAATTAAAAAAACTGGTTACGCTGAGCATGAAGGTGATCACAGTGATCTCCGTGGTGACGGTTGCGGCTTCTTTCATGCTGACAGGACCGCTGGTATCCGTATTTGCCCGGCCGGATAATCCGGTGCATGATCTGGCGGTGACGGGAAACAGGATATGCACGGCAGCACTGTTCTTTATCGGATTCAATATTTTTGCCAGCGGGATGTTTACTGCTTTATCCAACGGGATGGTTTCGGCAGTTCTTGCATTCTCCAGATCGTTTGTATTTATGCTGATCACGATGATTGTGCTTCCGCTTATTTTAGGGGTGAATGGAATCTGGCTCGCAACACCTGCGGCGGAACTGATGGCGCTTGCATTGTCCGTTTTTATGTTCTTAAAACATAAGAAGAGGTACGGTTACTAAAGAAAAATGTCTGATGTCTGTACCTGTCCCCTGACGTTTTTCAGAAGCCATCCGGCAGGAGGTCCCGTAACAGGACCGGTGATGACTGGCAGACAGCAGTCCCTGTTCTGAGTGTCAGATACAGCTATTTTTGTTAACTGTATCTGGCAATTTTATTTTGAGGGTTGACTATGGGCGCATAGGTACTATAATGTACTTGTACATTAAGTACAATCTGACAACAAAGGCGGTGGTTATGGACATCATTATCAGCAATAATTCAAACAAGCCGATCTATGAGCAGATCACATCGCAGATAAAAGCAATGATAATGAGTGGAGAATTGCAGGCCGGAGACACCATTCCCTCGATGCGTTCGCTGGCAAAATCTATTCATGTTAGTGTGATTACCGTCCAAAAAGCATATGAGGATTTGCAAAGGGACGGTTTTATTGAAACGACAGTGGGCAGGGGGAGTTTTGTATCGGCACAAAACAAAGAATTTTATCAGGAGGAACAACAGCGTATTGCGGAAGAACACTTACAGGCAGCCGCAGAAATTGGACGGATGAGTAATATTTCTCTTGAAAAACTAACAGAACTGCTTGCTTTATTCTATCTGGAGGATGAATAGCATGGAAAATATTTTAGAATTACAACAGGTTTCAAAAAGATTTCCCAGGTCAGATTTTGCGCTGGAAAATGTGACTTTTTCTCTGCCGTATGGCTCTATTCTGGGTTTTGTCGGGGAAAACGGAGCCGGAAAAACTACAACGATTGGCTGTATTCTAAACACAATCACAAAAGACAGCGGAACGGTAAAGCTGTTTGGAAAAGAAATGACAGATGCAGATACGGATATGCGGGAAAAAATAGGTGTTGTCTATGACGGAGATAATTTTCCGGCTTATTGGACAGCAGCGCAATTAGCGAAAGTTATGGCAGGGGTTTTTAAGCAATGGGGCAATATTTTGTTTCAGAAATTTTTAAAAGAATACAAATTACCTGCAAATCAGAAAATTAAGCAATATTCCAGAGGGATGACGATGAAATTAGCGATTGCGGTTGCTTTATCACACCATCCACAGCTGCTGATTCTGGACGAAGCCACTGGCGGACTTGACCCTGTTGTTCGCGACGGGATGCTGGATACATTTCTTGATTTTGTACAGGAAGAAGACCACTCTGTTTTACTCTCTTCTCATATTACAGGTGATTTAGAAAAAGTAGCAGATTATATTACATTCATTCACAACGGAAAACTGATCATGACCGTATCGAAGAATGATCTGGTTTACAATTATGCGGTTATGCGCTGCAGGGAAAATCAATTCCATGAATTAGACCCGGCAGATATTATTACTTACCGGAAACGTGATTTTCAGATTGATGTTCTGGTTTCGGATTATAAGACAATGCAGAGAAAATACAAAGAAATTGTGGCAGACCGCGCGTCTGTTGATGAAATTTTTTTGCTTTTAGTAAGGGGAGAGCATGTATGAAAGGACTTTTCAAAAATAATTTTC
>OFFW01002012.1_pt1 | contig 11593 bp, 15 predicted proteins | sample 1521501 | NCBI WGS metagenome assembly OFFW01 (sample SAMEA3504107, study PRJEB24116) | mouse gut metagenome | biome: mouse gut; feature: mouse-associated habitat; material: faeces | place: Denmark | collected 2011
GTTCCTGTGCCGCTGTGCGTCCCTGTTCCTGTCACTTGAAAACCGCCGTATTCGTTCCGATTTATCAGAATGTCGGTCAAGCCGTTTTCAAGGATGAAGTCTAACAAGGCTTCGCCGGGGGCGGTATGTGACCAGCCGTATTTGTCGCTGTGGGTGACGGTCAGGCCGTGGGCCTCGGCTGCGGCCTTAAACCGTTTATTGTGGTAGGTGTTCCCCCGGCTGCAATCCTGTATGCCGTTCTCATAATTGAAATAGTGTACCATTTCATGTAAGAGGGTGGCGGCTACTTCCTCGATGGGCCGCGCCAGCGTCCCCGCGCCGATGTTGATTTCGTGGCTGTCCCCTGTGGCGGAAGTCCATGTATCATCCCGCAAAGAGAAGTGACCGTATGCGCGGGGCGTGGATTGAATAGTAATGGTGGGCCTTGAAAGTGTACCTTCAAAAAATTCAGCGTTCAGCATATCGAACATTTTATTGAGATACCCGGCAACTCTGTTATAGCTTGTCAACTGTTTCATTTCTGAAAATCTCCTTTATATCTTGATTTTGTGGAGAGGGCAAGCTATAATGTTCTTGCCCTCTCCTTGACGGTTTGGGTATGGCCTCTTGCCTGTGGCTTTGGTCGGCGTATCAGGCAAGGGCCTTTTCTTATGCGCTGATGGAAAAGCGGCGGCTGGAAACGGCTTTCGTGTAAGCCTTGTAAACGTCGGGCATGACCTTTTTGAAAGCGGTGGTATCGAACCGATTAGAGATTACAGAAGTCCAGCGCACGATATACTGTCCAGCGGTCAATTCCTCTGTTTCCCGCTCCAGCATTTCCGCCTTGATAGCGTCCCGGAGTGCGTCGGCCTCGGCCTTGGCTTCTTCAATGACGGCTTCCCATTCGTTCAGGGCCTCGATTTTGGCTACCAGTTCGTTTCTGCTCATTGTTCAAATCTCCTTTTTGTTTTATTGGGGCGTTCCCCTTAACTGTCTTTATTATAGACTAAATCACGTGCATAGTCAATCGGCAACATACACGAAATTTAGTCTTTGTGTTTGTGCGTTTTATGCACTTGACATCGTGCATAACCTGTGCTACAATAAGGACAATGGAAAAGGGCCGCAATTTTTCAGCGGCCCCCGGATGGGAGTGAACACAATGGCGTTGCAATTCAAGGTCAATATCTTGGAGGCCCTAAAGGAAAAGGGGTACACTACTTACAAATTACGCAAGGATAACATTCTAAGTCAATCCACGCTTCAAAAGCTGCGTGAGGGCAAGGGGCTGGCCTGGGAGAACATAGAGCGGCTTTGCGTCTTGCTGGACTGTCAGCCGGGGGACTTGCTGGAATATGTCAAAGAGGCGGCGGAGCCTGTTCAATAAAACAGATGGTTTCGTGAACACTTGCGCGGCGGCGGAAATGGGGGAAATATCCCCGCTTTCGTGGCTGATTTTGTCCAGTAAAATACTGCTACCCTTTTGTGAACACTGGGCCGCTACGCGGCCTGTCAGAATGGAGTATTGCCATGTTTCCAGATACAGACTTGCCCCTTGCCCTTATCATGGACGAAATTTTAGGTTGGGAGAAAAAAGAAGATAGCAACAAGGAAAAAGAAGATACTGCAAGTTAGCAATATCTTTCTACAAGAAATAAGAAGTCGGCGGGAGATTGTTACATCTTCCACCGACTTCTTGATTATTTGTTGTTCTTGTTTATTGCGTCCTGTATCGACTTTTCTAATTGTTCGGCTATTTCCTATCCGTACCGCTTAACCTCAATACCTGGTGCCTGTCCCCGCTGCAATCTATATAGATAATGAGAAATGGCGTTGTTTTGCTCCTTATTTTCTTTGTTTCCTGCCATAAAAGCAAGAATGGGAGCGATTTCATTAAACATGGCTGTGTCTCCTTTCTCCGCATAGGGTTGTTATCTATGTAAACAGGCGGCAGCTCTCGGCGGTGCTGCCTCACCTGGAATTGTCGTACACATTTATTTTTGAATGGTGTATTTCAAGTTTCTGCTGGACCATCTTCACTGTGTCCGATAGCAACGAAAATCTTAATAATATGTTGCTATCGGGCGTAGTGAAGATGTTGCAGATTTACACGGAATTTACCACATAAATTCCTTTTTGTACCCTTTTAATAGTCTTGCTGGTTACAAGTCTGGTTATAGCATTGGGGTTCGTGTAGCCCCATCCTTTTAGCTGGGCCGTTGTGATTTTGTCCCCCGGTTTCAATGTGCTGCCTGTGGCGGCGGTAAACCTTTCTCTAATTCGCTCAATGCCCCTGTCTTTGTTATTAGCTCTGTTGTATTCTGCCATTTCGCCGGGGTTTCTCAAATTCCTGTTTTCTGGATATTCTAAATTTTCGCTGTCGTATTCAATCGTAAAAGTATAATCTTTATCTGGCATTGGGCCAGTCAGCGGAAAAGGAGCTTTTCTATCCAACAATCTTTTGGATTTCCACTCCATGATTGCTGAATAGTCTTGCTCTGTCAGCGTTAGCCGCTTACCGTTCTAAAAATACAAAGTTCGGCGGAAAACAGTTTCTAAATCTTCTGATTTTTTCGGCGGTAGCGGCTCATTGTAATTGTCAAGTATAAAGGTCAAGTTACTGCCCCATATCTCCCATGTCATATCCGCGCCGTGGTATTTTGCAGAATTGCCAGAAAAATCTACCGTGTAGCACCAAGTATATTTTGCGGCACCCCCCGCTTTCATTCCTACGCCAAACGTTACCAGTTTGGAAAGTCCATCAGTCCATCTAAGACGGCTCAGTAAATCGCTGGCTGTTGGATTGTTGCGTTCTTCATCACACAGTACTTTCAAAGTGTTTTCGTCCGCCTTATCCACTGGCACTAAACAATCTCGGTATTTGTAGGCCAGTATGTTATACATCAATTTTGTGCGTTGGCTTGTTGTCAGCCGCAATACATCATTTTCATACACGCCTAAAAAGTTTACTCACCGCTTTACTCGATTGTATTGCCCTGGATATGCAGCAGCAAAGAAGTCCTGTCGTTTGTACTGATCTTCTCCCCACTGTATCAAATGCTCGGTTTCCTCGCTTTCTTCCTCATCCCATGCAGTAGCTATTTTCTTTATACTGGCTATCCATTCTATTTGTTTGCCTTGTATCTCACAGTAGGTTGGTAACGGTATTCCCTTGCAAAAACAGTTAAATTGTTTTCGTGCAAATTGTTCTGGTATCGTTTTTCCTTGATTGGTTTTCCTGGCCTTTTCAGCTTCAAGTTTTAGCTGTTCGCGATTTAGCTCGCCCTCTTTAAAATAGTGAAGGTCAAAGTGTCCATCCTTGCCCCATGCGTTAGCAAAATATAGCTTTCCACTATCCTCAAATTCCATAGCTTTAGCAAGCGTGTAAAGTAATATAATTATTGGCTGTTGGTCACTTAATTTCCAAACAATTCTAAAAGGAAAATAGTCAGCTAATACAAGCTCTCTTACATCCGCTACAATTTCTCTAAAGGCTAAACAATCTGACATTTTATAACCATCAAACGGCACTTTTCCGCTTTTCACATCATCAGCGTAAAAATAACGACTGAATAGCTGTATTCTAAACTGCTGTGCCTCCTCTTGCCGCTGTGCTATTTCCGCCTCTTTTTCTTTTGCGGCTTTTGCCTCTTTTTCTGCTTTTTCAACCTTTTTTTGCTCTTCTTCCGCACATCTCTTTACCCAATTATCATGCGCTGCTTTTTCACGATTTTTGCGCACAATAATTTCACATTCTTTCTCGCTTTCAAATGCGAGTTGTCGGGCCTGTTCGTCATCATTTTCTTCAATGGTAGCAGCGTAATATTCGGCTACATACAGTAATTCATGTGCGCTCCAATTAGGAAAATGTGCTTCAAGTATTGTTCTAATACATCGGTCTAACTTTTCAAGCCGATTAAGTTTTTGAGTTTCCCAAGAGTCAGAACCAAGTTCCTTACGTCTAATTTGCAGTAACTTATCAAATTTGTGATGCCCTTTTTCTTCTCCGTGTCTTTCGCATAGTACCTCTGCTGGTGACAGATATACTTGGGTATTGTTACCCATGTTAAAACCTCACTTTCTTATGGATTTTAATAAGCCGCAAATAACGTGTCACCAGCACTAAGCAATACCGTGGAGGTTACAGAACGGCGTTCTGTCATGGGTAACGGTACGCTGTTCAATCTACGGCTTATTAAAACCCATAAGCCAAAGCCTATTTTCTTTTTCTGTAATTATTATACATCAAAAATTTTTTTACTGCAAGAAACACAAGTAACGCTCAATTTTCCAATATTTCAAAACATTCTTGTAGCATTCATGTAAAAACACGTTTCCGCCACGTTCAAAGATGTTGCAACTTCTTGGAAGATGTTGCTTTCAAGCCCTGTTTTCTTTCCCTGGCTCGGCGGCTGGCAAAATTGTATCTACACTTTCAATATCGAGCGGGAGCGGGACTGACCTCTACTGCAACGGGGCAGCAGCCAGCACCCCACCGGGGGGATGATTTCGGGAAAATCACATTTTGATTTTTCAATGCTGGTTTTCTCGGCGGATTTCCCGACCGACACAAAATCACGGCGGAAACGGACGAAAACGGCGGACGCGGCGGCGGTCACACAGTCGAGCGGGCGGCGGTAGTATTTTCCTCATAGTAAAAAGCAAGCGCGGCTTTCAGTAACCGCGCTTGCTATTTTTGTTCAAAATATCTTGAAAAGTCATGTATCACGTTAGATATTAGTGATAACTCTTTTACTTCATACTCGTTTAACGCTTTCATAATCCGCGCAATTTCTAAATCGCGTTCCGTGGCGGGAGAATTGCCGCTGATACTTTTCTTTTCGGCGGAGGCCCCCAGCAGATAATCAATAGACACATTAAGGGTAACCCCTAAATTGAAAAGTGTATTCAATGCGGGGGCCTTACGTCCTGCCTCTATTTCCCAAAGGTAGTTTCTGGATATTCCTATTTGTTCCGATAGCATTTCTAATGTCAGATTAAGCCGTTTTCGTTCTGCTTTGATTTTGCTTCCCATAAGCGATAAATCCATCATATAACCCCTTAACTATCTTATTGATAGATTTTACAACATATAGCTAGAAAATAAACCATCTGAAAGCCAGATTATTTAAAATAATTCTTGCAATTAGATGTAAAACAAGGTATAATATTTGTACCGCAAAGCGGATGATAGAATAATCTAAAATATCTATCCAAGAAACAAGGGAAAAGGGAGGACAGCATTATGACCAATGAAGAAATTATGCAGGTAGTAAAACCAGCCATTTGCCGTCAACTCAAAAGTCCGGCTTCAGCACAATTCCCGGTAGACTTAATATCTATTGTGGGAGATGAGGCCAGAGGCTATAAGATAGACGGTTTTGTCGATTCCCAGAATAGCTACGGTGCTATGATAAGAAATGATTTTACTGCTAATGTAAAAATTGAAAATGGTTTCCCTGTAGTAGTTAATTCCTCTGTTGCTGCCAAAGCAACCGTTGATCGGGCAAAAACATTTGGAGTGAATTATATTTTGCTCACAATCCTTACGGCCCTCGGCGGACTTATCTTGTACTTTTTTATCTCCATGATGGTAGGGATGTAGTTATAGAAGGAGGCTAATATTTTGGCGTTCAAAAGAATGGAGGGTTTTGCCGGAAGCGTTCCCCAAGGATTTATTGACAGAAGTATAAAAATTTGTCCTTTTTGCGGCAGCAGTAATCCTCACTGGGCGATTGACCAAAAGATGCAAATGAAGTTAGAGGGTAATTTATATTTATTCCAATGTGAGCAGTGCAAGGGTGTCCTTAGTGCTCCTGTCCCTGATGTAACAGGTTTTAACAACACACCTCTTACAACTACAGGCCTATTAAAGAAGTTGTCCGGCAAGAAAAATGGCGTTATTTACATGCGAATTTATGCCGTTGGCGACAATATTGATTCAACAATTTCTGTAGGCCAAGAATACACCCTCCAGGAAATCAATCAAATGGCGATGGACAAGAATCCAGAATCACACCAGCAAGAAGGAAAATTCTATTAACTTTGAGTGAAAGCTGATTGCTAAAGGGGGTGGCACATTGGTGTGCCACCCCCTTGCGTTCCTTTATTCCTTACTCGCCGCGCCCCTCCAGAATATCCATCCTGTCAGCGTTAAAATCCTGTTCGGCCTCATGCTTGAAATTCTCCAGGGCACAGCTCAATTCTTCATCGGTCATGCTTTCCAGCTCGGCCCTGGCCTGTTCGCGTTCGGCTTCTGCGTCCTCTGTGTAGCGGGACAGCAGCAGGGCAATCGTGTTGCGGCGTTCATCGTTCATGTTCATAATCGTTTGCTCCTTTTCGTACTTTTGTAAAGTGTATTTCAAAAACCACTAGCCTGTTTATTTAACTGGCCTTTGGTAAAATCAATACCATGCTCGGCGGCGGTGCTGCTCTCGGCGGGGGTATTGTTGCTGCTCTCCGCTGCATCGTCTTTTGCGGTGGGAGCAGGAGGGTCAACGGGGAGGACATACAAAATCTTGCCGTTGTTGTTGATCTCGGGGAGCTTGCCATAGTCGGGGAACTGCTGCATAAACCAGCCCTTAGTGAACAAGTAGGGGTTTTTCTGTTGGGCGGCAATTTTCTTGACCGCCTCAAAGGTAACAATCAGCTCGGCGGCGTTCTCATGCAGATTGATGTACCCCTCCATGCGCTCATAGGTCAGGCCCTTGTTCGCGTTGGCCTTGGAGGGGGAGCGGTGGGTTTTATGGACAATCCTCATACCGGGGTAGGCCGCTTGGAGCTTAGACAGCGTTTCAAACTCGGGCTTGCTGGGGTCGCTGGCGGCAAGGGCAAAGCTCTTGCTGACGGTGATAGTGTTGGTGGTAAAGTTGATTTTGTACTCTCTCACTTTGATAACCTCCATATTTTAATAAGATTTGTTAAGTGACGGTCTTGTATTGGGCGGCGGACTTTTCCGCAATTTCCTTTTTACCATACTGCGGATAAGTTTTAAGAAACCACGCCTTGACCTTGGGATAGCTGGGCTTATCCTTGCCCGTTGGTGTGTGATATACCTTGATAGCCTCAAACGCTTTTACGCCCTCACCGCTGCTGTCCTGGGCTTTGATGTACTTCTCCATCTCGTCCAGCGTCAGGCCCTTGTAGGTGGCCTTGTCAGCTCGGATAACGGCGGTTCTGTGCTGGATGGTGTAGTCCGGGAAATCCCTGTGGAGCTTGGTAAGCTCTCGGTATTCCCTGGTGGAAATATCGGCGGCGCGGGCGGCAAATGCCTTAGTGATGGTGATGGTCTGCTCTCCGTGATTGATGATGTAATCTTTTTTCATAGTGTCGCTCTCCTTTTTATTTTGAATTTTGTTTTTCAAGAGTTTTGTGTCTCTCGCTCTTTTTGAAATTAGTATAACATGGGGTAAAGAAAAACCTGTACTTTAATAACGACATGTGCTATAATGAAGAAAAGAAAAAAACAGACTTCTAAAAAGTCTGCAAAATCCATCGGCAAGCGGCAATTTTTAGAAATTCCCATTCGTTTTTTCGCTCAGTGGCTTGAAAACTTGTAAAAAGACGTTGGGTATTGAAGAAATCAGCTTATTTCTTGTTGCAAAGATGTTCGGGCTTCTAAAAACTTGCTCAATTTGTCTGATAATCCGTTAATTAGGCTTAAAAACGCTTGATTATAGGGCAAAAAACTGAATATCCACATGTGGCAAAATATCAGTGGCGGCGGCGGAAAACTATCCACAAAAACTACCACAATGGAGCTGTGACACACCAAAAAAGAGGGGAACGAGTTTCCCCGTTCCCCTCAGTATGGGCCATATATTGGCTCAGTCCAGAATCTCCATCAGCCTGCCGCAGCAGACAGGGATGGGCTCTCCGGCCTTGATATGCTCGGTGCGGTTGCAGACATAGCAGTACACGTCGGTGTCATAGGGGGCCAGCACGGTGGGCTGGGACTTGACCTCCTCGGCGGTAAGGCCCTCGATGTGGAACTTAGCCGACTTGTCCTCCGCCTTCATATAGGTCCCCATGGGCTCCAGCCGCTTGGTGCCGCCGGTGCAGTTGCCCATCTTGATCCAGAGGGCTTCCAGCTCCGCGGCCTCGGAGGCGTGCTCGGGGATGATCTCCACGATGTCCTTGTCAATACGAATCTTCATAGCGCAGCACCCCTCCGCGTCTTAGCCGAAGTACCGCTCCAGCAGGCCCTTGAACGCCTTGCCGTGGCGGGCCTCGTCCCGGGCCATCTTATACTACGGGCCGCTGCGCGTCCCTCCGTGGGGGGTACTATTTTCAAGGGGTTAAGGGCATTATTGAGGGACACACTGTGTCCCAAAGCAGAGAAGTGTTACCATGCAATCAAGTGTCCTAAATATAAATTTAGGAGGATTTGAACATGGCACAGCACAACAACATGGGGGTTTACCAGCTACCTAACGGGAATTGGGCCTACCGCTTCACGCAGACAGTAAACGGCAAGCGGCACAATCACAAAAGCGTCAAGGATGAAAACGGGGAGCCGATGAAAAGCCAAAAGGCGGCAATCAGAGCGCGGCAGTTGGCAATTATGGCGGCAGAGGCAAAAAAGAATCAAAAGCCGCAAAGACGGGTCACATTTGCGGAGGTCTATCAAGAGTATTGCGAAAAGGGCAGGAACGGGAAAGCCTACACCACGATACGCAAGCAGGACAGTTTGTGGAACAACCATCTTGCCGCACAGTTTGGAGAGCGGTTCATTGATGAAATCAGCGCGGCGGAGGTCAATGATTATCTATCCATGCTCTACCATACAGAGGGCCGCGCTTATCGGTATGTAGAGGGCTTTCTGAAAATGTTCTACCTGATTTTCGGGCAAGCCTACTCCCGCAATTATTTAGACGTAGATACCTACAATAAGCTATGCGTCAACAAAGATGTTAGAATCTGTATGCCAAAGATGAAAATTGACGAAGATACCGACATTGTAGCTTTTGATTGTGAACAGGTAGAATTGCTGGACAACTACTTTCACGGCACAAATGCGGAAACTGCCTATTTATTAGGCCGCTACTGCGGTTTACGGATAAACGAATGTTACGGGTTGAAATGGGAGAACGTGGACGCAGAGCGCGGCACGATAACCATAGACAGGCAGATGCAGTATCAGGAGGGTTTGATAAAGTTAGTCCCTCTGAAAACCCGAAACGCCCGCAGGACAGTTTACATGAGTGACAAGCTGAAAGTGTATCTTCAAGAATTGGAACGGAACAATAGGAAGTTGACTGCGGCGCAGACTGCACAGCGGACGCAGAACCAAACGTTCATTATTGATATTGACGGGCAGACCATTTCTTCCCTTGAATTAGTGAACAGCCTGCCGAACGGAAAAATTCAGACAGTAAACTCCATGAAATATCATTCCAAGACCATCAAGCAGAAATTGGGCATTGATTTCAAATATCACCACTTGCGGCACACCTACGGAACAAGGCTTGCGGAAATGAATACGCCCACGCATATTCTCTGTAATCAGATGGGCCATGCCAGCGGGAAAGTGACAGAGCGGTATTATCTGGCAGTATCGAAACCGGGAATTGATGTGCTTACAAGGCATCTTAACGCCATGTAATTGGCGTGTAGCAAGAGGACAGAGGACTAACCTCCCTGCCCTCTTTACTCTTGTTTCAGCGGGAATCGAATTTGTTTGAAAATGCACTTTCAATAACTCACAGCATCTTTTCACATCTTTGTTGCAACTCACAACAACTATAGTCAAGAGTGGATATCTTTGAACATCTGAACGCATTTGTTGGCACATGAATTATCGTATATTATCATAAGGGAAGGATGATTTTATGGCCCCATAAAAATCACCGTCCGGGGCCTCGCCTTTCGCAAGGCTCAAAAAGTATGCCCTCAAATCAGCTTCCGCGTTTTCGGGATAGATAATTTCAATAGGCGGGTCAAACCGTTGTGTCCACATATATAATTCCGGGGTGAGTTCTTCATGAATGGTCGCAACAAATGATTCATCCCCATCGGGCGAAATAGGAATATCGCGTCCGAATTTATCTATCACCTCGGAAACAAACCAATTATCTGCCTTTAGTTTGACTATTTTAGAAGGGGTATCTGTATTGAGGTAATCTATCCAGCCTTGAGCGATGGAAATTCCCTCCCTCTTTTCTGGAAGAACCTTTATTTGCTCGATAAGCGCCAAGTCTAATCGTTCAAATTCATATACAAATGAACCCGTATCGTCCATATTCTCGCATTGAAAATCTATGCTGTCTCCATCCTCTAAAAATTCCCCGTTAGTATCTATGTATTTCCCGTACTCACTATCATATTCTAAACCCGCTTTATACCATATGTTCTTGGGGATTTTCAGAACAGCGTAAAGCCAAAACCTATCGCTTGCCCAAACAACAGCACAGGGATTAGCTGTTATAATTTTACTGCTGTCAAGATTATGATATCTTTTAGTCAATTTATGGTCAGTTAAGGCATATTCAAAATACTTGAAGCTGATTTTCCTGTTTTGCGCAATCGCCTCATAGATAGTATCCAAGTCTTTCATCAATCTATCATTCATTGTGCGGGCACGATTAGCAACAAACGTCCGGCGGTCTAACAGCTTTTTTGTATATTCATCAGCAAGCCCTATCAATTTATCTGTCAGTTTATTGGCTTCCTCCTGCGTGATAAATTGCGCCGCTTGGACACTGTTGGCAATTAACCGCAAATCATGGGATGATAGCGGCGGTTCATCAAGCACATATCCCTTTTGCCGCCCATCGTAGCGAATTTTAACGTCCCGAAAACAAGCACCCAGCATATTCAAGTCTGCATAAAGCGTTTTAATTTCTATGCCACGGTCTTTACTGCCACAGCCTTTGCTTTTTAAGTATTCCTGCATATCTTTCGCTTTTACGGCATGGGTAGGGCTTGCGTTGGTATGTATGTAATCACGTAGCAGGATAAGACGTTCAACAATATCACGCGCCCTGTTGCGGTATACCGCCATTGTTCCATCCTCCCCGTTGAAATCTGCACTTCAATATTATCACAGCATCAATAGCAAAGCAAGATAGAGGGCGGGGTTTGCGGCCCCGCCCCTTCTATTACCCTGCAACTACCATCTGAGCATCACAGTCCATACAAGCAATATTTACAACCTTTGTAGCGCGGACGGAATTTCCGCAACAGGGACAGATATATTTCCTTGTGCTGGATGTGCGAACCGGAGTATCTACGCCGCTTCCATCATGCGTACCCGTGCCAGTAACACGCAATCCCGCAAACTCATTCCTATTGATTAGAATATCCGTCAGGCCGTTTTCAAGGATGAAATCTAACAAGGCTTCGCCGGGGGCTGTATGTGACCAGCCGTATTTGTCGCTGTGGGTAACAATCAGGCCGTGAGCCTCTGCCGCCGCTTTGAATTTCCTATTGTGGTATGTATTCCCCCTGCTACAATCCTGGATACCGTTCTCATAGTTGAAATAGTGTACCATCTCATGCAGCAGCGTGGCGGCAACCTCTTCAATAGGCCGGGCCAGCGTCCCCGCGCCAATGTTGATCTCATGCGTCCCGCCCAGCTTGGAAACCCAGGTATCATCCCGCAAGGAGAAATGAC
>OFFW01002016.1_pt1 | contig 11562 bp, 10 predicted proteins | sample 1521501 | NCBI WGS metagenome assembly OFFW01 (sample SAMEA3504107, study PRJEB24116) | mouse gut metagenome | biome: mouse gut; feature: mouse-associated habitat; material: faeces | place: Denmark | collected 2011
GGCCTACCTGTTAAATCCGGCTGTCATCCTGAATTCGTCGGTGTGGGGTCAGGTGGATTCCATCCTGGCCCTGTTCATGGCGCTCATGTGCCTGTATCTGGTTCAGGGCAGGATGTACGGCGCTTACATCGTCTTCGGTATCGGTATCTTGGTGAAGCCACATGCCCTATTGTTCGCACCTGTGATTTTCGCGGGTTTTCTGGACCATGTGCTGCTGAAGGATCCCTCTGCACCGTCCTCCGAAAGCACTGCCGCCGGCCTTCGCGTCCGCAGGCTCGCACACAATTGTATACAGATACTGACCGTCGTCATCGGCATGTTCATCCTGTGCCTTCCCTTCGGTCTGGAAAATGTGTGGGATCAGTACTTCACCACAGTTTCCTCCTATCCCTACGCAGCCGTCAATGCCTGTAATTTATGGGGGCTTCTGGGCTTAAACTGGGTCAGCCAAGACAATACCTTCCTGGGGATTCCTTATCGTTTCCTTGGCTGGGCCGCCATTCTGATATCCGTGACGGCCGTGCTGCTGTTAAGCCTGCGCAGCCGCAGGCGGCAGGAAAAATATCCTTTTCTGGGTGCACTGATGATATTTTCCGTTTATCTGTTTTCCGTGAGGATGCATGAACGCTACCTGTTTCCCGGACTCCTGCTCCTGGTGCTTGCCTATGTGTTCAGGCCTTCCGGACTGCTCTACCTGTGCTATGCCGGATTTTCCGTCATGCACTTTTACAATACGGTAGATGTACTGTTCTTTTATGATCCTTCCAATTATGACAGAAATTCGCCCTCCATCCTTTTGGTGTCGGCAGGAATGCTTGTCTGCGGAGGCTTTTTATTCTATGCCGCCCGCCGGCTGTACGGAAAGCATGCCCTGGATCCGGCCGCGGATGCGGCTTCCGATGCCGCCCTTCTTTCTCTTCTGCATTCCGGAACGGGAAAAAAGGCACATGCGCCGCAGCCGTCACAAAAAAACGTTCCGCTCAAGAAGGCCGACATCATCTGCATGGCTGCCGTCACCCTGGTGTATGCCTGCTTCGCATTGTATGATCTTGGAGATAACCAGGCGCCTTCCACTTCCTATGACATGGTTCAGGGACAGTCTCTGGAATTGGATTTCGGCACGGAGACGCCTGCCTCCCTGTCTTACTACATCGCGCCCTGGCATGGAAGAAACTTCACACTGGAAGGAAACATGAACGCTTCCGACGCGTGGATACCCTTTGGGGAGATCACTCTAAAAAATGTCTTTACATGGCAGAATGTGGACGTGAAAACCGGTATGACACGTCTGAAGCTGACATTGGAAGACACACAGGCGTCCCTCCTGGAACTTGTTTTCCTGGACGAAGAGGGACAACCCCTGACACCGGTTTTTTCATCCGCATATGAGAACCTGTTTGACGAGGCTGACCTTTATCCGGAGAACAGCACATTCCGGAACAGTATGTACTTTGACGAAATTTATCACGGGCGCACGGCCTATGAGTTTCTCCACGGCCTCACCTCCTACGAGAATACCCATCCTCCCATGGGAAAAATCCTGATCTCCCTGGGTGTGGCCCTATTCGGCATGAACCCCTTCGGATGGCGTATTATGGGCGTCCTTTTCGGCATCGCCATGGTGCCCATAGTGTATCTTTTTGCCAGAAAGATATCGGAAAACACCCTCCTGGCTTCTTTTGCCAGTGTATTGTTTGCCTTTGATTTCATGCACTTTACACAGACCAGGATCGCCACCATAGATGTATACATCACCTTTTTCGTGATCCTGATGTACTATTTTATGTACCGCTACAGCCGGCTCAGCTTTTATGACACCCCCTTAAAGAAGACCTTCCTTCCCCTGGGCGCCTGCGGCGTGTGTATGGGATTCGGCATCGCCTGCAAATGGACGGGAGCCTATGCCGGATGCGGTCTGGCCGTGATTTTCTTTTCCGTACTGTATAAAAGATACCGGGAATACGTCTACGCCGGGAAACGGCCTTCCGGCAGCACGGATGGCATTTCCCACCGGCATATCCTGGACAGTTTCCTGCCCAGCACAAAGCGTACCATCTATTTCTGCCTGGTATTCTTTGTGGCAGTGCCGGCGCTGATCTATCTGCTGTCCTACCTGCCTTTCCGGGATTATTCGGACCGGGGACTCCTGGGCCGGATGCTGTACAACCAGACTTCCATGTTCCAGTACCACAGCGGCCTGAATTCCACCCACGATTTTTCCTCCCCATGGTATGAATGGCCCATCCTGAAGCGCCCGATCTGGTATTACTCCCGCATCATCACCAAACCGGCGGAGGGAATGGGCCTGCGGGAAGGCATCAGCGCCTTCGGAAATCCCGCCCTGTGGTGGGCCGGTATCCCCGCCGCCATTTACATGGTTTATCTGTGGATGAAAAAAAAGGACAAAACCGCCGCTTTCCTGGTAATAGGATATCTGGCACAGTATCTGCCCTGGTTTTTTGTCACACGCATCACCTTTATCTACCACTACTTCCCCAGCGTGGTGTTTGTGGTGCTGATGATCCTGTATACATTTATCCAGTGGAAGAAAATGCTCACCCGCCCGGCCTTCTTAAGCCTGGTCCTGCTATACGGCACGGTGGCGGTGGGTCTGTTCCTCCTGTTCTTCCCGGTGCTGTCAGGCCAGCCCGTGGAAGCGGAATTTGTGGATAAATACCTGCGCTGGTTCAAAAGCTGGGTCCTGACAGCAAAGTGACCTTACATAAATCCCATACATCCGGACATTGAAACAGGCTGCCACAGTCATTTTTGGCAGCCCGTTTTTCTTTTTGCCTGTTTTTGCTTTCCGCCTGTTCTTCCGTCAAATATATTTCCCGTTCCTTAAAAGCTGTGTCCGCCTCCACCGCCGCTGCTCCCTCCTGTGCTGCCGCCGCTTCCGCCTCCACTGCTCCCTCCTCCGCTGCTTCCTCCCGAATCCGATACCGGATCATAGATCTTCGTCTGATAGGTGAATGTGGCGCCCGGTTTCGTGTATTGAAATTTCCTATGAATGGATTTCAGGACTTCCCTTTCCCCGGGCTTCCGCAGTCTGGTAAAGCAGATGACCAGCACAAAATTCACCAGCATGGCAAGAATCAGCGCCAGCAGGGCATTGCTGATATATTTCATGGGACGGGCAATCCTTTCTCCCTCCAGCAGCGCATAAATCTCTGCGAATGCCTCCATGGCACAGCCATGATAGTCTGCCGCGGAAGCATACCGGTACACATTGTCCGTCACCGTCTCCGCATTGGCTTTTGTGATCACTGCGTAAACCGCTCCGTCACTGTGAATCCAGATATTGCGGTTGTCCATGTCGATCAGAAACAGGGTTCCGCTGTCCCTGCCAAACTCGTCCCCATAGTACTCCCCCGCAAACGTTCTTGTGGAATCGAAATTCTGGTCAATGGTTTTAAAAGCCACATTCCCATAGGCCGTAATCTTCGCCATGACCGCTGCCAGTTCCTCCCGCTCCTCCTTTGTGAGCAGCCCTGCGTCATCCTCCAGCACCACACGGTATCCCGTATCCGGATTGCTGTAAACGGTTCCCTCTTCCGGCTCCTGCCCGTGACATACCGGCATCCCCGCCAGCAGCCATCCCAGGAAAAAAATTCCTGTACACAGGGGAATCCGGAACCGTAACACCCATTTCCACCCCCGGAATAAAAGCTTTCTCATGGCAGGTCCCCTCCCCTCCGGTTAAACTGCGGAAGCCTGCGGGTAGTCAGAAGATTGTGCTGCTTTATGATATCCAGAATGGCCCACAGTACCAGACCCATACACACAAATGCCCCCATATAGTAAAACCAGTCGGAAACCGGATTCCACATCAGAATGATCACCGCAAGAATCATCCCCCCAAATGGTTTCACCAGAGTGGACCATTTCTCTTTAAAATGACTCCCGGACCTCCTGCCGGAAGGCTTGCCCAATGCCCTCCGCAGCACAAAAAAGATGGACGCCAGAATCGTAATAATGATCACCGCCACAACACCTGACGGCAGAATGCCTCCCATCAATATCCCTGCAATGGCAATCACAATACCGGGCACCAGGGCAGACAGATAAAACGCCAGCAGCATCAGAATGATTTTCCCCGCGGCGCCCTCCGGCCACCGTATCCCCGGCCGCCGTCTCTTCCCGGCGGCATCCTCCCCACGGGAAGGCGGTTTTACGCTTGCCAGTCCCCTATCATCCTCCCCGGATTCCCTGGAAATAATATGGGAAATCTGTCTGTTTGAGATCAGAATACAGGCCAAAGCCAGCAGCGCCGCCGTCACCAGGATTTTGGCCGGCGTTATGGTAAAAAACAGATTCAGCAGAAAAAACAGGGGCACTGCCAGCAGCAGGGAACCCAGCATATATTTCTTTTTGTCCACAGGCAGGTCTGCAGCCGCCTTTCCCGTCTGGCCGTTGACCACCGCATAGCTGACCCTGTCTTTACTTTTGCAGGAAAGAAACCATACCGGCAGCATGGCCAGCTCCGCCATTCTTTCAGACGGCAGAAGGGCATTTTTGAGTACGTAATCCTCCCCGTCCTGACCCACATGGTATTTTCTGCAGACCGCGTCCCTTCCCAGGCAGGACGCGGTATCCCGGACCACCAAGTCCTGTGCTTCCCTCTCATAAACATAGCTTTCCACATCATTGGTGTCCGCATAGAAGCCGCTTAAAAAAGACGGCACGAATGTTTTTCCCTCTTTTAAGTCAAAGGGTCCAATGGCATTGCTGAGGCTGTCCGAAAATGCAGCGGACGCATCATAGGCCAGCCCATGGTACTCCGCTTCCACCGCACATTCTATCCGGTAATGATCCGTGATCCGATAATCTCCTTTCCTGCGGGAACGTTTGCCCGAAAAGGAAATATTCCCCTTTTTTTCAAAGGAATACACCCAGAAAGGCATATAAATCCCCCTGAACTTTTCAATCTGGGCCTCCTTTTTCATATCGTCCGGCACAAAGGGCGCCCTGCGCAGCATCTTTTTGTATGCCTCCCTGCAGTCCTCCTTTGTCCGGGTAAAAGGAATGATATAACCGGGCCGTTTTCCTTTGCTGATGCGGCTGTCCAGAATGGCGGAAGATCCGCAGAAACTGCCGCCGTGGTGTCCTCGCTCAGAATCTCGCCCCCGCACTGGGGGCAGGTAAAAACCGTGACCTCGTATTCTCCTGCTTTTTCCTCCGCATCCCTTTCCCCGGAAACCTGATATGGGTCCATCATGGTACCGCAGTATTCACAATGCAGCTGCTGCCGGGCTATGTCAAACTTCAGATTTCCCGCGCAATTAGGACATTCGTACATTTTCTGCTCCTGATTCCGGGTTTTGGGAAAATACGCTGCCGCGCTTTCCCGTGTCCCTTAAAATTCCCCTATACAATCCAGGTCTGCAGCGCCTCTTCTAGTTTCTGGATGTCCACAGGTTTTGAAATATGTCCGTTCATTCCGGCTTCCTCCGACTTGCGGATATCATCCGCAAACGCATCTGCCGTCATAGCCACAATGGGAATTTTCTCCAGATCCTCCCTGCCGGAAGCACGTATGGTCCTGGCCGCCTCATATCCGTTCATCACAGGCATTTGAATGTCCATGAAAATCAGGTCATAATAGCCCGGATCCTTTTTCAGCACAGTGTCCACGGCAATGCGGCCGTTGAGGGCCTGCTCCACCTGGATACCCACAATACCCAGAAGCTCGGCGGCCACTTCAATATTGATCTCATTATCCTCCACCAGCAGAACCCTTCTCCCGGAAAAATCCTGCTGCCGGAATGTGTCAAGGGCCGTGGCGGCTTCCTCCTCACTGGCAAGCCCCAGCACGTCCTTCAGCACTTTGGTGAGCCTGGATTTAAACAGCGGTTTTTCGATAAACGCATCCACACCCGCTTCAATTGCTTCCGACTCTATATCTGCCCAGTCATAGGCGGACAGAATAATAATGGGAATATCGTCCCCCACCACATCCCGTATTTCCTTTGCCGTTTCCAGTCCGTCTTTCTCCGGCATTTTCCAGTCCAGAATCACCACGGAGAAAGAATTTCCTTCCTCACTGGCTTCCTGGATACGCCTGACAGCGCTGTCCCCATCCAGCACATATTCCGCATCCATCTGAAGGCTTCCCAGGATCTCGCAGGCACTTTCACAGGCCGCCTCCTCGTCATCCACCACAAGAACCGGAAGGGAAACGAAATGATCTATATCTTCCTGGGTGATATCATTCAGTTTCAGATAGACCTTGACGGTAAACCGGGACCCCTTGCCCAGGGTACTCTCCACCTTGATATCTCCGTTCATCATCCGTGCAATATTGACTGCAATGGTCATTCCCAGACCGGTTCCCTCAATTTTGCCTGTACGGGAATCCGCTGCCCGGGAAAAGGGTTCAAAGATGGTGTCAATATACTCTTTCTCCATGCCGATTCCGGTGTCTTCAAATGTGAATTCATAGTAGCCGCTGCCGGCGATATGGGAAGTCTTCTCTTCAATATGAATGCCGATTCTGCCTCCCGGCGGAGTAAACTTGACCGCATTTCCCATGATATTCATGAAGATCTGCTGCAGCCTCTGTTCGTCTCCTATCACATCCTCATGATCCATTTTTGAGATATTCACGCCGAATTCCAGTCCCTTTGCCTCTATCTGGGAGTGGAACACTGTCAGCAGACTCTCGATGGTGTCGGACAAATTAAACGCACTCTCCGAAAGCCGCACTTTGCCGCTCTCAATCCTGCTCATATCCAGCACTTCATTTATCAATCCCAGCAAGTGTTTACTGGATACCGTAATTTTTTCAAGGGCATCCATGACGCGTTCTTTTTCGTCTATATGCATACAGGCAACCGCCGTCATGCCCAGGATGGCATTCATGGGGGTCCGGATATCATGGCTCATGCGTGACAGGAAATCGCTCTTGGCCAGATTGGCGGTCTCTGCCCTCTCTGCCGCCAGGGCCAGCACTTCTTTCTGCTCTTCCTCCTTATGTATGATCTCGTCGATACTGCGTATGGTCAGGGTAATCGCCACCGGATGCCCTTCTTTCATTTCCGCCGCCGTAATGACGGAAGAACACCATTCATAATTGCCATCCCCTGTCATTCTTTTATACTGCAGTTCCACATGGTCCTGGGTCTCAAGTTTCTTTACCATGGTATCCAGGTCAAAGAATTCCCGCACTTCCTGACTGTATTCTTCCGCAATAATCCCCGTGTCAATCCTGCTTGCCATAAAATCCAGGTCATAGTCGCCTGACTCCGAAACTTTTCCCCGGTGGGGATAAAGCATTTCAAAACGGCGATCCGTGATATCAATATAGTAGATGGCCCGGTATGCCCGTGCCGTTCCATTCATGGCATTCTGGTACACCCGGTTCCGCTCCGCCATCCGGTTCCGCTCTTCCATAAGCTCCCGGTTCTGCTTATCATGGGCATGGTCCCAGACAGTCTGCGCCGCCACCATGACGACCCCAAACAGAATCAGCATAAGGCTGATGTAATTGAAAGTATCCACCCCGGAAAGAATCTCTTCCTCCGGCATGGTCAGAATGGCCGTCCAGCCGTTATCCATATGATGGAAATAAATGTTGCGCCTGGCCCCATCCATGGCCTCCACATTTTCCAGCAGCTGGTTGCCCTGCCCCACATCCACCTGCGCCATGAAGCCATTGACCAGTTCCTGAAATTCTTCATACTTATGGTTCAGGGAAGTTTTGTAATATATCAGCTTTCCCTCACTGCCAAGGAGATAATAAGATGCATTGGGAGGCAGCGTGAGGTTTTCATTATTCATTTCAAAATAGGAGAACTTCAGGTCTATGGCCAGGAAGCTTCCCGTGGAAGGAATGGACTTGCACATGGTGACCACAGACTGGCCTGTCACCGTATCTATATAAGCCGGAGAAATATATATATCCCCTCCGGCAGCCATGGCGCCCTTATAATAATCCGTATCCGTGACACCATAGTCCTTCAGGGCTTCAATCCTGGGATCATTGGATATCATCTCCGTTCCGCCCATGGCTTTGCCGTAAATCTGAATGTTTTCCACCCCATACAGATCCGTAAGGCCGTTCATGAAGGGATACAGCCCTTCCCTCAGTTCTTCCAGGGAGACATTATTATTTTCCCTTTCTTCGATATAATTTGCACTGATGGTCAGAATCACCTCACAGGCACGCATATTGCTCTCTTCTGACGTGGAATAATTTTCCACCAGTGTAAGCCCCATCTTGTTGGCATTCTCCATCAGGGAATTTCGCAAAATATAGGTACAGAGCAGTATCACCAGAATCACTACCGCAAGTACCACAATATTATTCCGCATTTTTCTGAAAAACTTTAATTCTCTCTTTCTGTCTGTTCCCATTGTAAACCTCTTCCTGAAATATTCCTGCCGCGTATGTCTTTCGCAGCGAAATTCAGCTTCCGGCTCTTCCGCTGCTTTTTTGCCTGCTGCCCACAGCTTTCAGCCGGCATTTTTTTGCTTTTGCAATTATTTTTCCCGCTTCTCCGTCCGGTCCAGACGAAACCAGTGTTCCAGCCTTTCCCTGGGAAGCAGGTAATTCACTGCCAGGGCAATCACCACACCCACACCGGTATCAATCATCCTGCTGACAGCGTAGTCAATATGATGGGCCGGCGTATTGAACAAAATAATGCAAAGCACCACCCCGCCCGGCTGGACACCTCCCGGCCAGCGGAACAGTACACACAGGGAAATCAAAATGATGATTCCCCCGAAAACCAGCGGAAGGCGCAGCCAGTAACATCCTTCCGGATAAATCAGATGCTCCAGCCAGTATAAAAGAAGCCCTATCAGGCCGCCGATGATGGTTCCGAAGAAACGATTTCCCCCGCTGCGGCGTGAATCCTGCATATCTGCCCCCATGCCAAAGATCGCCCCGATGCAGGCAAATGTGGGATTGCTTTGGGGAATAAAAGCATACAGCATCGCCGTAAGCAATGCCGCCAGCGCCGTCTTCATACTCCGCAAACCCAGCCCCGGAATCGGCGCATGTATGGGATTGTGCTGTTCTGCCTCCGTTCCCGTGCCCTGGCACTGTTTCTGCTGTTCCATTCCAACCGTGTCCTTTCCGTAATCATCGGATTACCAGTGTTTTAATCCCTTCCCCCGGGCACTTTTATTCCGTCTTCCTCCTGCCAATGTACATCATATGAGTGCTGTAGGCAAAATATTGGGGATTCTCGCACAGCCGCAATGACAGTTCCAGATACTTCTCCCTGACCTGCGGACTGCATTGTTCCAGATAACTGAGCCGTGTGGCAGTGATTCCTTCCTGCCCGAACAGCGCAAGTTTTTCAAAATCAAGTCTCTCGAAAAAGGGCAGTATCTCCAGATTGTTGATAAAAGTGGCCTCCGTAAAAGCCGTCCCGCTCCATGTCTCATCTGCTTCCATGCGGTCAAATAAGTCCATTGCCGGCTCATTGACCAGCTCCGCCGGACATTCGTCCAGATAATAATTGAGGCCCCCCGTAATGGAGATAAACGAGGCAAACAAAACACCGTCTTTTTTCAAATGTTTTTTCGCTTCTTCCACGCATTTTTCCCGGTGGGATTCCTGAAACAGATGATACAAAGGTCCCATCAACAGTACATTGTCATACTCGCCCAGGTTCAGCCCTGATAAATCCCTGGCATCACAGGCGTACGCCTCAATGGATACGCCGCACTCCCGGGCCTTTGCTTTCGCAAACGCCACGTTTCCATCGCTTAAATCAACCAGCGTCACATCATATCCCAGCTTCGCCAGATAAATACTGTACCTGCCCGGTCCGCCGCCGATATCCAGCACCTTTCCTTTCTTCAGATACCTGTCCATCATATGTTTCGTAATCTCAAATTCAAAATGATATCCCTCCAGGCGTCTCCACTCTGCCTCAGGGTCATCATCATAATTTTTCTTCACAATCTCCACTTCGCTCATAACGGTCTGTTTCCTTCCTTTCACCCTGCATGATGCATTCCCGCAGCATGGCTGCAGGTCTCTCACAGAGTCCCCGCGGACATGCAGCCGCTAAATCCATTATATCTGTTTTCCCATATCATGGCAAGGCATTTATGCACCACAGAATCCCAAAACTCGCAAAATGATGCTTATCGCACATGTGCACGGCTTTCCTATGCCATTCTCCTACAGCTCTTCTGTCTTAAAGGAATTATGTCCCTCATAGTAATAGCTGACAGCAATGCCTTTCATGTATATTTCCCTATTATCTGTCTGGCCGGTTAATGCATTCTTCAGTAAAACTTTAATTTCCACATCTTTAACAGGACTTCTTTCCATGGCCAGTAAATAGTCCTCCTTGTCAACCCGGTTCCAGTCCACAACGAAATTTAATTCCTTTTTCAAAATCAAATCCAGCCAAATACGTGTGCTCCTTCCGTTGCTTTCCCTAAAAGGATGCGCAGCATTCATTTTGAAATAGTCTAATTTCATTTACAATGATAGAGGAATCCAGAAGATTAGAAAGTCCGCAGGAATATTTGGCGCTTACTATATAAATATGGAATAAGCCGAAAAATCCTTTATCTACGTTATAATTAGAACATAATATGAGGCCAGAAAGCCCAACTGTTGAAAGAATAATTTCATGGCTCAAAAAAAGCATCTGCAATCACTCCTTCAGATGCTTTTTAAATAAACTATTTGTAATTAGTTACATGAAACTGATTATCAGTTCCTTTGCCTCGTTCCATAAATCTTCCGGACATTCTTCTTTAAACTGAGCATTCCTAGCACCAACATCCAACATTTTCGCCTGATCACACAATATTACGCCTGTTGTTTGTGTCCGTTCATCCAGTTCTATATGAAACGGATGCTTTTTATTAGTGTTAGTTATCGGACAAACAAATGCCAATGAACTATGATGATTCAGAATATCATTACTCAAGACAAGTGCCGGTCTTCTTCCGCTCTGTTCATGACCCTTTTGAGGGTTAAAGTCCATAACGATTATGTCACCTTGTTTATAAGTTACCACTGCTCATTCCCTACTGGAGCACCTACATCAACCTCTTGCGTGCTTTCGACATAAATTTCGTCAATCGGTCTTTTGTAGAATGCTTCCAGCCTTTCTTCTAAATTAAGATATTTGGGCTTATTGATTTTCTCAACAGTCATCTTGCCATCGTAAACATTTATCCCTACAGTATCATTCTCGTGTAAATTCATCTGTGCTAATATTTCTTTTGTTAATCTAATCCCCTGACTGTTTCCCCACCTCCTTATGTTAGTTTGTATTGTATACACATTATCTTCCCGCAAATTTTTTAATTCCATTTTCTCGACCTCCGAAGTATATACAATGGATATACCTTTAATGTTAGTATATACAAAGTATATCCGTTTGTCAATATAAATATGCCTTTTATCCATACTCTCTATTTTGTCATGCTGAACTGAACCGTCCCCGCCCACATAAACGCCTCAAGCGAAAGGATTCTATCTTGTTCTTAATTTTTCTCGGTTTCTCTTACTTTTTTACCCGTTCAGGCTGCAAAGCCTGTGCGGTTTTTATTTAAAAGCTGTTATGCTGCTTTCCTATCTGT
>OFFW01002019.1_pt1 | contig 11560 bp, 14 predicted proteins | sample 1521501 | NCBI WGS metagenome assembly OFFW01 (sample SAMEA3504107, study PRJEB24116) | mouse gut metagenome | biome: mouse gut; feature: mouse-associated habitat; material: faeces | place: Denmark | collected 2011
GGGGAGGTGTGGATGGGGTGGATGACCGCGCTGCAGGCGTTGATCATGGTGTTGTAGTTGGGATAGTAGGGCTCGGGGATGAGGACCTCGTCGCCGTCCTCCAGGATGCAGTTGAAGATGATCTGGATGGCCTCGCTGCCGCCGGTGGTGATGAGGATCTCGTCCTTGTCGAAGTGTATATTCAGGCCGTCGTAGTACTTCCGGATGGCGTCAATGAGCACGGGCATCCCGGGAGAGGGGGCGTACTCCAGCACCGCCGGGTGGAAATTGCGCACCGCCTCGAAGAACTGGGGCGGGGTCTCGATGTCCGGCTGACCGATGTTGAGCTGATAGATCGTCTTCCCGGCGGCCTGGGCCGCCACCGCGTAGGGATGGAACTTCCGCATGGGCGACTGCCCGGAGTTTTTCGCTTTGCTGGAAAATTTCATAGCATATCTCCTCCCTTGAAACAGGTCCGCATGTTCGCGCCCGGAGGACGCCGCCCTGTTTACACCTCTATTCTAAGCGGTCAGAGGCGGGATGTCAAGGACAGTTTCAGCTTTCCGGGAGGCTTTAAAGTACGCCTTTTTTGCCGGCTTCGGAACAAGGACCTGGTTATCAAAACCTGCCTTTTGAAAACAATGGTCTACATTTGTTGTTAAAACAAAATAGTCCTTTCCCCGTACCAGATTGTATAAATCCTGATAGACGCTTTTCGGCGCATTTTGGTAACGATTCATAAAAATGTAACGGCTCCAATACGCCCAATGTTCTTCTAATGTTTTGTAGGGATAAAAGCCCGCTGAATACATATCTTTAAAATGATATTTTTCTATGAAATCCGGGAAGTTATCCTCAAACCGTTTCCCGGAATAAGTAAATCCAGCGGAAGCAGACAGTCCGGCCCCTGCTCCTATCAAGACAGCGTCCGCACTCTGAATTTTTATTTTCACTTTTTCGATGTTATCCCAATAACTGTTTGTAGATTTTGCAGTCGTAATCTTTGAAAACATTGAAAATCACCTCCATATCACCTGGATTCTTTTTCCGATAATCTTTTACCGTTTGGATTTTTATTTCTGAGGGGGAGTTTCCTTTGTAAAATGAAACTTCCCCTCAGAAATGCAGCCAAAAGCAATACTCCTCAACCCACTTATTCAGCTACAACTGAAATCCTCTGCTGAATGTGATTCCCATTTAACGCTTCATCAACCATAGCAACCGCATAGTCGGCATAACTGATTACGCTTTCCCCCTTTGAGTTCAATATCAATTCTTCACCGCCTAAGATGTATTTCCCGGTCTTGGCTCCGTCTGCCTGAAAATCTCCGGCGGGGCTGATATACGTCCATTTTACATCGGTTCTGGTTCGGAGTTCGTCAAGTGCCTTGCCCATGTTGGAAGCAAGCGGCTTGAACATTTCCGGGAAGTCTGCCCCGTCCATGACCTGTACGGTATGCTCCGGGTTCACATACAGGCTGCCCGCCCCGCCGACAACAAGAAGCCTCGTTTCCTTGCCGCTTACAAGGTCGCAAAGATGTTTCAGAGAAGTGCTGTGCTGCGGTAGGGTTTCTGGTGTCCATGCCCCGAAAGCGTCAACCACAACATCAAAGCCCTCCAAATCGGCTGCGTTCAAGTCGAACAGGTCTTTCTGAATGACCTGTTTTGCTGCTGACTGGTTCTCGCCACGGACAACAGCAGTAACGTCTGCCCCTCTTGCGATAGCTTCCCAGGCAATCAACTTACCCTCTTTACCATTTGCACAAATAACTGCGATTTTCATAGTTTCGTTCCTCCTGTTTTCTTTTTTGGTTTTGTCTGCGGCTTGTTTTTTTCCGCTTGCAAGATTATAATATATCCGTAGAGCGAAAACGTAAAGTAAGCACTTTATTGTGCCGTAGTTACCTAAAAGAAACTATTGTGAAGAAATGGGGGGTTTTCATGGAAAAAAAATTACCTGCCTGCCCGGTAGAAACCACTTTAATGCTTATCAGTGACCGCTGGAAAGTTCTTATTATCCGTGATTTATTAGACGGTACAAAACGATTCGGAGAAATAAAAAAATCTGTTGGAAATGTATCTCAAAAAGTTTTAACTGCTAATTTGCGCTCAATGGAAGATAGCGGGTTACTTACCCGGAAAGTATATGCAGAAGTACCGCCACGGGTAGAATATACTTTAACGGAAACAGGATATAGTTTAAAACCTGTTTTAGATGCTATGGTGGCGTGGGGGACAGAATATAAACAAAAAAACGGCTGAAATTAAAAATACCGGGAAACAGCAATCTGCAGACTGCCATTTCCCGGCGTTTCATTATTCCCTATTTTGAGCAGGCAGGAATTGGTTCTTTAATTTTAATAAGCCGCTGATTTCAATGACCTTTATTTGGTGCAGTCAAAGCCGGGATTAAACGCATAGAAGTTCTTGGAATCAAGATGATCCTGTACAATCCGCAGAGCTTCACCGAAATTAGCAATTTAAGTAAGTGCCTTCAAACCCAGTGTTTATCAGGGGTTGAGGGTGTTTTGAATTTTTGGAATATGTAAGGAGATTAGTCCATTATATATTTTTTTTGACAAGATTTGATGAAAAATAAAGCTATGATAGTAAGTTGAAGAAAATAGGTTTATGTTCTATACTGATAGTAAACGGAAGAAAATTTATTGTCTTTATATATGCTTATGATGTAGATGCATTAATTTGATGGAGGATTATATGAGGAGTCAAAGGGAATTAAGTGTTAGAGAGCAAGAAGTGAATCAAAGAATTATAAGGTATCAGTATGGAGCAAAGGTGTATCATTATACATCAGTCGCATCTTTGGTAGGAATTTTGAGTAAAAGAGAGATTTGGTTGGGTAATACAGCTACAATGAATGATAAATTAGAAATTGTTGACTTTATAGAAAAATTGCAAAATGCTGTTTCAGTAGATATTAATCCAGAAAAAATTGGAGTATGTAATGAGTTTTTTGATAAATTATATAACAGATTAGCAACTGAATATCCATTTGCTTTTAGTTTATCAACATTAGATGATAATGCAGCACAATGGGAAAGATATGCGGATGATGCACACGGAGTATGTATAGTGTTCAATACATCAGTATTTATGAATCTATTTTTATATAGTGGTGCAGCTTTTAATAAAGTTTTTTACCAATATGATATAAGGAAACATGCGCATTATAAGATATTAAAAGCCTATTTTAATACAGGTAAATTAAATGAATTAGGTACTGAAGTTGGCGAAATGGATAATTTACTTGGGTGTGCTTATATGCATAAGCATGAAAGCTTTTGCACGGAGTCAGAAATAAGACTTACAAATTTATGGAATCGAAAGATTGCAAAATCAGAAATTGGATTTGAAGTTATAAATGGAAAAGTTAAAAAAGTATTGAAAGTATCACTAAAAGAATTGTGTAATGAAGAGAATATAGATTTTGAAGATTTGATTGATAAAATTGTTATTGCTCCGCGTTCAGAACAGAATGAATTGGAGTTAAAGGAATACTTGGAGTTTATGGGCTATAGAAAGTTAAGTAATAGAATTATCAAATCAAGATGTCCATTGAGATGATTTGGTCATGATTAAAGCCTAATTTTAAGTTTATTTTATAATATGTGTTGGAATTGGATTGAATTGAAATATAAGATGTTTTGTGATATGATATTTGGTGAAAAGGTGGGTGATATGATGACATTACAGGAACAGGTGGTTCAAAAGGTAAATACTTTGTCGGAAGATAATTTACAGTTTTTATTAGATATGATGAATCGGTTCATGCAATCGGACTCTTCAGAAAGGGAAACCAAAATGAACCCCAAAAGAATTGGCATAGCAAAGGGACAGAATTTATATGATCATGATTATGATTTTGATGAAATGAATCATGAAATTGCGGTAATGTTTGGAGGGGTGGAATGAAACTGTTATTAGATACGCATATTATTTTATGGGCATTAGATGATAATCTAAAACTATCCAATCAGGCAAGAGAGCTAATTATGGATGCAAAAAATGATATTTATTATAGTTCAGCTTCTGTGTGGGAGACGACAATTAAGTATATGGCAAAGCCGGATAAAATTCATATTAGCGGTTCAAAACTGTCAGACTTATGTAAAAAGATGGGATACCGGATGCTGCCAATTACAGATGGGCATGTAAAAGCTTTGGAAACATTGATATATCATGGTCAGATTCAAGCGCACAACGATCCCTTTGATCGGATTATGATTGCACAGGCAAAAGCTGACGGATTAAAATTTATTACACATGATTCAAAAATACCTTTTTATGAAGAAAAGTGTGTTATATCTGTATAGTTATGATACTTAAATTCAGAACAGATTATTTGAAAATGCTGACTCCATGAACGCATCATATATCATGGAGTCGCTTCTTTGATATAATTTTGTGAAAGAGTTCAAGAATTTTATTTTTCATGGAATTGAGGGGAAAATAGGAATTATTTATGGATAATTATTTATTTAAGTTTTTTGAAAAAGAAGAATATATAGATGAATTTAGGCAAGGAAGAATTCGTTTAATGAGCGCCTATCATTATGCTACATTGGAACAAGCGGCAGGATTATATAATAATCGATATGATGTTACGGAAGGAAAAACATTTATCTACAATAACACACTTGCCGAGAGAAAAACTATTAAATTTGGTAATGGTATTGAAATAGAATTAGGAAATGGTATCCGTAATATTGTAGTTAACAGCGGAAACCCTAATCAGCAAATCAAATTGTCTTGTTACTATACAATTGATAAAAGTGATGTTCCCGATGGAAAATTTAAAACAATATTAAGTGCTATGGAAGATAGTCTGGGTGAATATTATATCTTTTTTACTGATCCTGCTAAATTTGCGAACAAAATAGAAGATTGCATGAATAAACTAAAAAAAGAAAATAAGGTAATAGACTTTTCATTAAATCGAGTGACATATTATGATGCAGATAATTTTAATGGTTTTTCTAATCCTTTTAAGAAGCCAGATGGTTTATCTTGGCAGAGAGAGTATAGGCTGGCGGTAAATACAGTGGATATGCAAGATCCATTTTATATTGATATTGGTAATATAAGTGAAATTACAATATGGGGTAAATTTGAAGATTTGAAACAGGGTTATATAGTAGACAATTCAAATATATTTATTCCAAATTATGAACTCTAAGAGATTCCTAATTTTAAAGTTTTAATGTAAAGTAATAGATTTTTTGGTATGATTTCTGTAATGTAATATTATGAATTATGTCATAAGTGGAGGGGTATATAATCATAGTTTCGATAAAATAATATACAAAATTGCAGTGATATTTGTAAAAATGAACCGTTAGGCGATATAAACGCTTGCAAATCCAGGCCATCTGTGCTAGCATGTAACCGATGAACAAATAAACCATTGACCAGAAAGAAAAGGAGGGCTTACCATGCAGAAAAACACAACTATCCAGAACAGAATAATGAAACTGACAATCAAAGGTATGTCACTCCTTGTATCTTACAGATAGCTTCATTTTGTTGCGCCTATAGAAAGTTCCGATAATGATTCTGGAAATTTCTATTGCCCCGTACTGTATAGATAGTGGAAGAGTAGTCAGCACCTTTGGGGTGCTTTTTTTGCGCCCATTTTTACAGGGAAAAGGAAAAGAAAGATTATGAAAACAGTAAAAGGCATTTACGCCGAAGCGAAGATTTTTACAGACGATGTGGAAGATTACGCTCTGGCACAGGTCAAAATGATATGTGATAACGAAACCGCAGCGGGAAGTACGATCTGCATGATGCCGGACATCCATCCGGGAAAGATCGCGCCGATCGGACTTTCTATGACGGTCGCGGATAAGGTGATTCCGCAGCTTTTAGGAGTCGATATCGGTTGCGGCATGACATGTGTAAAACTGAATAAAAATAATGCGGAGTTCCAGAAATTGGACAGGGTAATCCGGGAGAATGTACCGTCCGGCTTTACTATCCGCAAAGCGCCTCATCACATGGCAGAGGAATTTTCTTACGAAGGACTCCACTGCCTTCGCCATATCAACAGGCAGAAAGCGGACAGGAGCCTTGGCACGCTTGGCGGCGGCAACCATTTCATTGAACTGGATCAGGGTGATGACGGCAGCCTGTATCTTGTGGTGCATAGCGGGAGCAGGCATTTAGGGGAGGAAGTGGCGGCGTATTACACGAAACTTGCCAGTATCAGCCTGAAAGAGCAGGGAAAGGAAGTTCCCTATTACATGAGTTATCTGGAAGGGGAGAATAAGACCGCTTATCTGGAGGATGTGCAGATTATCCAGCGCTATGCCGAATGGAACAGGCAGATCATCGCCAGGGAGATCCTGAAAGGTATGAAATGGAAAGCGGTGGAGCAGTTTTCCGTACCGCACAACTATCTGGATGATTTCGGTATACTCCGCAAAGGCGCTATCTCTGCGAAAAAGGGAGAGCGGGTAGTCATTCCGGTAAATATGCGGGACGGGATTATCTTGGGCATTGGGAAGGGTAACGCAGACTGGAATTATTCTGCGCCGCATGGTTCCGGCAGAAAGTTAAAACGGGACGATGTGAAAAACAAGTATACGGTATCGGAGTTTAAGAAAGAAATGAAGGGCATCTACAGCAGTTGTGTCAGTGCGGACACCTTAGATGAAGCGCCTTTCGCCTACCGCTCTATCACGGAGATTGTAGGGCAGATCAGAGATACTGTAGAGGTAACAGAGATATTGAAGCCTGTTTATAATTTCAAGGCAGGAAGCAGAAAGTAGAGGAGAAACAGATTTATGATAGTACAGATCAGTGCAGGACAAGGACCGTCAGAGTGCCAGCTTGCGGTGGCGAAGCTGTTTGAGGCATTACAGAAAGAATACGGCGATCTGGTAGAGATATCAAAAAACAGAGGCTATGAAAAAGGATGCTATGATTCCATCCGGTTTCGGACAGGGCAGGATCTGACCAGCCTTGAGGGAACAGTGCTGTGGATATGTAAAAGCCCTTTTCGTCCGAACCATAAAAGGAAGAACTGGTATGTGGATGTGAGCATTATCCCGGAACAGGGCGAAGTCGCGTCCGGGAAAGAATATCGTATCGAGAAGTTCCACTGCGGCGGGAAAGGCGGTCAGAACGTGAATAAGGTGGAAACAGGCGTGCGGATCATCCATATACCGACAGGGATTGTAGCACAGTCCACCGAAGAACGGAGCCAGTTCCTAAATAAGCAGCGCGCCATGGAGAAGCTGCAGGAGAAATTTGCGCATTTGGAGAAAGAGCAGAAAGCGAAACAGACAAATGCCGCATGGCGGGAGCATACCCGCATTGTTAGGGGAAACCCGGTGCGGACTTATGAAGGAGAGAAGTTTATTTTGAAAAAACGGCAGTAATGCTCCCTTGGCTCTAAAGCGTATCAGACGCTCACGCAACTATATATTCTAATCATGACACTATAGAGAATCCCGTGCCGCTCATGGCATGGGGTTCTTTCTTTGAGGATCTGAAAAAGGAAGGAGCGTGAGTTTATGAAAAAGATCCGGAAAGGAACACAGGCGGGAGATGCCGAAAAGGTCACGGCACTGGTCACAAAGCTGAACCGCTACAGGCATGAATATTACAATCTTGCGGCGCCCAGTGTACCGGACGCGGTGTATGACCATCTCTTCGATGAACTGCAGGAACTGGAGAAGCAGACGGGCATCATCCTGAGCAATTCTCCCACACAGACGGTAGGTGCTATTCCTGTCAGTTCGTTAAAAAAGGTGAAGCACCCAATCCCGCTGCTGAGTCTTGACAAGACGAAGCAGTTGGAGGAGCTTCTGGCAATGGCGGGAAGATCGGCATCTCTGTTGATGTTAAAGCTGGACGGGCTTACCGTGAAGATCTGTTACGAGAACGGGCGGCTCGTGGAGGCATCCACCAGAGGGGACGGGGAGACAGGGGAACTGGTCACCCATAACATCCCCGCGTTTGATAACGTGCCAGTATCTATCCCTTATAAGGGCAGGCTTGTGGTCACTGGGGAAGGCATTATCCATCAGGATGACTTTGAGGAGATAAAAGGAGAAGTATCCGATGGCAGGAAAGAGGCATGTAATGCGAGGAATCTTGCTGCCGGCTCCATCAGGCTTTTATATCCTGCCGCCTGCAGGAAACGCCATATCCATTTCTATGCCTTCAACGTGATCGAAGGGATGGAGGGATTCGGGAAAATCGCGGACAGCCGTGGGAAGTTGCTGGTAGCATTGCGGTCACTGGGATTTGAAGTATGTCCCTTTGTAGCACTTACGGAAAAGATTTCTCTGGAAGAACTGGAAAAGGGAATCCGTGATCTGAAAGATGTTGCAGATGAAAGGGGACTGCCGATAGATGGCATGGTACTGCGTTACGACAGCCTTTCTTATTCCAGAGGATGCGGGAGGACAGGGCACCATTATAAGGATGGTATCGCCTATAAGTTCGAGGACGAAGTGCAGGAGACGGTCTTCCGGTCAGTGGAATGGACACCCGGACGTTCCGGGGAAATTGCGCCGGTGGCTGTGTTTGACGCGGTGGAGATCGATGGATGCCGTGTATCGAGGGCAAGCCTGCATAACATTTCTTTTATCAAGGATCTGGAACTGTATCCGGGGTGCCGGATACTGGTGTCCAAGCGGAACATGATCATCCCCCATATCGAGGATAACCTTGACAGGGGGCATTATGAGAAGGGCATGATACCGAAGAAATGTCCCTGCTGCGGGAAAACGGTAAGGATCTATGCGAGAAAGGGCAGCGGCGGGCGCATTATCGAGACACTGCACTGTGACAATCCGGACTGCCGGAATCAGCTCCTGCGGAAGCTGGTGCATTTTGCGGGGAAAAAGGCAATGGATATCTCCGGCATCTCAGAAGCGGTCATCGACAGGTTTATCGAAAAGGGGTTCCTCCATACCTGTCAGGACTTTTACCATCTGGACCGTTACCGCGAAGAGATCATCTGCATGGAGGGTTTCGGGGAAAAGTCATATGAAAAAATACAGGCATCCATTGAGAAGTGCCGCAATACGACCTTTGTGAGATATGTGGTGGCTATGGATATCCCGCTGATCGGCAGGACGGCGGGCAGAGCCTTGGACAGCTTTTTCAAGGGGAACTTGCAGGAGTTTGCGAAAGCGGCAGTGGACTGCTTTGACTTCACATCCCTACCGGATTTCGGGGAAAAGATGAGCCGGAGCATCCGGGAGTGGTTCCATGACTGGGATAATCTGAAGCTATGGAAAACGTTACAGAAAGAATTACATTTTGAGGAAAGAGAGGAAGAGACTATGAAGAAGATAACAGAAAATAACCCGTTTGCAGGATGCACGGTAGTGGCGACAGGAAAACTTGAGCATTTTACCCGTGACGGTATCAACAGCCGGATCACCAGCCTTGGGGCGACAGCGGGGAGTTCGGTTACTCGTAAGACGGACTACCTGATCTGCGGGGAAAAGCCGGGCAGCAAGCTGGCAAAGGCGAGGGAGCTTGGCATCCCCGTCCTGACGGAACAGGAGTTCCTTGACATGATCCCTGCATGACAGGAGGGGAAAGGTTGAATAAATTGCTCGATAGCAATTTATTCAGCCAAGAATTTGTGCCGAAGCGTCACAAATTCCATGATGGCAGAGCGAAATCTGATATTTCGCTCGCCTCTCAGCGTAAAACGCTTCGGAATGGAGGAAAAGATGATCAGACTGGATGATGGGAGATATATCATAGGTTTTGATGACGGCTATCAGCTTGGCAAGACAGCAAACTTCATATTTGACAACGGCGTACATATGCTGGGGAACGCGGAGCCGACTTTGCAGGAAAATTCCTTGTTCTATGACGGGGAATATTTCAAGGTCGGAGAAGGAAGGGCGGCGATAACGGAGGACAAAGTATCGGATGATACGGCAAGGCTCCGCACCATGGCGGGTATCGCTATGGAACTTCGGAAAGAAGGGCTTTGCAAAGCAGAGATCATACTTGTGGCGGGGCTGCCCTTTTCCAACTATGGGAGGGACAAGCTGAAACTGATCGATTATTACAACAGACAGAGCATGTTGGACTTTTCCTATGAGAGTACGGATTATTCTGTGAAGATTGTGAAGGTGATCGTCTGCCCGCAGTGCTATTCTGCGGTTGCTTCAAGGCTTGGTAACATGAAAGGCGATTACCTGATCGTGGATATTGGGAGCAAGACAACGGATGTGGTCTATGTGCAGAACGGTTTCCCGGTGGAGAGTAAGTCCATCACGATCGAAAAGGCGATGGTCAAGTGGATGAAGGAGATCCAGCGGGACATGAAGGTGCAGACGGGGAAGGACATACCGGAGCATGAGGTGATGAAGGTGCTGTTAAAAGAAGAGAGCCACCTTCCCATCGTGTATGCGGAATTGATAAACGGGATGATGCGGGAGAAGGTCTGTTCGCTGGAACTGGAACTTGCGGAGCGCGGTTATGACATGGACTATACCAACCTCATCTATGTGGGCGGCGGTGCACTGATGGCCCGCGACCATGCGGGAAAATATCGGAGCCACACCGCCTATGACTGCGACCTCTGTGCCAATGTAAAAGGATATGAGTTTCTTGCAGGGCAGATGTCAGAGAGAAGGTGAACTGATGGCTAGACAGCAAAAAGCGATATTCCTTCGCTTTAACATGGAAGATGAAGCAGATAGCAGCCTGTACATGAAACTGGCAGAAGCAGCGGGGTCTGTGTCACTTACTTCCTATGTGAAGAGAGTTCTGGAGGAATATCTCAGTATACAAATAGAGATGGCAGAGCGTCAGCGGTTCCATGAACATATGCTTGTAACAGTGCGGGAAGAAATACAGGAACAAGGGATGAAGTTGGTAGGGGCGTTATTGTCAGGTATCGGTACGGTAACTGTACAGAAGATTTCAGAGAAATCTATGCCGGAAGAAGCAGGACTACCAGAAGCATGTGGGAGACTGCCGGATGAACTCAGCGGTGTTCTGGATTTTATCAGTTAGATATCTTGTCAGGAGTATGGGGACAGAGAGTTACGCCGTAGGTGTCTATGGATTTGATGAGCAGACTCTTTTATAGAATTTTGCAATAGATATGATAACAGATGCAAGTAATGTGTTGCAGATTTCGATATTTTAATGACGGATAGAGGGCAGGCGTTGCATATTTGTAATGAAATGTAACAAATGTGCAACTCTCTGGGGTGTTTTACGTTAGCGGAGGGGAATGTGTAAGTAGATAATTTGATATAGAAGTATAATGATTCCTGTGCCAGTTGTGGTATGGGGATTCTTTTGTTGCCCGTCCCGGAGGTTACGAGGACAGATTGGTGGAAAGTATGACAAAGGATACAGCGGAAAGAATCAGAAGGGCTCAGGACAGGGCAATGGAAAGTCTGGATTATATATTGGAAACGGTTCCTGCGCTGGATTTTGTTGAGATCGTTGGGCGTGTCGGCGGTGATACAGTTACTTACAGGGTGTATAATGACGGCTCTATATATGAGAAATGTAAGCGGTAAATAATCGGCGTCTATAAAAGGAGTACTGCCTGTGGTATCCTACA
>OFFW01002025.1_pt1 | contig 11544 bp, 11 predicted proteins | sample 1521501 | NCBI WGS metagenome assembly OFFW01 (sample SAMEA3504107, study PRJEB24116) | mouse gut metagenome | biome: mouse gut; feature: mouse-associated habitat; material: faeces | place: Denmark | collected 2011
CGGGGGCCAGATTGGGGGTCAGGGGGTTGCCGGTGTTCAGGGTGTAGGCGGTGGGGCTTCCGAACGTGAAAGAACCCAATGAGCATAAAGACTGACAGCAGGAGCATATCACTCAAAAATGTTTTGACTGTCATGAAATACCTCTCCTTTTTCTTGTTTTCTTACGGTTTGCCGGCTTCCTTGGCCCCATCATAGCACCGAAATGCCACAATTGTCCAACAGCAAATTTTCCGATTTTGACAACATAAATCTTGTGGCACTGGCTGGCTTATGGTAAGATGAGGCGAAGCGAGTGAAGGAGGGGCGGCATGAACCTAAAGAGCATCGAGTATTTCCTGATTACCGCGGAGGAGATGAATTTTACCCGGGCGGCGGAGCGGCTCTACATCAGCCAGCAGGCCCTGAGCAGCCACATCAAGCGCCTGGAGGAGGAATACAGCGTGCGGCTGTTTGAGCGCAAGCCCGCGCTCCACCTGACCCTTGAGGGGGAGCAGATGGTCTTTTACGGAAAGCAGATCCTGGATTCGGAAAAAAAGATGCTGGCGGCCTTTTCCGACATCTCCACCAGCTGCCGCGGGGCGTTGAAGGTGGGGATATCCAGACTGCGCAGCAATGTTTTTTTCCCGGATATGTGGCGGTACTACCACCCCTCCCACCCGAATATATCCATTGAGCTGGTGGACGGGAACAGCACTTCCCTGGACGAGCTTTTACAGGCAGGAAAGCTGGACCTGTATCTGGGCGTTAACATCCCCGCCAGCCCCAACCGGCAGCGGATCAAGCTGGCCCGGGAGGTCATGTACCGCTGCTTTTCCCAAAAGCTGCTGGCCCGGTACTATCCGGACAGCTGGCAAACGCTTCTGGCGGATTTTCAGCGGGAGGGCGTGGATTTTGACCGCATCGCCGGCCTGCCCTTTGGGACGGTCCGCCAGGGAAACAAGCTCCGGGATGAGCTGGAGACCTTTTTCGCCCACTACCGAAGGCCTAAATTGGTATTTGAGTCGGATCAGCAGGGGCTTGTCTATCAGCTTGCCAAAAATGGGGAAGGCGCCGGCCTTCTGTCACCGGTCATCTTCTATCAATATCGCGAGGAAATACAAAAGCTGGGAAAGGAATTTTTTATCTTTCCTCTGCGCGGTAATATGCAGGAGAGCATTTTCAGTCTGGCCTATCGAAAGGACTACCCGCTGCCGCGTTACGGTATGGAGTTTGTGCAGATAGCTTGTATGGTCATCCGCAATTATTCGAAGTTTATTTATGCAAAATAGGTTTAAACCTTAACTTTCACGGAATTTTCCAATACTTAATTTTTGAAAATCCGGAGAGGGAGAATCCATGGGGGAGACTTCCCCTCTCGGAACACGACTTTCCAACAGAAGTGCCGTGCCGAGGCGAAGCAAGCCAGGCTGAACAATGAGATCGCCGGCCTGGAGGATTGGGCAGCAACCCGAGAGGAAGCAGACGACAGCTTTGACCGGTTTACCGCTCTGGTGGAGAAGTATGTGGACATCCCGGAATTGACGCCGGCTATTGTGAACGAGTTCATCAAGAAGATCATCGTCTATGCGCCCGAAAAGCAGGGTTCCATGCGTATTCAAAAGGTCAGAATCATCTTCAGCTTTCTGGATGAACTGGATATGCTGGAAATCGGTGAGCCTGTTATCACAGAAACTACCTATGGACGCAGAAAGGCGGCGTGACTGTCCAATCACGCCGCCCTATGCAGCAAATAGTTATTTGTCACCATTAAGCCTTCGCAATATGGATTTCTCGCACTCACAAAGCCCTCAGCAGCTTTTCACCTTTCAAAGCTAGAGAGAGCTTTTCCACAAAGGCACAGTGGGAATATTCCAGCCCCAATAATCTCTTCGCTTTGTTAATGCGGAAGCGGATCGTATTTTTGTGCTGCGCAAGACGCTCCGCGGTCTGCTCAATATTGCCGTCGCACTCGAAATAAGTTTTTACTGTCTCCAATAGATTGGCCGTCCGCAGCGGAGTCAGGGTCTCCTCACAAAACTGTTCCAAAACCTGGCTGTTCCGCAGGGGAATCAGAAGCTTATACACGGACAGATTTTCATAACAGATGCCCTGCACCCCCAGGGAGCGGCCTGTTTCGTCCGCAGAGAGCGCCTGTCTGAACGCCCCGGCGAGCTGATCCGCGCCGACGCATACCTCGCTGCAGCCTGCCGAGTAATCCGGGTCGTAGTAGCGCAGCACAGGGGCGATGCGCTCCAGCAGCAGCCCGGCGTTGTCTCCCGCCAGCAAAACAAAGCCGCCGTTAAAATATTGCAGAAATCGGACTCCGAGCTGCGTCTCCATATCCTCACGCAGCGTTTTATACCGCAGCGCACTCAGGCCATTCAGCGTAGCATGGGCCGCCACATATTGGGAAACGCCGCCGCCCGCCGCGCTCTGGTAAACCAAAGCCGCTTCGCTCGCCGCAGCCTCTCCGCTGAGCAGCCGGCTGATTCGGCTTTCCATGATGTCCTTATCCTGATCCATCAGGATCAAAAGGGTGATGTCGCGGATCAGCTCAGCGTAAGGCGTCAGCCCGTCGATATGCAAAATCGGATATTGATGTTGGTTCGCCAGCTCCATGATGCGCTGGGGCAGCTGGGGGATAAACTCATCCAGCGCGATGCAGCACGCGCTGCCAGTGCGGATATACAGGTCGATGCTCTGGTATAGCAGCGCTTCATTATTCTGCATGGCGTAGAAGCTGCAAATGAACACGTCGCCTTTGGACAGCAGATCAAAGTCTACCTCTTCATTGACCGGAGTATCCGTGAAATTCACACGGGAGACCTTTCGGTCCAGACCATCCGCCCCAGTAATCACCTTTGCGGAGGACAGCCGCTCCAGCTTGAGCAAATCGCGTACCGTTACACTCACCCGCATCCCCCTTTCGCCCGCATTGGATCGGACACATCTTCTGGCAAGGAATATCCCTATTTTATCGCAGCAGCCTCCTCAGTGTCAATTCCAACTCGGTGTTTGATTTAACTAAAACTTGTTCAAAGACCACTAATCCGCCAAAATATACCCAGATTGCCTCTTTTTTGTACTATGTACAATACTTTGTGTGAAACTTTGGATTTCATACATTGAAAGCGTTATTGTCTAAAATGTATAATTTAAATCAGAACACAGGCGAGATAACCGGCATTTTTATAAATCTGTCTGTACACGAAGGAGGCAAATGACATGAAAAAACTTACGCATCAAGATCTGAAGGATATCTTGACCGGCTGCACCATTCTGGGTACCGGCGGCGGCGGGTCGCTGGACAACGGTCTGGACAGCGTGGAGAAGGCTCTGGCGGATGGGCTTGAATTCCGCCTGTTGGATTTCGGCGAAATAGAGCCGGAGGGCTATTATGCGAATCCTTACTACTGCGGCTCCATCCTTCCCAAGGGCGACCAGAGCCAGCAACGGGGCGACGAAATCGCCACCTCCATCCGCGCCCTGGAGCACTTTATGGGCGTTCAGTTTCACGGTCTTGTCTCCATCGAATACGGCGGCGGCAACACCGGAGAGATGATGGCGGCGGCGGCCCGCACCGGAAAATTCATTGTAGACGCCGATGCCGCCGGGCGCGCCGTGCCGGAGCTGCAGTTTTCCACCTACTATGTCACAGAAAATCCCATCACACCCTTCTCTGTGGGCACCTCCTTCGGCGACATGGCGATTATTACCAACGTGGCCAACGACGCCCGGGCCGAGGCGTTGTCCCGCTATATGGCCATTGGCTCCGGCGGCCTGGTGGGGATGACGGACCACCCCATTCAAGGGCGTAGCCTGAAAAACGCCGTTATCCCCGGCGCCCTGTCCTATGCCGGCAGTGTGGGACGGGCTCAGCGGGAAGCGGTAGAGCGGGGCTTGGATCCTATTCAGGCGATCCTGAAGGCGGGCAGCGGAAAGCTCCTGTTCCAAGGCAGGGTCGCCCCCGGCAGCGACTGGAGCATTCAGGAGGGATTCACCGTCGGGAACATCCAGATCAGCGGAGACGGCGGGTATCAGGGGGAGCAAGCCAGAATCTGGTATAAAAATGAGAATATGATTATGTGGGTGAACGACAAGGTCCGGGTGACCTGCCCCGATCTGATCTGCGTCGTGGAGAGCAAAACCGGCTATCCGATCACAAATCCGAACTGTACCGAGGGTATGGATGTAACCGTTCTGGGCTTCCACTGTCACGAAATCTGGACGCGGGAGCGGGGGCTGTCCATCCTGAACCCCAGGTTCTTTGGCTTTGATACAGACTGCGTCTTTCTTGAGGACTAGGCTATTCACACAGGCGTCAGATACGAGGAGGTAGTATAATGGCAGATACCAAAAAAACTTCTCTGGAAGAGACCTTTAACGACTATGAAAAAACTCCGGTTCCGGAGCAGGCGCGGCAGACCTGGTTTCAGCAGGGCATGGTATGGCTGGGCTCTGGCTTTGGCCTGAGCGGACTGGCTACCGGCGGTATTCTGGCCGACGGGCTGTCCTTTCAGGAGCTCCTGCTGGTCTGTGTCCTGGGGTCTATCGTAATCACGTTCATCGGAGCGCTGAACGCCCTGGTGAGTACCCATACGCATCTCTCAACGTCCTTTACCTGCCGCCGCTCCTTTGGCATCCAGGGCTCCAAGATCATCGGCATTATCCTGTGCTTCTCCAGCTTCGGCTGGTACGCCTACCAGGCGGACATGTTCGGCACCACAGTGGCCGCCGTTTTGAATGAGACCAGCGGCATTCAGGTCAACCACATCATTTTTACCGTCATAGGCGGTCTGGCCATGTCCCTGACCGCGATCATGGGCTTCAAGGCGATTAAGATGCTCAGCGAAATCGGACTGCCTCTATTGTTTGTTCTTTGTATCCTGGCGATTGGGAAAACATTCCAGACCATGTCTCCCTCTCAAATTTGGCAGGCCGGACCGGTCGGCACCCCCATCACCATTCCAATGGGCATCTCTCTGGTTGTTGGCTCCTTTGCTGTGGGAATCACCATGGTAGGCGACTTCAGCCGGTTCTCCAAGAGCAAAAAGGACTGCGTGATCGGCGTCAGCCTGGGCCACTTCTGGGGCTATATTCCCATTATGCTGTTCGGAGCCGTGTTTAATTACGCGTTCTATAACTGGAATATGGTGGAGGTCATGATCGCCTCGCTGGGCATGGGGCTGTTCGGCGCTGTCGTGCTGGTCATCGGCCAGTGGACCACCAACGACAACAACCTGTACAGCAGCGTACTCGGCCTGATGAACACCCTGGATGGCGTCTCCCGCATCCCCCGTATGCGTCTGACCTTTATTGCCGGCTTTATCAGCACCGCGATAGCCGCTTTGGGCGTTTACACCTATTTTGTCAACTTCCTGTCCCTTCTGGGTGTGTTTATCGCCCCTATCGGCGGCATCCTGATCTCTGATTTTTACATTTGCAACCGGAAAAGCTATGAGGAGACAGAGGATACCATCCACAGGGGCTTCAAATGGGATGCGATTCTGGCCTGGGTAATCGCCTCGCTGGTCGGCCTGAGCATGACGGCCCGTCCCATTGGTTTTGGTTGGTTTGTGGCTGTGGGCGATGTGTTCCCCGTCTCCCTCATCTGTGTGGCGATTGCGATGGTCATTTATATCGCCGGCCAAAAGCTCGGCAACGCAAAAGGACCCGTATCGTAAGTACACAGCGGCTGACGTCCGGAAAATCGTCAAGCTCGCGTTGCCGCTGAACGCGGCGACGCAAAAAATGAGCGGCAGCCTCAAGAAAGAGGCTGCCGCTCATATACTTCAGCGAAAGTGAGTGAAAAGCGGCAAAGCATATTGTGAAAAACCGCCTTTCATGTCATAATGAGGGCAGTCAATACAACAACCTCTGGAGGTATTATCATGGTTGGACTTGGGACGATGATAAACACTGCCGCAATTATTCTGGGCGGCTTATTTGGCCTCTTGTTCGGGCGATTCTTATCCGATGAAACGCAAGATACACTTTGCAATCCCGCGGCGTATGTACGCTGTTTATTGGGATCAGCGGCGCGCTGGAGGGTATAATGACGGTGAGCGGCGATTCGCTCTCCAGCGGAAGGACCATGTATATCGTCTTATGTATTACAGTCGGAGCGCTGATTGGCGAGATACTCGGCATTGAAGATCATATTGAGCGGTTTGGCCGGTGGCTGAAGATAAAAACCGGGAATGCCAGGGACAAGCAGTTTGTTAACGGCTTTGTGACAGCCTCGCTCACAGTCTGCGTCGGAGCTATGGCGGTGATCGGAGCCATCGAGGATGGCATCATCCCCGACCATTCAATCCTGTTCACAAAGGCCGCGTTGGACTTTATCATCGTAATGGTTATGTCCTCCTCTATGGGGAAAGGCTGTATGTTCTCGGCAATTCCGGTGGCGGCATTTCAAGGGACGATCACAGTATCGGCCCAGCTGTTCAAGCCAATTATGACAGGGGCCGCGCTGGACAGCCTGTCTCTGATTGGTTCGATTCTGATTTTCTGTGTGGGCGTAAACCTCATTTGGGGGAAGAGGCTCCGCGTGGCAAACCTGCTTCCGGCCCTTGTCATCGCGGTGGCGCTGCCGAATGTGCCCGCAATGGCCTTGATATGGTGACCCATATCAACTATAATAGCAGTAAACAGGCGGATTTTGCCTACAGCTCTCTGTGGGCGATCTGGCTGAATGTCCGGCATAATCCCCGGCTTCGATTATTTTAACAAAGGTAAGGTGGCAGGCTTAATGGAAAAATTGCAGCGATTTTCAATACGTTTACTTGGCGTGATCGTAATATTAGCGGACACTTTTTTAGCCTTGACTGAAAATAATAGGCTTGACGCCACTTTTTTTATGGATATATCATTTTTTGATGCCTTTCTTATACTGGGGTTGATTTTATTCGTTTTCCCAAGTATATTGCTTACTATAATCAATGCCCTCGAGGCCGCCGGAGAGCACTTTCGCGAACGAAAGTGACAAAGCCCCCCAGAGTACACATCGCCTTTTGAGCCGTGTGGTGGAGGACAGTGAAATGTACATGGCAGGACATAAGAGCTTATATATAGCCATTGCTTTATTCTTTAGTGCTGTATTCATAAGTATGATTTTGTTCTCTTTCAGCATAGAAAAGAAATATGAAGTACGTATACGGTATGATACTGAGCCGATTTTAAGAAGGTATCCAACCATTCAAAACGTTGAACAGATAATATGGCATTCTGACTCCTTCGGTGAAACAATATTTGGATTGAATTCTTATTGGGTTGAGGGATACATTTTTTTGTCTAATTCCTATCCAGGACTTGACGAAATTGACGATTGGGTTTATGCAGAAGATTTCAGCCCTGACTTTAAGCCTGATGAAATTTTTGATGCGGCTCTTTTGTCTTGGTATCGAAGTGAAGCATTTGACAAAAAAAGTGAAAGCGAAATAATGTTTTCATCGCGGTTCTGTTATCAGCCTGAACAATCAATCATTTATTTCTATGCGGAAACAGGTTGATAGAGCCGTCTGAATTAGGGCCGCATTGACAGAGGAATCCCTCGTTCCCTGCCCGTCAAAGGGAAATGTGAGATTTTATTGGTTTTTCAGCTCATAACCGCTTCTGGACAAGCGCGCTCCATTCATGTTAGTATAAGGAAAACGACAGGGCGGTAATGGCAATATGCAAAAAATTATGATAATTGAGGATACTCCGGCCATCCGTGAGGAACTGGCGCTGCTCCTGGAAAACGAGGGATATACGCCTTTGATGGTTACGGAGTTTACAGATGTGCCAAGTCAGGCGGTTCGGGAACGCCCGGACCTTATTCTTTTGGATATTGGCCTTCCAGGCAAGGATGGTTTCTCCCTGTGCGCGGCGCTGCGGAAAGCGATTCCTGAGCCGGTGATTTTTGTCACCAGCCGGGGCGCCGGCGTAGACGAGGTGCGGGCGCTGAGTCTGGGCGGGGACGACTACATCACCAAGCCCTACAGCGTCCCTGTCCTGCTGGCCCGGATCAAGGCGGTCCTGCGCCGGAGTTCCGGCGATCTGGAACCGGCTGATATCCTGGAGGCCGGAGGACTGCATTTGAGCCTGTGCAAAGGAGTTGTGTCGGCCAATGGGAAAACCGCGGAGTTGACCCGAAACGAACTTCAAATACTGGTATGTCTGATGTCTCATGTGGGGCAAATTGTTTCCAGGGCCGATCTGATTGATACGCTGTGGGACAATCGGATTTACATTGACGACAATACCCTCAGTGTCAACATGACCCGGCTGCGGGGGAAATTGGCGGAGATCGGTCTGTCTGATGTCATTAAGACCCGGCGGGGGATGGGGTATCAGTTATGACGCTCCGGGAATTTCTATCGGATCGGCTGTTCCGGATCATAACACAGCTGCTTTGCTTCACGACAGCCGCACTGTTTCTCCGGGCCACAGGAACCCAGTCCGGCGTGCTGGCGATTTTGATAGTGGTATTTCTGCTGGTCTTTTGCGCGGTACAGCTGTCCGCCTTTCTCTTCCAGCGAACTCGCCTTCGGGAGTTGGAATCCATTCTGGACAGTTTGGACCGAAAATACCTGTTTACCGAGTGTGTTCCGCCTCCCCAAAATCTCTATGAACGGCGGCTGTTCGATTTAACCCGCCGGGCTGGTCGGGCTATGACGGGGGCAGTGTCCGATGCCCAGGCCGCTCAGCGGGAGTACCGGGAATATGTGGAGCGGTGGGTACATGAGATTAAAGCTCCCATCACCGCCGCCCGGCTTATTTGTCGGGATTTGGATGGGGACACCCGCCGGAAGCTGACCGCGGAGCTAGCGCGGGTTGAAGCCCATGTAGAGCGGGCCTTATTCTACGCCCGCGCGGAGAGCTTGGAACAGGACTGCCTGCTTCGACAGGTAAATCTGGAGAAAATCACCGCCCAGGCGATTGAAAACCACCGCTCCCTGCTGATTCAAAATGGCATCCAGGTGGAGACAGAGGGGCTGGATTGTACGGTCTATACCGATGAAAAGTGGGCAGTCTTTATTCTGGGACAGCTGCTCCAAAACGCCGCCCGCTATCGGGGAGCCGAGCCGGTTATCACGCTCTCCGCCAAACCGCTTGGGAAACAAATTCAGCTTGTGGTTCAGGACAACGGCATGGGTATCCCGGCCCATGAGCTGTCCCGCGTATTTGACCGTGGATTCACCGGCAGCAATGGCCGAAGCCGGGGAGGCTCTACCGGTATGGGGTTGTACTTGTGCAAAAAACTTGCGTCTTTTCTGGATCTGGGACTGCGTATTATTTCGCGGGAGGGAGAAGGAACGATTATGGAATTGACCTTTCCCGCAAAGGAGAATCTTACAAAATTGTAATGGAAATCAATATCAATTCGATACCTCATCCTTTGTATCCGGCGTATCATAAGACGCAAAGGAGGTGTGCTTATGCTTCAGGTACAAAATATCGAAAAATATTACGGAAGTAAAAACAATGTCACCAAGGCCCTGGACCGGGTGAGCTTTGATGTGGAGGACGGAGAATTCCTGGCTATCATGGGTGCGTCTGGCAGCGGAAAAACCACCCTGCTCAACTGTATCTCCACAATCGATACCATCAGTGCCGGAAAAATCCTGCTGGATGGGGTGAACATAGCCGATCTCGGCGAGGAAGAACTGGCGAAGTTCCGCCGGGAGCGGCTGGGGTTTGTGTTTCAGGATTTTAATCTGCTGGATACCCTGACGGTTGAAGAAAACATCGGTCTGGCCCTCTCGCTGAATCACAGGGACCCCAAAACGGTACAGGACCGGGTACGGAACGTGGCCGGGAAGCTGGGGATCACCGACATCCTGCCCAAATTTCCCTACCAGATTTCCGGCGGGCAGAAACAACGGACTGCCTGCGCACGGGCCATGGTAGCAGGCCAGTCCCTGCTGTTGGCGGACGAACCCACTGGGGCACTGGATTCTAAGGCATCCAAAAATCTGCTGAAAATTATGACAGTGATGAACCGGGATATGGAAGCCACCATTCTGATGGTCACTCACGACGCTTACAGCGCCAGCTATGCAAAACGTGTGCTGTTCCTGAAGGATGGCCGGGTATTTAACGAGCTGCTGCGGGGGGAGCGGGGAAGACCTGTATTCTACCACGAAATTCTGGATGTACTTGCCGCGTTGGGAGGTGATGTCAGTGACGTTATCTAAACTGTCCCTGCGCAATGCCAGACGGCAGGCAAAAGATTATCTGGTGTACTTTGTCACCGTAGTGCTGGCCGCAGCGCTGCTGTATTCCTTCAACGGCCTGGTGTTTTCCAGGGAAGTCCGGCAGCTTTCGGAAACAATGGATATGCTGTCTCTCGTGATCGTCCTGGCCAGCGTGGTTGTTGTGTGCATCTTCGGCTGGCTGGTGAGCTACGCCACCGGTTTCATGCTTTCCCGCCGGAGCCGGGAATTGGGAACCTATATATTGATGGGGCTCACCAACAGACAGGTGGCGCGGCTGTTCTTCCTGGAAAACCTGGCGGTGGGCGGCGCGGCCCTGACGCTGGGACTGATGCTGGGGGGATTGCTCTACCAGATTCTGCGGGCGATTCTGTTTGCCATGTTCAGCCTGCCTTACCATTTCTCATTGACGCTTTCCTTTCCGGCGGCAGGGCTGACCCTGTTCTATTTCACCCTGATTTACCTCCTGGCCCTTGGGAAAAGCCGAAAGCACATTAGCAAAATGAAAATCCGCGACCTGATTTACTTTGACCGGCAGAATGAAGGCGTGGTTATCCCAGCCGGAAAACTTCGCCGCCGGGTATTTTGCCTCTCCATCTTGTCAGGCATGGCTGGAACTGCTTTGCTGATGACCAGACAGCTGATAACCGGTGTCATCGGGGCAGGTTGTCTGCTGGCCGCTCTGTTTGGCTTTTTTCTCAGCTTCGCCTCCGGCGTTCCCTCTTTTTTCGAGAAACACCCCGCCCGGAAATATCAGGGGCAGACCCTGCTGGTTTTCCGTACTCTGGCCTCAAAACTTGCCACCATGGGAATGGTAATGGCGGTGATCTCTATCATCTTCACCGCCACACTGCTCATCGAAGGAAGCGGGCTGGTATTCAACGGCATTTTTCGGGGCCGGGCGGCAGAAAACGCCTGCTTTGACCTCTATTTTGGAATTGAGGGAGAGGATCCTGCCCCCGGTTCTTATCTGGAATACATTAAAGGAAATATTCCGGTAGGGCAGTCTGTTTTGTATCAGGTCTATCTGTGTGAAAGTCCCGCGGTGCGGGATTATGTCAGCAGCTGTACGGTTTATTATTACTACAATTACGACCAGGACCCCGTCCTCCGCTGGAGCGACTATGCCGCGCTGCGTTCGATTGCGGGTTATCCGGCAGTGGAGATGGAGCCGGGACGGTATCTGATCCACTGTATGACATATCTGGAAGAACCGCTGCGGGACTACAGCCAGCCAATCACCCTGGGAGACGTCACTCTGACCCCGGGAGGCGTCTTCACGGAGCATCTCTCCCAAAGTTTCGGTGTGGGTAATGGCCGGGGCTATATTCTGGTAGTCCCTGACGAAGCGGCGGCCGGGCTGGCA
>OFFW01002027.1_pt1 | contig 11524 bp, 11 predicted proteins | sample 1521501 | NCBI WGS metagenome assembly OFFW01 (sample SAMEA3504107, study PRJEB24116) | mouse gut metagenome | biome: mouse gut; feature: mouse-associated habitat; material: faeces | place: Denmark | collected 2011
GGGGGGGCAATGCTGCTTTTATAGAAGCGCATAGTCTCAATATGCTGCGGAAATAGATACAATGTAACGGCAAGACTGGCGACATAATCTCTCATCAACTGCTCGTCTTTGTAGTAATGCTCAATCTCTGCGAAGGTACTATGCTGATATCTGCCTGTACGGCTAAAATCAATCTGAGCGGACATGAAGGTATCGATAAACCATAAATACGCAGCAACAATCTCATCCCGTGTATAGCCCATCTTCTCCTTGAAGAAAGAAAGCTCGCGGTTCGCCTCGGAAATCTCCTCTTGTGTCAGCACATGCATCGCTGTCAAAATATTCTTTCTCTGTAAAGGATTTCTCTCTCCAATCTCATAAACAACGCTCTGTAAATCCATCATAAAGCTACCTCAATGTAGTGATTGCCGGACTGATACTTGTCAACATCCAGCGAGTAATATTTTCGGCCAGATTTGTCCTCACTGTCCAGCGTAAAACCTTGTTTGTCGTAAAAGTCCGCAACTATCCTGTTCTTTGCGGTAGGGTAATAACAGCCATGAATGACCTTTACGCCGCGCTCTTTGCAATAGCGGACAAACTCATCCATCATAGCCACCTCCATATCACGTCTAAGAACGCGGCAGGACATCAGCCAGAGGATTATACTGCAAACATTACCTTCCAGTTTTCCAATGACGACAGCCACTACGCCGTTGTCGCCAAACTTGTCCCGTAGTCTGCCATACAGCGTAATCAGTCCAGGGTCAGCGGAAGCTGCCGCAATATCAGCTTGTGTATAGCGCCTTGTTGTAAGATTGAACTGGTTGCTCTTATTCGTCAGCTGTGCTATCCGCGACAGATAGATTGGCGCAAAAGGTTTGATTTCCGCAGTCATCTCAAGAGAACGCAGGTATTCGCCATAGTCTGAAAATTCTATCTCCGTTCTTGATCTTGCCGCATTTTGCTGATACATTGCTGTCTTAGCGCCGTCATCGGCAGATAAGATCGTTGTCTCAAAGTACCCCATCTTGTCAATCATGCAGATATAATGTTCGGGCCTCTCACCAATTTCCGGGACAGCCGCGCCTGTTTGCTGGCGAATGATCTCACGTTCCGCGGGATTGTCATCTACAAACACAAATGCGTCCTCACCGAGGGAGAGCACACGAGCAATATCCGCAAGATTCTGAGACTTTGGTTCCCAGTTCGCCTTGATCATCACAAAGTCGTCTGCCCTGAGAGTCATATCCGGACGATCCAGTCCCGACAGCGCATTTTCCGGTTCATTCTTGCTCACAATGTTAAGAACAACCCCCAACTGCTTGTGACTCTTGATATACTCCTGAAACTCGGAATACATCTGTCCCACTGATGTTTCTTGTCCAATCTGTAGGTTTTCCACACCATCCTCGCCAACAATTCCGCCCCAAAGCGTATTGTCCAAGTCAAGAGCAAATGCTTTTTTGTTCTTGCCATATAAGGATTTTATGATATTTGCGACGCTATGCGCGAGACGCGGAATTGCCGGGAATGCAAGAGCATATTTATACATGTACCAATAAAAGGGGTCAGACCACGCCTCCAGGCCATACGCTGCTGATAGATAATTGATGTCGTTGATGTAAAAATTGTCGTGTGCTTGCGCATACTCAGCGATTTTAAGATTTAAATGTGTGACAAAATATACCCGGCCATGAATATCGGCCGCATCGCGGTTGCCCAGAAGACGCCAAAATGGGTATTCAAAATTGTTTTGCACAATCGGGCAGCCATAGGTATCTCTGATTTTATTCCACATCACGGCAAAATGATTGTATGTCTCTTCAAACAGCTTGTCCACATCGCCCGCGCTGTCAGAAAGTAACGGAAACCTTGGTATATTACGAAGTGACGTATGGATATAAATCACGTCCGGCTTAAACGCCGTCAATTCCTGGTTCGGAAACATCGCATCCTGCCAATACTGTCCATATTCGGACTCATAAAACTCACAGCGAATGCCTTCTCGCAGCAGCAGCAACTCTAACGCATCCTTGACATCGTGTGTGGTTGAGCCGCCCAAAATTGCTACGTGTATATCAGTAAATGCCTTACCTGATTCGAGTAGTTCGCGGCGATATTTTTTCCTTTTGGTTAAAAGATCCGGCGGAAATCCTTGGTTCAATAAATCTCACCTCTCTCCGTTATTAGGCTATCTACAAGAGCACTATATCAGCTGGCAATTCGATAGTACTCACTTGCGATAAAATTCCCTGACACAGCTACAGATATAGGCAATCTGCTCCTCTGTCAGGAGCACAGATGATGGCAGCCACAGACCTTTGGCCGATATCTCCTCTGTCACAGGACAGCTTCCCTTATATCCATACGCTGGCTCAGAGTGGAGCGGCGGATAGAACTTTCGGGCGCCAATATTTTTGCTTTTCAGAAATTCGACCATTTCGTCCCTGTTGTCGCAAACAAGCTCATAGAAGCAGGGCGCGGTGTCTGCATAGTTGTGGCGGAAAATGGTTACCTCTTCTACTTCGCCTAACATCTCGTCATAGCGCTGGCAAATAGCCTTCTTTCTCTCTATGCGGCCGGGCATCTTTTTCATCTGCTCAATCCCAATAACCGCTTGCAAGTCTGTAAATTTGAAATTCCCGCCCACCAGCATGTAGTGGTCTGACCCAGCCTTTTCACGGCCAAAGTCACGAATTTGCAGAAGTTTCTCATATAGCTTCAAGGATGATGTCACGATTGCGCCGCCTTGCCCGGTAGTAATGATCTTTGGCATGCTGAATGAGTAGCTTCCAACATCACCAAATGTCCCCAAGGCCTTTCCCTGATATGTTGAACCTAGGGCCTGCGCCGCATCCTCAATTAACCACAGGCTTCGCTCTTTGCAAAAGGTGATTATTTCCTTAAATTGCGTCGGATATCTGCCATTTAGATCAACAAGAATAACTGCCTTTGTTTTCGGCGTTATGGCCCGTTTCATTGCCTCAAAATCCATGCACAAAGTGCTGCGCTCCACGTCTACAAACACCGGCATTGCTCCCGCCATACAAACAGCGTGTGATGTCGCGGACATGGTAAAGTCCGGGACAATCACTTCATCTCCTGCCCCAATCTCCATTGCCATCAGTGCAGACAAAAGCGTGACCGTGCCATTCATCATTACCGAGCAGTAGGGAGATGCCGTATATTCCGCGATTGATGCCTCAAATTTTCTCGTTTCTTTAAATTCCGTAAGCCATGCGCCCGAATGCATGTACCGTTCAACCGCCTCGATCTCTTTTTGGTCGTAGCTCGGCTGCATATAGTTAATAAATTCCATTCTGCACCTCAATCATCCAAGGTAATTTATGTACCATTTGACGGTATCCTCAAGTCCCTGCCTAAATGGAATCTCTGGTTCCCAGCCAAGAAGCCTTCTGCATAGAGAACCATCAACTTGCTTGCAGGGCGCCCCATCAACCTTGCTGTCATCATATACAATGCTGCCTTCATATCCGACAATATTCGCGATGATTTCCGCAGTCTCCCGGATAGAATACCCCTTGGCCACGCCTATGTTGATGATGTCATCATAGGGTGGGAGTTCCATAGCCCGCAGCATCGCCTCACAGCCGTCATCCACATGCAGCCACTCACGTATCGGTCTGCCTGTCCCCCAAACAGTGACGCTGGAAAGTCCCTCCCGCTTCGCTTGGACAAACTTCATGATGAGCGCGCCCACCGCATGGGAACGTAATTCGTCAAAATGATCCTCTGGTCCGTACATATTGGAAAAAATCAGATTAATAACGTCCAGCCCATACTGCCGCCCATAGGCCCACGAACCAACGCAAAAGGATTTCTTCGCAAGGCCATACGCTTTGACAGATTCGTGCAGCGGTCCATTCCAGAACTCACTCTCCCTATATATCTCCGCTTCACCCGGATAGGAGCAGTTGCCGATGGGATTTACCAACCGCCTGACGCCACTCTGTCTACAGGCCTCCAGTAAGGAGAGCTGCATCAGCATATTATTTCTAAACATTTCTGCGGCATGTTCGTATCCAAACTGAACGCCTCCCAAAAAGGCCGCACAGTTAAGAACGTATTCAGGCTTAGCCTTCTGAAAAAAGTCAACGGTTGCCGTCTCATTCCTTAGGTCTAGCCCAAGGCTTAGCGATGTCCGCATGAACGGGACTCCCCGCTCCTCCAATTTCCGGCACATACGCTTTCCCAGAAAGCCAGTCGCTCCTGTTACCAGAATCATTTTAACGCGCCCCCATTTCGCATATCATGCTCCACCATGCGCTTGACCAGCTCCTCGAAGGATGTCTTTCGAGGGTTCCATCCCAGCTCCCTCTTGGCCTTTGCCGGGTTGCCCAAGAGGGTCACCACGTCCGTTGGCCGAAAGAATTCCGGGGAGACTTCTACCAATACCCGGCCTGTTTTCAGGTCAATCCCCTTCTCTTCTATACCTTCCCCCTGCCACTCCAGCTCCATGCCCGCGTAGTGGAATGCCAGGGTGCAGAACTCCCGGACGGAGTGCTGCTCGCCGGTGGCAATCACAAAGTCATCCGGTCTCTCATACTGCAAGATCAGCCACATGCACTCCACATAGTCCTTGGCATAGCCCCAGTCCCGGAGGGAGTCCAAATTGCCCAGGTACAGCTTGTCCTGTTTTCCGGCAGCGATGTTTGCCGCCGCCAAGGTGATCTTCCGGGTGACAAAGGTCTCGCCCCGCCGCTCCGACTCATGGTTGAAGAGAATGCCATTGGAGGCGAAAATGCCGTAGGCCTCCCGGTAATTGCGCACAATCCAGTAAGCGTACTGCTTCGCCGCCGCATAGGGCGAATAGGGGTAGAAGGGAGTTGTCTCGCTCTGGGGGACCTCCTGCACTTTTCCGAAGAGCTCAGAGGTGGACGCCTGGTAGAATTTGCAGCTTTTCTCTAGGCCGGCCATCCGTACTGCCTCCAGCAGCCGCAGGGTGCCGACAGCGTCGGCGTCCGCTGTGTACTCCGGAACCTCAAAGGACACCTGCACGTGGCTTTGGGCGGCCAGGTTGTAGATTTCATCTGGCTTGACCGCGGAAACAATCCTGGCTAGACTAATGGAGTCGGTCATGTCGCCGTAATGGACACGGAAATTCTCCCGTCCCTCCAGGTATCCAAGCCGCTTCCGGCGGTCTTCGGAGGACCGCCGGACTACGCCGTGTACGGCGTAGTCTTTCTCCAGCAAAAACTCTGCTAAATACGAGCCATCCTGGCCCGTTATGCCGGTGATGAGCGCTGTCTTCATGTCTGTTCCTCTCCTAAACGAACTGGGATTTTTATCATGTCATCTCGGTAGATGTCCATTCGGCCTGGATATGGTTTTGCATTCAATCTCCCAGGCGTACGAGCAAACCATTTACTCGGTGCACAGACTATTTTGTTAGGATTTTTCGATAAATAGGAACCCCACCAGCTAAGAGTGCTATTTGAGATAGCAAAATGCTTACAACTGTACATAAGCCGCAAATCTTCAACTCCAGAATTATTCAAATCCACATATTTCACCGGCTGATCAAAATAATAACTTCGCTTTATCCATTCAATGTCACTATGTGTATTGGAAAAAATATAGAATACAGGATTGCTTACGTGCTCATTTATATATTTTAATGCTCGGTGGTAATAGCCCTCATCACACACATTTAGATAAGACCATTGAGGGGCATCATAGTCACCCTTCCGTATATGAACACCTATAGAATTACAGGAAGAAATTTCATCCATCATCTGCGCATTTTCTTTCGATGGTTCCGATTTCACTTGAAATTCTTGGAGCAGTATTTCCCGGATTTCAGAGAAATATTTTTCACTTTGATATAGCCCTGTGACAATTTTATTCGTAGGTGCTGTCGTGCTGTGAGCAAAGTAAGATATCCCAAAATCCCCTATCTGAAAGTTTCCTTTTGATGATCGCTTAATGTATTTTTCTGGAGAAAAATATCGAGATGTAAAAATCCTTTCAAAGGCAAATTTCAAAAAATCATAGCCTCCGTAGAGAACCCCTCTGCCGCATGCAATTTCCTGTACATTGCTATTGAGCTTTAGGTCAACAAGTAAATTAGGCGTCATACGGAAAGTCCTCTGAGCGGTTATGTTATAAAATTTTGAAAAGTAAGGATTGATTATAATCATTTTATCTCCAAATTCTTCAGCTAATGCCCTCGCATAGGCATATTCAAACAGCTGATTTCCCAAACCTCCCATTAAATTGAGTATAATCACTGATTTTCGCCTCCTTTCAGAAAATATCTGTCCTGCAAATTGCTTTTCTTGCGGTAACCGCATAAAATATTCCTATCGCTGTAAGTGCCGTAATAACTGCAGCATTTGCTCCATCAAAAGCATACTGTGGCACCCAGAGAAATGACAGAACTGCACTTATCGTAAATCCTACCGCCGCCCCGGTAATAAGCATCTTCATCTGGCGCACAATTGTAAGAAGCATTCCCAGAAACAGTACAAGACCTGTCAGGCAACTTGCAAATATAGTTGGAATAAGAAGATATGTATATGGGCTTATGGACTCGCCGAATAGCAGAACCAAGGCAACGTTTCCAAGAACTAGTGCACCCACGAGTGACACCCCCGTTATCGCAGCCAGGAGTAAAATGACTTTCCTGGAAAGTACAAGGATCTCTCTTGACTCTTTCTGAATGTAGTAGCTGCAGATTACTTCATTTAGGGGAAGCATAACCAGATTGGCAGTGGTCTGGACAATGACCGCAATTGTTGAAACACTTCCGTAGTAACCGAGCATTTCTGCACCATGATATCTTTCAATGAAGAATCTTGCTGTGAGCACAATAGAATTTAGAAAAATATTATATCCCAAAACTGGCAGACAATCTTTGGAAAGATTCAGTAAGCTGTTTTTGTCAAATTGACCGGAGATACTTGTGAACTTACAAATCTTCTTAAAATCATATAAATAAAAAACGATTGCTGTCATAGCTGCCATAATCGTCATGGCCACGGAAAGGTTTCCACTGTATTTATATGCCGCAGTAAAGCAAACCAGCAGGACCGCTCCTCTATAGATACATGAACGGCCTACAATATCAAATCGCCAATGCTTCTGAAAAATTCCATGGAATACATCTGCAAACGCCTCCACCATCCGCATTAACATATAGGCAACGATGCTCAACGCTGCGTTAAATGCATATCCGCTGAGTGCAGTGAAAACAGCGCAGAGTAGGATTGCCGCAGCGCATGTTATCACCCTATGGAATATGTAATCCGACTGACTATACTTCTCGCCTGTGTCAGAGACCTGATAGTTCCGCACACCAAATGCCGCTAACGTTGCAAATATATTTGATATGGATATTGCCAGAGTTAAAATTCCCGCATCAGCATAGCTTCCGGACACACGAACAACGACAACACTTAAAAGCCATTGACAGCCTAGATAAAAAATATTGCCAATCGTATTCCAGATGATATTACTTCCAACAATTCCGTTGCCCATAGTTGTATCTTTCTGACCCGCTGTCATTTACTTATTGACAGGTCGCGCTGCTCATCCGCTAACTCCTGAAGCATATTCATTTGAATTTCAAAACTTTGCCGGCTCTTTTTCCCCTCCGTATCCAGGACTAATCCACAGACAAACGTCTGCAGCGAAAACATTGCCATAAAGCAAGCAGCAATAAATGTTGGAAGTTGTGGAACCATTCCGCTCCGCTGGTATTCTCTAAGGATAGGAAACAGTAGTCCAAATGCAACCGCCATCATAACTGCAGATAGTACGCCGAAAAAAGCCAAGGGTTTATAGTCCTTGAATAAGCGTGCAATTGTCACAAGGACTTTGAATCCGTCTGAAACGGTGTTCAATTTTGATATACTGCCCTGTGGTCGATCCCGATAGCTCACAGGGACAGAGATTATAGAAAAATTTTTATCCAATGCATGGATTGTCATTTCTGTTTCAATCTCAAATCCTTTAGACAATATGGGAAAGCTTTTTACGAATATGCGGCTGAAAGCGCGATATCCTGTCATAATATCCGTGACGTTGCCCTTAAAAAAACTGTTCACTAATTTTCGAACTAACACATTTCCGGTATTGTGAAAGGGACGCTTGTTCTCCACAAAATAAGTGGATGAGAGTCGATCTCCGATGGCCATATCATATCCTTCATCCAGGATTTTAGAGACCAACTCCTTCGCATTCGAAGCAGGATAGGTATCATCGCCGTCAATCATCAGATAGCAGTCCGCTTCTATTTCCCGGAACATTGTTCGTATCACATTTCCCTTTCCCTGCTTGCGTTCATACCGGACAATCGCACCAGATGCTCGGGCAACATCCGCTGTCCCATCAGTGGAGTTATTGTCATAAACATAAATATCTGCATCAGGCAATACAGCTCTATAATCTGTTACTACTTTTTTGATCGTTTGAGATTCGTTAAAACATGGGATTAGTATAGCTACCGTTTTCACTTTTCTAAATCCTTTCAAAAATGTTGGTCGCGGAAATCGCTAAGGTCAACACCCCCGCGTCCGCGTAGCTACCGGAGATGCAGACTACAATCACACTGACAAGCCATTGGCAACCGAGATAGATGATGTGTTGTCAAAGGTATCCCAGAGAGTATTACTGGCTACAGATATTCTTTTCACATTCTCTATTTGGTAGAATGTGCTCAGGACTCCAGCGCATTGCGGAATACGCTTAAATGAGTAGACATATTTCCTATCAGAACATCGAAAAGCTGACTCGAGAAATTCTGATTGAGCTGGTAGACCATATCAAGGTTTACGAAAAGGGCAATATCAGCGTTCATCTCAAGTTTGCGGACGAGTTCCGCAGGATTGCCGAGTACATTGAAATCAACACCACCGACACCGCCGAGGCGGGCTGACCCCCGCCAAAGCACAAAAGCCCTTTGGCAGTGTGTTTTCCTAATAAAACGCAATCTTAGGGAACATGGTCACGCCGGACCCGGAGGTCGAGGTTGTCCTCTGGAATCCAGAAGTACGGGAGGATGCTGTATTTATCGTCCTCGTCCAGCGGAGGAAACACCAGCACAAAGGCCGTGATGTCAGTGGTGGAGGACAAATCCAGCCCGCCGTAGCAGACCCGGCCCTCCAAACTGTCCTCGTTGGCGGCAAAGGCGCATTTGTCCCACCGCTCCATGGGCATCCAGCGCACCGCCTGTTTCACCCACTGGTTGAGACGGAGCTGGCGGAAGGAGTTCTCCTCGGCGGGGTTTTGCTTGGCGGAGTCACACGCCGCCCGCACCTTGTCGATGCCCACTGTGATGCCCAGGGAGGGGTTGGCCTTTTTCCACACTTTGGGGTCCGTCCAATCGTCCTCCTCGTCCGCGCCATAGATCACAGGGTAAAAGGTGGGATCGATCTTCCGGCCCTCCAGAATATCCTTGGCCTTCTGGTGTGTCTCGTAGCAGATGGAGCGGGTGTCGGTGCCAGCGGTGGTGATGAGAAAGTAGAGCGGCTGCATCCGGGCATCGCCGGAGCCTTTGGTCATGACATCGAACAGCTTTCTGTTAGGCTGGGTGTGCAACTCGTCAAAGACCACCCCGTGGATGTTGAACCCGTGCTTGCTGTACGCCTCCGCCGACAGCACTTGATAGAAGGAGTTGGTCGGCTGGTAGATGATGCGCTTCTGGGAGGCCAGAATCTTCACCCGCTTGGAGAGAGCCGGACACATCTTCACCATATCAGCGGCGACCTCAAACACGATGGACGCCTGCTGGCGGTCAGCGGCGCAACCGTAGACCTCGGCCCGCTCCTCGCCATCGCCGCAGGTGAGCAGGAGGGCGACAGCGGCGGCAAGTTCGCTCTTGCCCATCTTCTTCGGAATTTCGATGTAGGCGGTGTTGAACTGGCGGTAGCCGTTGGGCTTGAGAGTGCCGAACACATCCCGGATAATCTGCTCCTGCCAGTCGATCAGCTCGAAGGGCTTTCCGGCCCAGGTCCCCTTAGTATGACAGAGGCACTCGATGAACCCTACCGCATAGTCCGCCGCCGCTTTGTCATATACGGAGTCCTTGGCCTTGAACGGAGTAGGCTTGTATTTTTTCAGCTTGCGCATGGTCGGTCACCTCCAAGATGGCATAAAAAATGACCTGCCCAGCGGCAAGCCAGTAACGAGCAGCAGCCCCGTAGGGCTGGTGCTTCGGTGTATTCGGTTTTGGTTCAGTTCACCAAGGGCATCCGCTGTTCTCGCAGCCCCTCGTGTCGTAGAGCATATCCTCCACGCTGGCGTAGTGCTGGAGCCGGGCCAGTTTCTCCCGGAGCCGGTCGATTTCCCGGTACGTCTCATCGTAGGCACCGGCTGGCGCGAATCCGCAGCCAAGCTCCTCGTCAACCTCGATCCACTGCTCCAGATCGTCAATCTTCTTGATGATCTCCTTTTTCTGTCTCGTCATGTTCGGCACACCTCATTTCTTTGACGATTCGGATAGCCTGATAAAACAGGGAGGACTGCGCGCCATCCAGCCCAGCCCTTTTCCCGGCAATGCTCATGTCGGTGCAGGGGGAGCCGAAGGTGATGATGTCCACCGGCTCGATCTTCCCGCCATCCATCCGGGAGATGTCGCCGTAGTGTTTCATGTTGGGGAACCGCCTGGTGGTCACCCGGATGGGGAACGGCTCGATCTCCGAGGCCCACACCGGGGTAACGCCAGCCAGCAGGCCGCCCAGAGCCGCTGTGCCAAGCAGTATGCCCACAACCAGAGGGGCCGCAACCGCCATGATACCGGGTACAAGCATTTCCTTCAGGGCAGCAGTCGTAGAAATCTCTACGCATTTCTTGTAGTCAGGCTTGCCTGTACCTTCCATGATGCCGGGGATGGTACGGAACTGACGTCTTACTTCTTCAATCATTTCGAACGCCGCCTTACCTACGGACTGCATGGTAAACGCGGAGAACAGGAACGGCAGCATACCGCCGATAAACATACCGATAATAACCCTCGGCTCCAGAATGGAAATTTCCATCAGACCAACTGCCTGAGAGTAGGAAACGAACAGCGCCAGAGCTGTCAGAGCCGCAGAACCAATCGCAAAGCCCTTACCCATAGCCGCCGTTGTATTGCCAACCGCATCCAGCTTGTCCGTAATATTTCTGACAGAGTGGTCAAGGCCGCTCATTTCCGCAATACCGCCCGCGTTATCCGCGATAGGGCCATATGCGTCAACCGCAACTGTAATACCTGTTGTAGAAAGCATACCGACAGCCGCCAGAGCAATACCATACAGACCGCTTACCTGGAACGCAATGAAAATACCTACGCAAATCAGTACAATAGGAATCGCCGTAGATTCCATACCAACCGCCAGACCGCTGATAATCGTTGTTGCAGGGCCTGTTTCGGACTGGTCCGCAATTTTCTTAACAGACCTGTAATCGCCGGAGGTATAAACCTCTGTAATAATACCAATGAGCAGACCAACAACCAGACCCGCAATGATAGCGATAGCAGGTTTCATGTTGCCAAAGAATTTCCAGCTCAGCGCGAGGGAAGCAATAACGACCAGCA
>OFFW01002034.1_pt1 | contig 11511 bp, 10 predicted proteins | sample 1521501 | NCBI WGS metagenome assembly OFFW01 (sample SAMEA3504107, study PRJEB24116) | mouse gut metagenome | biome: mouse gut; feature: mouse-associated habitat; material: faeces | place: Denmark | collected 2011
TGTTTTCCGGCAGCCTGCTGGTAATGCCGCACACCGTTTCCAGACTTACATTTTTAATTACCATAGTTCCTCCCTTTCCGGTCCCGAAGCCCTCTTTGTACGCTCCGGCTTTCAAATCAATGCGGATTTTAAAACTTCCTTCATATTTTTTACATAGGTGACGGCAAGCCCGTTTTTAATCTCGTCGGGAATTTCCTCAATATCCTTTTTATTTTCAACAGGCACAAGGACCTCGCTAAGCCCCGCCATACGGGCCGCCAGTATCTTTTCTTTCAGGCCGCCGATGGGAAGCACTCTTCCCCGCAGCGTCACCTCTCCCGTCATGGCAAGGTCGCTGCGCACTGCCTTCCCGGTAATCGCGGAATACAGGGCTGTCGCCATTGTAATTCCGGCGGAGGGACCGTCTTTTGGAACGGCTCCCTGGGGAATATGGATGTGAAAATCGTTTTCCTTATAAAGCGCAGGAGAAATCCCCGCCTCTTTGCCTGCGGAACGCACAAAACTCATTCCAATCATGGCCGATTCCTTCATCACGTCTCCCATCTGGCCGGTCAGTTCGATTTCGCCTTTTCCCGGCATCATGTTCACTTCAATCTGAAGGGTATCTCCGCCCACGCTGGTCCAGGCAAGCCCCCGCACAATGCCGATTTGAGGCTCCTTGTTCGCCTTATCCAGACTGTACTTTCTTTTTCCCAGATATTTGTCCAGATTGGAGGCGGTCACCTTTATCTTCTTTAATGCGCCTTCCGAATCTTCTTCAAGTTCTCTCGTCTCAAGAATTTCCTTCGCCGATTTCCGGCAAATATCGCCGATTTTTCTCTCCAGTTCCCGGACTCCCGCTTCCTTTGTATAATATGTAATGATGTTTTTAAGGGCGCCATCCTGAATGGAAAGCATTTTGTTCGTGATACCGTTTCGTGCCATCTGCTTTTTCAGCAAATGCTCCTTTGCAATATGGAATTTCTCGTTTTCCGTATAGCTGCTCACCTCAATCACTTCCATACGGTCTAAAAGCGGCCTCGGTATGGTCTGTGTGGTATTGGCGGTTGCCACGAAAAGCACCTCGGATAAATCAAGGGGAACTTCCACATAGTGGTCCCGGAACCTCACGTTCTGCTCTCCGTCAAGAACCTCCAGCAGAGCGGAAAAGGTATCGCCCTTATAATCGTTGCTCACCTTGTCGATTTCGTCTAAAAGCATCAGCGGATTCTTTACCCCGGCCTGCTTTAAGCCCGCCGCAATCCGCCCCGGCATGGCGCCAACATAGGTTTTTCTGTGGCCCCTGATTTCCGCCTCGTCCCTGACGCCGCCTAAGCAGATACGCACATATTTTTTATTCAAAGCCTCCGCCATGCTCTTTGCAATGGAAGTCTTTCCCGTTCCGGGAGGTCCCACCAGACAGATAATGGGGCTTTCCCCTTTTCTGGTAAGGCACCGGACCGCTAGAAATTCCAGAATGCGCTCCTTTACCTGCTCCAGTCCGTAATGCTCTCTCTCCAAAATTTCGCTGGCATGCTTCATACTTTCGTTATCTTTGGACGCTTTGTCCCAGGGCAAATCAAGCAGCGTTTCAATATAAGCGCGCTCTACCGCTCCCTCCGAGCTGTTCCCGGCAAACTTCTTAAAACGGGTAATTTCCTTTTGGATTCTGGCTTTGACTTCCCCGGAAGCCTGCAGTTTTGAAAGCGCCTCCGCAAACTGGTCCGCTTCGGAAAAAGAGCCTTCCTCCCCCAGTTCTTCCCTGATATAGTGAAGCTGTTCCCGCAAAAGGTACTCTCTCTGGTTCTTGTCCACCCGGTCTTTCATTCTCTGGGCCAGCTCTTCCCTTGCTCTGGCAATTTCTATCTCGTTTAACAGATGCCCGCACAGAATATCGTAGCGCTCTTTGATAGCCACTGCCTCAAGCACCTGCTGCTTTTTCTCGTAGCCGATGGGAAGATTCATGGCAATCTGGTCCATCAGCGCTCCCGGCTCTTTCACCTGAGAATACCTTTGAAGGGCGTTCTTGTCCAGCTTGGGATAATGGGAGGAAAACGCCGAAAAATATTCTTTTATCTGACGGATAAGCGCTTCCTTTTCCGCTTCGCTTTCTTCCTCGTCAGCCTCCTTTGCCAGCTCTTCCACGCAGGCTTCCAGAAATCTGGTGTTTTCTTCCTGAATCTCCTTTATTTTTCCCCGGCCGATTCCCTCCACCAGTACTCTGACTATCTGGTTGGGAAGCTTGGTAATCTGTTTTACCACGCTGATTGTTCCCACGTGGTAAATCTGCTCCCCGTCCGGGTCTTCCACACCGGCGTCCTTCTGGGCAGCCAGAAAAAGCCTCCCCCCGCTTGTCATGGCGTATTCAAGGGCCTGAATAGACTTTTCCCTGTTCAAGTCAAAATGGATAATAATCCCCGGCAGTATGGTGATTCCACGCAGGGGAATCACGGGCAGCACAACAAATTGCCCTTCCGCTTTCTTTTCACACATAAATTTATCCTCTGTCACAAAATGCCGCCTACCGGCGGCATTTTACTTACAAAATATCTATCTTGCTCTGCGCATTACCTCGCGGTGAATCAACAAAGGCTCGCTGGTACCCTCTATTGCCCCTTTGGTAATCACACATTCTTCAATGGTATCGTCTGACGGAATCCGGAACATCACATCCATCATTGCCTTTTCCATGATGGAACGCAGTCCTCTCGCCCCTGTTTTGCGCTCAAGAGCCTGCTTCGCAATCGTTCTCACAGCGTCCTCCTCGAACGTGAGTTCCACGTCGTCAAATCCAAAAAGTTTCTGGTACTGCTTAATCAAAGCGCTTTTCGGCTCCTTCAAAATCCGTACAAGGGCATCCTCGTCCAATCCCTGAAGGGAAACGGTAATCGGGACACGGCCCACAAACTCCGGAATCAATCCGAACTTCATCAAATCCTGAGGAGTGGCTTCTTTCAGCACCTCTCCGATATCGCGGCTGCTCTTGCTCGCAATTTCCGCATCGAAACCAATGGAATTACGGTTTAACCTGTTCTCGATAATCTTTTCCAGACCGTCAAAAGCGCCTCCGCAGATAAATAAAATATTGGAGGTATCAACCTGGATTAACTCCTGGTGGGGATGCTTTCTTCCACCCTGAGGCGGAACGCTTGCCACCGTTCCCTCCACAATTTTAAGTAAAGCCTGCTGAACGCCTTCACCTGAAACGTCTCTGGTAATAGACACGTTTTCGCTTTTCTTTGTGATTTTGTCTATCTCGTCAATATAAATCATGCCAAGCTGGGCGCGTTCCACATCGTAGTCCGCCGCCTGTATCAGTTTAAGAAGAATATTTTCAACATCCTCGCCCACGTAGCCTGCTTCTGTCAGCGTGGTAGCGTCCGCTATGGCGAAAGGCACGTTGATAATCTTGGCCAGAGTCTGGGCAAGATAGGTTTTGCCGGAACCTGTGGGGCCAAGCATAATGATGTTGCTTTTTTGAAGCTCCACTTCGTCCGCGTCTTTCGGCGCCGTCACTCTCTTATAATGATTGTATACGGCAACCGATAAAACCTTTTTGGCCTCCTCCTGGCCTACCACGTAATCGTCCAGAAAATCCTTAATCTCCACAGGCTTTAAGAGGTTAATGTCAAGCTCCTCTTCCTGGGTTTCTTCCTCTTCCTCATAGCCCTCTTCTACAATATCGGCGCATATCTCCACACATTCATCACAAATATATACCCCTGACGGACCCGCAATCAGCTTTCTCACCTGGTCCTGCGTTTTATTACAAAAAGAACACCTGATATTGTCGGAACTTCTTCCTGCCATCTTTTTTCCCCTTATCAATTAAAGATTTGTGTACCGCCGACCATGCGCGCCGGTTATGCCTGCTGGCTGTCAGCCCGTCTGGTATAGATTCTGTCAATGAGGCCGTATTCCTTTGCCTCCTCTGCCGTCATCCAGTTATCTCTTTCTGTGTCGGCCGCAATAACATCATAATCCTTACCGGTATTCTCCGCCAGGATTCTGTTCAGTTTTTCTTTGGTCTTAAGTATATGCTTTGCCGCGATTTCGATTTCCGTTGCCTGTCCCTGAGCGCCGCCGAGAGGCTGATGAATCATAATCTCCGCATTGGGCAGGGCAAGTCTTTTCCCCTTGGCGCCGCCAGCCAGCAGAAACGCTCCCATACTGGCCGCCATTCCCATACAGTTGGTGGCCACGTCGCATTTGATATACTGCATGGTATCGTAAATCGCCATACCTGCCGTCACGCTTCCGCCGGGGCTGTTAATATAAAACTGGATATCCTTCTCCGGGTCCTCGGCTTCCAGAAACAAAAGCTGAGCCACAATCAGGCTGGCTGTAACGTCGTTCACTTCCTCGCCCAAAAATATAATTCTTTCCTTTAAAAGTCTTGAATAAATATCGTAAGAGCGTTCCCCCCTGCTCGTCTGCTCTATGACATAAGGCACTAAACTCATTTACTTAAACCTCCCTGCAAAAACTATTTTTCCTTCGCGTTTGCCACTGCAAATTCAGCGGCCTTTCTCACTGCGATATCTTCTTTAATCTGAGCCGCGTTCTTCTCAGGAAGCATTTCCCTTACTTTGTCCACTTCCATCTGGTACGCTTCGGCCATAACCTTCAGTTCGTCTTCGTAATCTTCCTCGGAAGCCGTGATATTTTCAGCCTTTGCAACGGCCTCAAGCACAAGCCTTGCCTTGATTCTCTTTTCGGCCTGGGGCTTAACCTGCGCAATCAGACGCTCTCTGGACGCGCCTGTGAACTGATAATACTGTTCCGGCGTAAGTCCCTGCATGGTAATGCCCTGCATAAACTCGTCAACCATCTGCTTTTGCTGGGTCTCCACCATAGCCTCCGGGATTTCCATATCGGAATCCTTGATAATCGCTTCAACCACCGCTTCTTCCCTTAAGTTTTTCGCTTCCTTTTCCTTTGTCTCTGTCAGTTTAGCCCTGACATCCGCTTTGTATTCTTCCAGTGTGTCAAATTCTGAAACCTCACCGGCAAATTCGTCGTCCAGTTCGGGAAGCTCCTTCTCCTTGATTCCTCTGATTGTACATTTAAAGACAGCGTCCTTGCCTTTCAAATCCTCTGCCTGATAATCCTCGGGAAACGTCACATGGATTTCCGTTTCCTTATCAATCTCCGCGCCGATGAGCTGCTCCTCAAATCCCGGAATAAACGCGCCGGAACCGATGGTTAAGGAGTAATTTTCACCTTTACCGCCGTCAAAAGCCACGCCGTCCACAAAGCCCTCAAAATCCAGAACGGTCATATCGCCGTCCTTAACCGGCCTGTCTGTAACTTCAATATTTCTGGCGTTGCGCTCTCTTTCACGGTTAATCTCCGCGTCCACATCCTCGTCCGTAACGGCGACATCCACCTTTTCAATCTCCACGCCTTTATATTTTCCCAATTTTACGTCGGGCTTAAGAGCCACTTCCGCTGTAAAAATAAAGGGCTTGCCTTTTTCTATCTGTGTCACGTTGATGACAGGCGTCGAAACGATATCTTCTCCGCATTCCTCCGCCGCTTTCTCATAGGCATCAGGAATCATCTCGTTTACCGCGTCTTCATAAAATATTTCCGGCCCGTACATTTTTTCTATCATCTGGCGGGGCACCTTACCCTTGCGGAATCCCGGAACGTTAATCCTGCTTTTATTTTTTAAGAAAGCATTCTGCAGCGCTTTCTCCACTTCCTCCGCCGGAACTTCAATGGTAAGATTCGCCATGTTCTTTTCTAATTTTTCCACCTGTACGCTCATTCTAGTACATCCTCCTTAAATAAGTCACCTGATTCCAAACATACTCACAGTCATTTTACGATTATAGCATACCCGAAAAAAAAATACCAGATTTTTTACAGGATATTGTATTTTTATTTTTTCCCTTTTATACTGGACTAAAAACAGGAGGAATTTTATGAAATTATCAACCAGAAGTCTGGCGCAGACTGCTCTTTTGCTTGCCGTCTGTATTCTCAGCCAGTTTTTCAAAAATCTTTCCGTATATGTTACGGGGCCAATCGTCAACACAACCATTATTATAGCGGTGCTTGCCGCGGGGCTCTGGAGCGGTCTTTTTATCGGCATCATAGCTCCCATTACCGCCTTTTTCATATCCGGCTCGCCCATTATGGCCGCCATTCCCCTTATGTTCCCGGCGGTGATGGCCGGAAACGCCATTCTCGCGGTATGTACCTGGCTCCCCACGCGGTATCCCGCGCGCCCTTCCCGGAACAGGCTTCCTTTTTCGGGCAGGCTTGCGGCAGGAATGATTGCCGGTTCCGTTTTAAAAGCCGCTTTTATGGGAATCGTGATTGTGCTGATTCTCCTTCCGGCGTTCGGCGGCGACATCGCCTCAAAACTTCCGAAACCGGAAGCCCTTCCCGGCGTTTTAGCGGCGGCGAAGGTTACCTTTTCCGTCACCCAGTTAATCACGTCCCTTACGGGAAGTCTGCTTGCGTACATTATATGGACGCCTCTGAAAAAATTTCTGAAAACGGAGACTTAAGCTGTCTCGTCAGATACACTTAAAGAAATGACCCGGCTGCTTATAAGGCAGACGGGCCATTTCCTTTTCCGGTTTATTCCTTAATCAATCTTAAGGTCCGGTTTGTTATTTCATAGCTTCTTCTTGCTTCTTAATCATTCTACGAACCATCTCGCCACCGATAGAGCCGGCTTCCTTAGAAGCTAATTGATAACACGAAAGTTTAAAAACTGGGATTTACAGTAACCTTTCCATTGTTATTTTTCGCCCAGTACTTTGTTTCTCTGCTATCTACATGAACAAAACTATTATACTGGATTATCCCTTTGATATCAAGCGACTGTGCATACCGAGCCACCTCTACAGGTGTACAGCCTTTAACAACAATATCAAAGGCCTGTCCTGTTATATGGTAGGATTTTTTTGCGCCTTCAACAGACGTATTGTAAGATTCCGTCCGGTATCCGCTGTTGACAGTCACCGGAACGCCGAAGTGGTCACGGATAGCCTGTAGTTTATTCTGGACAAAATCAACGTCAATCAGGATTTTGTCGGAACCATCTTTACACCGGAACTCGCTCACCTTAAAATTACGGGATATGTATTTGTTTCCATCCTTTTTCAGGGAAAACTCTTTTACCGCTGGTTCGGCATTGCTTTCACCGGCGGGCATGTTCCCATAGTAGATATTCATATCCACATTCGTAGAGATACCCGCAATCCTTCCTGTGGAGGAATTCTGCCACATAAAAGGATTGTAATCCCCCTTGCTGGACGAATACTTTGCAAGCCACAAAGGATATCTGCTTAAATCCCCGAATTTACTCGTCAGGTAATCCACATTAGAGTAAACTCCGACCTCATATTCCTTACTGGACAGATAATCACAAAATGCCCTGACTATGGCCGTCCGGCTCTCTTTTGTCTGCGGATTACGTTTGTCGGAATCATACTCCCAGTCAGCCCATACCCGCATGGTGATTATATCCTTATATCCCTCAATGCACTTTTCACACATTTTAGCGTTGAGGACAGCCTCGTCCATGTTGGCAGCATAAATAAACCAGTAAACGCCTATTTTCAAGCCGGCTGTATGCGCACCGCAAATATTGTTGATGAATTGTTTATCCATAGTGGACTTCCCATACCCGGCGCGGATGATTGCAAAATCTACTGACTGCTTTACTTTCTGCCAGTCAATTACTCCGTTGTGATAGGATACGTCAATTCCTTTCATTATATATCACCCCTTCCCGCTCACTATCGTTCTTGTTGCCTGTATCCTTCTACACTTCCCGTGGTACTGTTTCCGTCCAATTCGTCTGTGTCCGGCAACTCATCCGTATATTTTGCCAGAAAAGCCCTTACTGCCGCCCACACTTTTTTGACCGGCAACCCGCAAAGTGCCATATTTTTAAAAATGCTCACTACCTCATAAGCTATGTAGAGAAGTCCAAAAAATTCAGCTACGCCTACACTCTTAAGCCCAAGTTGGCTGCGTACAGACTCCGGGATAAAGCCAATAAGGTTGATGTTTACCAGCATATCCACGGCCAGCATAAATACCAGCGATATCAGCATCCCTATTTTCCTGATTGCGCCGTCAATCCCGGCGCAGCTGTTAAATTTCTTTTCCTTTGCCGCCCTCATTACGCCAAAAACTGTATCAAACACTATCACCAGTATCACCAGCTCCATGACTCTGCTGTGTGCTGCCATGTTTAAAAATTCCATGATTTTCATTTCCATAATATCCACCTTTCTTTATTTAATAATTGATTTCTTCTTTAGGTTACAAAATATGCGGGCGGTGCCCTGCAATACCTTTCCCTGTCCACACTTATTTCGATATACATTTTCACTCCCCCTTTCTTTTCTTGATATCTGGGCAAAAATAAAAGAGCTTTTACGCTCTTAATTTATGGGTTATATATTGGTTTCCGCATTAAATGATAATTTACAGGGCTTTACCCCCGTTATTGACCCAACTACCGGTAAAATAATCGGTTATAAAACCGCCATAGGGGGTGCTGATACAGTGTTCCCTTTTAGCGGTACTGCAAAACCTCTCAAAATATTGGGTGCCGTATCACTTAATGGGATTAATGGAAATAATTCTAGTTATGCGGCATCTAACGCTATAGACGGAAATACCGAAACCTGTTACTTGTGCAATTCTGATTCTGGGCCCCAAATAGTTTTTACACTAGATAGTGAATATATAATAAAGGAGGTTAGAGTGCTTGCCTCCAATGCGGGAAGCGGTCAAAGTGCTGTATCAACGGTTAATGTATTTGGCAGCAAAGACAATTCGGCTTTTATAAAAATTGCTTCGGCCATTTGCCAGAATTTCAGCGCTGCCAGTATGAAAAATGTAGCTTTGAGCGTTATTCCTGTAGCAAGTGACGAATCATATAAATTCATAAAACTCACTAAAGACGGTGCATATACTGGTTTTTGCGAAGTTGAAATTATGGGATGATATGTTTATTCATAAAACCATTTAACCGTCACATTACGGATAGTTGTGTTACTGGACGGTACACCATACCCCAATATCAAAAAGTCATAATTACTTACATCAAGTTTTGCCCCATTAGAATTGTTTGAAAGTACATTTTCTGTTATGCCATTTTGATAAGATGGGATAAGGTGCTTCCCCAGATTACTATTTGCCCCTCGTATGTTTATATAGTTATCTGCTGGATTAGAGGTAATCTGAAAATATTTCGCTCCATATGTAGGAATGTGAACGGATGTACTGGAAGAAATATAAATAGAATCAAAAAATTCTTCCGTGGGATTGCTGCTATCCGAAAAAGGGAACACTGTATCAGCACCGCCTAAAGTAGTTTTATAGCCGGTTATTTTACCGGTACTTTCGTCAATTACAGGCGTGAATCCCTGTAAATTATCATTTAACGCAGTAATCTCATCTTTTAATTTCTTCCCCTGTGTTGCGTCAAGCGGGTTTCCTGGAATAGTTGCAAGTAAATTATTTATTGGTGTTTTTCCGGTTTCTGTTCTCCACATAGGATTTCCGTTTGCATCTGTTCCCCAAACCTGATTCGCATGACCATTCCCGGCCGGAACATACCCTTCACTGGTTTTTGTATTTTGTTTCCACGTATCGTTATCAGTAGTTTTATACCCACTATCATTTGTTAGCTGGCTTGTTTTTGTTGGTATTGTAGGTTTATTTTTAATAAACGCATCACTTGTGACATCTGAAACATTCCAGTCTGATTGCACATTTATTTCTGCACCTGCAGAAATACCAGCCAGCTTATCCTTTTCATAAGTCGTGAAATCATTTGTGGAAAGTCCTTTACCCTGGACTTTATCAACTTTATTACCAATAGCCGCATTTAATGCCTGAACCGCATCATCATTCTCTCCGAGAGCGTCAGCAATCTCTTTTAAGGTATCAAGCGCTTCCGGTGCGCCATTAATCAAGTTAGAAATGAGTGTCTTTACAAAAGCAGTAGTGGCAATTTGTGTATTGTTCGTATTTTCTGGTGGCGTTGGGGCTGTTGGCGTTCCAATAAATTCTGGGCTGTTCACAGGCGAATAATCACCTTCTGGCTGGATTCCAAGCTCTGAGAGGGTCTTATTTCCCTCAAGCGTTACCCCATTAACAGACGGTTGGTTCTCTAATTCATTGTAATTAACTGTACCTGCGTTTCCTCCTTTCTGTGACAATTCGTCAATGGCATCCTGCACATTATCTGCCACCAGTCCGCTTTTGTTTCCGTCATACGCAATGCTTTCAGCGTTTCCAACTTCGCCTGTCATAGATAAAATCCAATGCTCTGTATCTGTAGGCAAAATCCCTACGCTATCTTTTTTTGCAACATACATAGAGTTTTTGTATGAAACAACATCTAATCTGCTATAACTTTTAGCCTCGGAATAGATACCTTTATAAACCATCCCTACCCGGCCAGCCGCAACCATTCCTTTTACTCCCATCACGCTACCTCCCACAGTAAAATTCCATTTTCGTCAATTTCAAAGTTGTATGGAGAATTATCTGTATAAAGCAAATTCCCATTATCGTCCACGGAAAATTCCGTAAAACTGACTTTTTTTGTCACTTGCGTCAGTATATCGTTTGCATTATCGGCTTTTATTTTTGCCCGGTCAGCTTCCGCTTTTGCCTGTTCCTTATAATAAAAAGCGTTATCTGTGTTTTCTCCTTCTCTTGTGCCGGTATCTCCATGGGCATAGGATTCCGCTTCCAGCGCACTATCTGACGCACTGTCTGCGCTTACTCCCGACCGGTCAGCATGGCCGGACGCGGCTATTGCAGATTGGCTGGATTCTGTTGCCTTTGCGCTTGCCGTATCCGCATATTTGGCTGAATTTTCCGCATTCTTCTGCGCAATGTCTGCATAGACTCCTGCACGTGTCTTACTGTCTGCGGCAGAATCTGCACTTGTTTTTGCGTCATTAGCTTTTTGCGTGGCCGTATCCGCCGATGCACCTGCGCTGTCTGCACTCCCTGCCGCTTCTGATGCCTTCTGTGACGCTGTATTTGCCGCATTCTGGGCTGTTTCTGACAGGGTGGTAATAACTTCCACTTCCTGCCCGATTTCGGCCTGTATGCGCTCCACAGCTTCTTGTATGGTACGGCATTCTTCCAATATTGAGCGAAGCTCTGCCATATCGCCCTCAAACGAATCATAAGTCGCTATGCGAAGGCAGACGCCCGGAGCAACGCACATTCGTATGTACTTTTTGTCAGTAGATACCGCAAACTCCCTAACTGTCATTTGGTCGGGGTCAAAATCTTCTTCTTTTCCTCCACGCATCTGAATTGTTGCATTAATTGTTTGGATTGCCATTTTCTTTCACCTGACTTTCTGCAGAGATTTCGCATTTAATACTTTTTTCCAAAAAATTGTTTACCTGTACCGTCAAGGAATCCAGTACAAGCAATATATTTACCGGCGGAAGTTTAGAATCATTAATCAGTTTTGTAATCCCCTCTTTCAATTTAATAGTTTCAAGATTTATTCCCATAATTTTT
>OFFW01002035.1_pt1 | contig 11506 bp, 9 predicted proteins | sample 1521501 | NCBI WGS metagenome assembly OFFW01 (sample SAMEA3504107, study PRJEB24116) | mouse gut metagenome | biome: mouse gut; feature: mouse-associated habitat; material: faeces | place: Denmark | collected 2011
AAAATACGCGGACGGCGGCGGGCTGTTTCTGTTCATTCCGGCCAGCGGCAAAAAGCTCTGGCGGCTGGCATACCGCTTTGACCGAAAGGCAAAGCTCCTTTCCTTCGGTGAATATCCCAAGGTGTCGCTCCGTGCCGCGCGGCAACGCCGGGATGAGGCCAAGGCGCTGCTCAAAAATGGCATTGATCCGGCGGAACACAGGAAGGCAATGCGGGCATCGACCGGCACGGCCACCTTTCAAGCCGTGGCTACGGAATGGTACGAGGGGGAAACCCTTCACTGTAGAAGCCGCTATCGCGCCTTCATGATGCGGGGAATGACGGAATATTTCTTTCCCGTCTTCGGCGGCAAGGCCATGACGGATGTTACCGCCGAGGACATTATGAGCGCCATTGAGCCGTTGCGGCAATCCGGGAAATTGCGCGGAGGCCGCAGACTGACGGATGTCTGCGGCCAGATATGCCGCTATGCCGTCGCCACCGGCAACGCTGCGCGGGACGCTACGGAAGAACTGCCCGCGTCGCTGCGTTCCAGACAGACAGGACACAGAGCCGCCGCGCTCGACGCCGGAAAGCTCGGTCAGATTATGCTGAACCTTGAGCGGCATGACGGCTATTTCCCTGTGCGGTGCGCCCTGCGACTGGTTCCCCTGCTGTTCGTCCGTTCCGGTGAATTGCGCTGTGCCGAATGGAACGAATTTGATTTCTCCCGCAGACTCTGGGTTATCCCCGCGCAACGCATGGCGACGAAATATGAGCATATTGTACCTCTCGCGCCGCAGGCAGTAAAAATTCTCAGGGAACTGAAGGAATACTCTGGTCATGGAACCCTGCTGTTCCCCGGCGTCCGTTCTCCTGAACGCCCCATCGACATATCCACCATCACCGTTTCCCTGCGCAGGCGCGGATATGACGGCGTAAAACTGTCCTTTGACGGAATCCGCTCCCTTGCCGCCAAACTGCTGCCCGACCTTGGGTACGAACAGAACATCATCGACATGCAGTTGGCGCACTCCGGTCGCACACGCTTTGACCCGTGGCAGTATCTGCCGGAAAGAAAAACCATGATGCGGGAATGGGCCAGGTATCTTTTTCTCCTACGAGACAAGGCGTTGCGGGATACATCCAGCCAGAGAGGTACGTCATGCTGACCGACACACAAATCAGAAATCTGAAGCCCGCTGAAAAAGCGAAAAAATACGCGGACGGCGGCGGCCTGTACCTTTATGTCGCCAAGACAGGCTCAAAACTCTGGCGCATGGCATACCGCTTCAACGACAAGGAAAAGCTGCTCAGTTTCGGGGAATATCCGATTGTCTCCCTGAAGGATGCCCGGACAAAACGGAATGAGGCAAAAAAGCTGCTTGCCGACGGCATTGATCCGGGCAAACGCAAGAAGGATATGAAAAACGCCGCCCTCCTCGCGGAAGCCAATACCTTCGAGCATGTTGTCCGTGAATGGCATGAAACGCAGACAATCCACAATTCCCCAAAAGACAGAAAGCGGAAACTGTCCACGTTCGAACTCCATCTTTTCCCCACTTTGAAACGGAAGCCCATTTCCGAGGTCACGGCGCAAGACCTGCTGCTGATACTCAAGCCGCTTGAAAGAAAGGGAAAGGAGCTTATCGCCCACAGAATCATCCAGTATTGCGGCATGGTTTTCCGCTACGCCATTGCCACAGGCAGAGTGACGCGCAACATTGCCGTTGACCTTCGCGGAGCCATACGCCCGCATCGCGGCAAGCACAGAGCCACCATCGTTTCCGCTGAAAAAATCGGCGTTCTTCTGAACAGACTGGACAACTATCCTGGACATTTTCAGGTGAAGTGCGCGCTACGTCTTTTTCCCCTGCTCTTTGTCCGCTCCGCCGAGCTTGCCCGCGCCGAATGGAGCGAGTTCGATCTGGAAACACGGGAATGGCACATACCCGACGAGCGCATGAAAATGCGAAAACCGCATATTGTTCCGCTGTCATCGCAGGCTGTTGCCATTCTCAAGGAGCTTCATGCTGTCACCGGAGGTGGAACGTATCTTTTCCCCTCACGGAACAGCGTGAGAAAGCCCATTCACTATTCCACACCGTTACAGGCATTGCGTGCCTTGGGATACGGCAAGGAGGATATGTGCATTCATGGCTTCCGGTCTATGGCCTCAACCCTGCTCAATGAACAGGGCTTTGACCCGGACTGGATTGAACGGCAACTGGCTCACAAGGAAAAGGACACGTCCCGTATCGCGTACAATCATGCCCAGTATCTTCCCCAGCGGCACCACATGATGCAGGCATGGGCCGACTATCTGGACAGCTTACGCAAAGAGACACAGAAGGACAGTGAAATGCGGTAGTGGTTTCTTGGGCCTGCAAAAAACAAATACGTCTAATATAGCCCAGTGAAAACATTAATTTTATATGCTATTAGAGTTATGCAATTTCAACAAGTTACAGGAATACATCTTTAAACACAAAAACATGTCAAGTGGTATTTTGAATTTTTTTTGAACACAAACGGCATCTCACAGGACAATATTGGATTTATCCTGTTGTATGCGGGAACCTCAAAATAAAAAGAGCAGGAAAAGCCATGATATACTGTGCCGAACATAACCAGACAGGAGGAACTCCATGCAAAATATATCCAGTAACGCTCTGCTTCGCCTGCCGCAGGTACTCGCGCTCATTCCCGTCAGCCGCAGCGCGGGGTGGGCGGGCTGCAAAAGTGGCCGCTATCCGAAACCCGTCAAACTCGGCCCGCGCACAACGGCGTGGAGGGCATCGGATATTGTCGCGCTTCTGGAAAAGCTCACTGCCGAAGCGGAGGAAAAATGAACCCCGTTTTTTCCCCGGCTCTTCGTCCGTCACTCCCGCATGGGTGCCGGAAGCGGGCATTCGGTCAAGGCCATGCCCTGTCGGGCCGCTTCGCGGGCCTTGACGTTCATGCCCTGGCTTCCGGCCTCATATACTCGCGGGCGACGGACGAGGAAGCCTCCGGCGGGGGCTCGGTCAAAGGAAGTCCGCAAACCGAAAGCACAAAGGCAACGACACAAAAAAGCGTTTCTCGCCTCTCACAGCTTTCCCGCATACCGGCACGCGACGGGCACGATGCACACAAGCTTGTCCCGGCTTACGCTTCATTGCGTTTTCCCAATACATATGATGTTGCCTTCCGCTCGGCGTTCAGATGCCCGCGTCGTCATGTGCATCATACTGACCATAGTATGCGCCGGATACTGATTGAGCGGCCTTTGCATGGCGCACAGTCATTTGCCGCATACCGTCTCCCCATGAGCCGGATGCTTATCCCGTGTCCGCGCCATACCCACCAGCGACACGCCGGATACAGCTCCGCTCCACGCCCGATACGCAGCCGCCACATTCCCGATGCCCGCATCATGCGTCTCCGTGTTCGCGCGGATGCCTGTTCGTTTGTCCGGCCTTGTCTCCGAGGGCCAGCCTACGTTTCGTCTATACGCTACGCGTATGGACTCACGGCTGGCAAGGGGCGCTGCCCCTTTGAACCCCGCAAAGCCCAAAGGCAGGGAAAGCGGTGAAGCGCGTCAAGCCTGTTCGCACCGCCGCCGTCATCGTGCGCGTGTTCCCGGAGGAACGCGACATCCTCCGCTTCAACGCGGGACTGCACGGCATGAGCATGTCGGACTACATCCGCCAGACCTGCCTTGGCATCCGTCTGCGGAAAACGCCGGAAGAGAAAAGGCGACTGCGGGAACTGGCACGCATCGGCGCGAACATCAACCAGCTTGCGAGATGGGCCAATACCTACAAACGGGCGGCGGAAGCCGTGGAGGTAGTGACGGCGCTGGCGGGCATCGAACAGCGCATTATCGAGTTCGCGTCATGCGCTTCGACAGAAGATGACCCGGAGGCCGAGCCATGCTGATGAAAGTCTTTCCGCATGGCACCGGGGAAGGCGACAAGCCCAGCCGCTATCTTGTACGCCCGGATTATCCGGGGAGAGACACAGCCCCGCCACAGGTGCTGCGCGGCGATCCCGCCATGACCCGCACGCTTATCGACAGCATAGAGCGGCGATGGAAATTCACCTCCGGCGTTCTGTCGTGGCATCCGGATGAGAAAATCAGCGAGGAACAGGAAGAGGAAGTCATGGACGCCTTTGAGCGCGTAGCCTTCGCCGGTCTGGAAGCGGATCAGCGCAATATCCTCTGGGTACGGCATACCCATGCCGGGCATCACGAGCTGCATTTCCTCATTCCGCGCCTGGAACTTTCCAGCGGCAAGGATTTCAACGCCTGCCCTCCCGGCTGGCAAAAAGACTTTGATGTTTTCCGCGATCTCTTCAACTGGCGCGAAGGCTGGGCGCGGCCGGACGATCCGGCGCGAACGCGGGATGAACTTCCAAAAAAGGCCGACCTGTTCAAGGCGCGGATGGCGAGATGGGGCAAGGAAATCAGGGAAAGCGACCGCGACCAGGCCAAGGAGGTCATTCATGCCTTTCTCAAGGAGAAAGTGACACAGGGGCTTGTCCGGAGCCGGGAAGATGTTCTGAGCGCCCTGAAGGAACAGAGACTACGCATCAACCGCGAAGGCAGGGACTACATCAGCGTCATCGCCCCGGACAGCGGCATGAAGATGCGCTTCAAAGGCGGTTTCTACGCCGCCGCCTGGACGCCCAAAGCAGCTCTGGAGGAAGAACCCGAAGAAAAGAAGCGGGAAACAGCGCGGCGCATGGTCGCCCGTCTGCAACCGGCTTTTGAGCGCGTCATTGAAAAACGCGCCGCCTGCAATACCAAACGCTATCCGGCAAAATGGACACAGCTCCCCGCCGAGGAAGCCCTCCTTTTGCCCCAGATTCAGGAGGATACCATTCATGACCGAAATAGAACGGATGTTGATACAGAGTTTGAAACGGATGGAGGAGAACTGCAACGCCCGGCTGACAGCCTTCGGCACGAGGATCGACGTACTGGAGGACAAGCAGATGCTGATTCAGACGGAATTGCGCGCCTTGAAGCGATTGTTCACCGATGTCAGCGAAGTGTACAACAGCTTGCAGACCTTGTTGGCGGCCTTGAAAAACGGCGCATAGAGCGGGAGCGGCAAAGCCGACCACGCAGAAGGATGAGATAGGGGGAAACGCATGGGAAAATTCAAGCGTATTCCGGTGAAAGACATCAATGCCATGCGGAAAATCCTTGACGATCTGCCGGACAGGAATCTCGGCAAGACGCGGGAGGAAGCCGCCGAACTGCTCAACGCCAATATCCTGAAAGCGATAGAGAAAGGCTACACGGTGAAGGAACTGGCGGCCATCATGGCCGAGGGCAACGTGGTCATTCCCGCGCCCGTCATCCGGGCAAAAGTGCTTCCCGCGAAGGCGGTTCCGCAAAAGCACGCGCCGAAGCCCCGGCCCGAACAGACAAAACCAGCGGCGTTTCCTCCCAGAGAGCGCAAACCAGAACAGGATACTCCGGCCTACTACACGCCGGACATACCCGATACGGAGCTTTGATCATGAACATTCAGAACAGTGTATTCTATGTCGGCGGCAGCAAGGGCGGCGTCGGCAAGAGTCTCTTTTCCTTCGCCCTTGTGGACTGTCTGCTCAACAGGAACGCGAACATCCTGCTTGTGGATACGGACACCGACAACCCGGACGTGTTCAAGGCGCACAAGGATCTTGCCCTGCCGAATCTGCTCTGCCGTCTGAACAGCCTGGACGATGCCGACGGCTGGGCGGATCTGCTGGACACCGTACAGAACTACCCGGATCATGCCGTGGTCATCAATGCCGCCGCCCGCACCAAGACCAGCACGGCCAGCTACGGCGACATTATGAAGGAGGCTCTGCGGGAGATGCAACGCGAGCTGACCGTTTTCTGGATAATCAACCGGCACCGCGACTCCATAGAGCTTCTGCATTCCTTTCAGGAAGTGTTCACGGACGTGCCCATTCACGTTTGCAGGAATCTGTACTTCGGTGAAGCGCGGCGTTTTGATATGTATAACACCTCCAAAGCGCGGGAAGCGGTGGAGAAGAACGGCATGACGCTGGACTTTCCGGCGGTCGGCAACCGTGTGGCCGACTGGCTGTATTCCAGACGCATGTCCATCCGTGCAGCCCTTCCTGAAATGCCCTTCGGCACACGGGCGGAATTGCAGCGTTGGCGGACGCTCTGCGCGAAAATGTTTGATTCCGCCCTGGGAGGGGCGTCATGAGCATGGATACTGTGATTGATCTCGGCAAGGCGTGTGGCAGGGAATTATCCGAAGCGGAAGCGGCCCGTTTGCTGGAGGCCGGCAGCAGGTTGAATCTTCGGGAGGATGACGCGCTCTGGCCGTTGCTGGCCGCGATGGAATATCAGCGCATCTACTACGAGGCGTTGCCGAAAAAAATCGCCGCAGCGTCCAGAACCATCATGGACGGCATGGCCGCTGCCGCCGAAAGGGAAACTGCCGCCGCCCACGCCCGGCTCACCGACAGCTTGGTGAGGGAGGCGGAGTATCTCGCCTCAAAGATTCAATATGGCAGGCTGGTGCCACTGTGGCTGCTGGCCCTGATTTTCCTGCTGGCGTACGGGAGCCTCATGCTCTGGGCGGGCTTTCGCATCGACGCGGGCCAGGATATGCCTCTGGCGGCGGTTTTGCACATGCCCTCTGGCTGGCTTATCTGCGGGCTGTGTCTCGTGGGGGGTGTGTTTTGCGGAGGAGTGGCCGCAAAGGAGTTTGGTGAGGCGGAAAAGGGGTGGTGGAAAAAAGGGGGAATCGCGATATTTTTTATAATGGTTGGTACGCTGCTATTCTCCCTTTCTCTCTCACGATTATGATAGGTTATTCCCCAAAAATAGGTAATGCGTCGTAGTTTCTCTCACCATGCCCAATAGTTTCGCCTTGATGCTGTCCGGGACAAAATTTCAGACCAGAACATATGAGAACCTGCGTATCTTTATTATGCATCAGTAGTTCTTCAATGAGCACGTCTTTGATATTATCCCCAAAAGGAGGTACGATATTCAAGACTGAAGTAGTCGCAGGGCGATTGCCGTTGTCGATTTTTAGCCGTATGTCCTGCTCCCCCAAAAAAATAGTATTCGTTTTGAAGACAAATTCTTTCCCAAAATCGGCTCTATTCGAATTAACACGTTTGCTTTTTGTACATGCTTGGTATATAAAAAACTCCCTCCTCCTGCAGAATATGTGATGCCCAAAAAAGTCAAAAAATTATTCCCCTTGGATGAGCGTTGGCTGACTGTCGAGGAAATTTGTTCCTATCTTAGCGTGACAAACGAGACCGTATATAAGTGGATAGCCTGCAGCAGATGCCTGGCCACAGGGTGGGGCGGCGCTGGATGTTCAAAAAGAATGAAGTGGACGAATGGGTGCGTTCTGGCGGTGCAACTATAGCTAGCGAAAGGGAAAAACATGCTTCGGATTGAAGAACTTAAGCCCAACCTCACCGTTACTGGTATCATTCCCAATGCTGTAGTACGCATTCTGGCCGTCGAAACAATGGGCGAAAGCTGTTCCGTTGTGTACCGCAGTCCGGATGGTCAGTTGGGCGACCGTATGGTTTTTCGCACGGATGAGGCTGGCCTTTCGCTGGCCGAAGCAGAGCGTCCGTGGGCGTTCACCGCTTCCGGTGATGACTTTAAGCTGGGGCTGGAAGCCTATCGAATAAGTCTTGCCCATCTTTTTGACCCCATGATGGCGGTGCACGCTTCCGATGTGGAGCCTTTACCCCACCAGCTTACGGCTGTTTATGAGTCCATGTTGCCCATGCAGCCTTTGCGATTTGTCCTGGCTGATGACCCGGGTGCGGGAAAGACTGTCATGGCCGGGCTCTTGATACGCGAGCTGAACATGCGGGCAGACGCTCAGCGTGTGCTTATTGTTGCCCCCGGCGGTCTGGTGGAGCAATGGCACGATGAGCTTTTTGAAAAATTTGGCATGAGCTTTACCATTTTTTCGCGTGAGCATATCGAACTGGCTCATAGCTCCAACCCCTTTGACGAATATGACTTCCTCATCGCGAGACTGGATCAACTTTCCCGTAGTGATGATTTGCTGGAAAAACTTAAGGCTTCGCACTGGGACTTGATTGTTGTGGACGAGGCCCACAAACTTTCCGCCAGTTTTTCCGGCAACGACATCAAGCGCACCAAACGTTTTCAACTTGGCGAACACTTACGCGCCATTACCCGGCATTTTCTTCTTATGACGGCTACCCCTCACAACGGCAAGGAAGAGGATTTCCGGCTTTTCATGTCGTTGCTTGATCCGGATCGCTTTGGTGGAAAGCTGAAAGGCGACGGCAACAGTCGTGTGGATGTGAGCGATCTCATGCGTCGCATGGTGAAGGAAGACCTGCGCCGTTTTGACGGTTCCCGCCTGTTTCCGGAACGCTGGGCTTACACTGTCCCTTATCCACTTTCAGCAAAGGAACAGGAACTGTACGACGCTGTTACCGACTATGTGCGTAACGAAATGAACAAAGCTGAACGCATGGCTGACGGAGCGCGGCGCGGTTCCATTGGTTTTGCGCTCACCTCATTGCAGCGGCGTCTCGCTTCCAGCCCTGAAGCCATCTATCAGTCACTCACGCGCAGGCACAAAAAACTTCAGGGTAAGCTTGAAAAACTGGACAATCCCACGCTGTCTCATCCGAGCGGAACGCATTCTTTTGCTCTGCCTTGCTCACTCGTTCAGGCGTTGCCGGAAAACATATGGGAAGCCGATGAATCACTGAACTCTGAAGATTTTGAAAACATGGAAGAACGGCTTGCTGACGAAGCAAGCACTGCGGAAACCCGGCAGGAATTGCAGGCGGAAATAACTCTGCTTTTACACCTCAAAGAGCAGGCTTATGCCATAGTCGCCTCCGGACAAGACAAGAAATGGGATCAGCTTTCCGAACTGCTGCAAAACACGCCGGAAATGCGCGATGCCAACGGACGGCTCCGTAAACTGATCATCTTTACCGAATACCGTGATACCCTCAATTATCTGCAAACGCGCATTCAAGGTCTTTTGGGGAATCCGGACGCTGTCGTGTCTATTCACGGCAACGTCAAACGTCTTGACCGACGCGACATTCAAGAGCGTTTCCGCACGGATGCCGAAGTGCAGGTGCTGGTGGCAACGGATGCCGCCGGTGAAGGCGTGAACCTGCAAAATGCTAACCTCATGATCAATTATGACCTTCCTTGGAACCCCAACAGGCTGGAGCAGCGTTTTGGGCGCATTCACCGTATCGGGCAGATTGAGGTTTGCCATTTGTGGAATCTCATCGCCTCCGGCACCAGAGAGGGTGAAGTCTTTACCCGTCTTCTGGAGAAGCTGGATACGGAACGCAAAGCCTTGGATGGGAGAGTTTTTGATATTCTGGGTGAAGTTTTTGAAGGGCAGAGCCTGAAAGACCTGCTCATTGAAGCCATTCGCTACGGGGATGACCCGGCCAGAAAGGAAGCCTTGTTCGCCAAGGTTGATGGGGTCATGGACATCACACATATCAGAAGTATCCTTGATCGCAACGCGCTGTGTGAAGAAACCATGACCGAAGAACGAATTTTTGCCGTCAAGGAAGAGATGGAAAAGGCCGAGGCCCGCAAGCTTCAACCTTATTTTATCCGCAGCTTTTTTACCAAGGCCTTTGAGCAAATGGGCGGCAGCATGGCTCCGCGTGAAAAGGGCCGCTATGAAATCAAGCATGTTCCTGCCATCATCCGAGAGCGTGACCGCAGCCTCATGGGCAAGGGACGCCGCTGCATGACCCCGGTCCAAGCCCGCTACGAACGCATCTGTTTTGAAAAAGACTATGTGCGCCTGAAAGACCGAGCCGGTGCCCCTCTGGCCGGACTCATTCATCCGGGACATCCACTCATGCAGGCCGTGGTTGACATGACTTTGGAAAGCTCGTTGGGCAAGCTCAAGCAAGGTTCCGTGCTTGTTGACCCCAACGACATGGGCACCGTCCCCAGAATCATGTTTGTGCTCGATCATACCATCCGGGACAGCGTTGATGGCGATCGGCCCATTTCCCGGCGTATGCAGTTCGTGACCATTGATGAAACAGGCGCTGTTCACAACGGCGGCTGGGCGCCACACCTTGATCTGGAAGCCTTTACCCCGGAAAATAACGATGAAAAGGCGTTGCTGCACAGTCTTTTGAACACAGCATGGATATCCCGCGACCTTGAGCAGAAGGCCCTGAGCTTTGCCTCGCAGCATCTGGTGCCGGAACATTTGCGCGAAGTCAAAAGCCGCCGGGAGCGGCATGTGGATAAAACTCTGAACGCCGTCCATGAACGCTTAAGCAAAGAAATCCAACAGGCAGACAATCAGTATCAGCTCTGGCAAAGCAGGCTGGACACGCACAAAGAAGCTCGCCCCAATATGGAAAACGCCCGCAGAGTGGTGGAAACCTTGAGTGCCCGGCTCACCGTGCGCCGACAGGAGCTGGAAGCCATGCGGACCATTGTGTCCCTCACTCCGGTAGTGACAGGTGGGGCGTTGATTATTCCGGCGGGACTGCTGGCGCGGGCGGCACAGCATGGAGCCGAACCGTTCTGCCCAGACGCAAAAGCCAGAAGCCAGGTGGAGCGGCTTGCCATGCAGGCGGTCATAGAGGCGGAAAGGGCGCTTGGCAATACAGTGAGGGATGTGTCTGCCGACAAATGCGGCTGGGACATCACCAGCACTCCGCCACTGCGGGACGGCAAAATTCCGGAAGCCCGACATATTGAGGTCAAGGGCCGGGTCAGAGGCAGCGCCACTGTCACGGTTACTCGCAACGAAGTGTGCTATGGCCTGAACCAGAAAGACAAGTTCATTCTGGCGCTGGTCTTTGTGGATGGTGACAGCGTGGACGGCCCGTACTATGTGCGACATCCCTTTGAGGTTGAGCCAGACTGGCATGTGACCAGTGTGAATCTGGATGTTGCCAAACTCATGAGCCGTGCGGAACGCCCCGCGTAATGCGAAAGGTGAAAATATGAAGATTCAATCGCTGCAACTGAAAAATTTTCGATGTTTTAAGAATGAAATAATACGCTTTCATGATAAATTGACTGTGCTTGTTGGCGTAAATGGTAGTGGGAAGACAGCCCTGATCGAGGCTGTTGCTATGATTCTAGGCGGCATTGTTCGCTATGCTGTATCAGATGAAGTGTGGCGATATAATTTGGAGCACAAAGACACCACATTTTCTGCTAAAGAGAATGTATCAATAAAAGCAAACTTCAACGCATTCAGCAATACTTTTTCTTGGTTTGACCCTGTTGTCGAAGAAGAAAAAGAAGAATTTGTACGCACAAAAATAGTAAACTATGGTAAAAATGCAAATCCTGATTTTATAAATAGGCTCATTTCCTTACAAGATGTATATCCTATAATTGCTTATTACAGTTCATATCGCCTTCTTGGAAATGCTGTTTCTTCTGGTGAAAGAAATTTTGATAGAAATAGGCTGGATGCCTATATATCGTGTTTCGAGCCTGAAGTTGATTTTAACAGAATCATTACATGGCTTGA
>OFFW01002036.1_pt1 | contig 11501 bp, 9 predicted proteins | sample 1521501 | NCBI WGS metagenome assembly OFFW01 (sample SAMEA3504107, study PRJEB24116) | mouse gut metagenome | biome: mouse gut; feature: mouse-associated habitat; material: faeces | place: Denmark | collected 2011
AAAGAAAAAAGTGCTTGCGCTTTTACTGACTGCGGTTATGGCGGCGGGAACATTGAGCGGATGCGGAGATTCCGGGGAAAGCCAGCAGAGCAGCGGATCCCAGGAATCCACACAGGAGCAGTCTTCCGAGGAGCAGTCCTCTGAGGAGAGCGGGGAAGAGTCTTCCGAAGAGGGCGGGGAGCAACAGGCTTCCAACGGGGAAAGGATGACCATCAGTGTGCTGGGAATTGACTGGGGCTACGGTCCTTCACCCGACAGCGAGATGGAGCAGTACTGGGAGGATCTGTTTGACGTAAACCTGGAGATTGAGTGGCTGAATTACAATGAGTATCCCAAAAAGCTGAACTCACTGATCAGTACCAACAGCCAGCCTGATGTAACCCAGATCATATCGACCAACAATACCTTCTATTATCCGATTTTTACCCAGGCTATCGAGGCAGGGAACTTTTTGGATATGACGCCCTACATTTTCGAGGGAGACAATGCGCTGGCAAAGACCAACGCAGTCATGAAGAACTGGCCCCAGACCTTCTGGGATCAGGCTACCTACAACGGCGGCATTTACATCCTGCCCAGAAGCAATGCGGAGCTTGCCAAGGAATCCGGCATTATGGTACGCCGGGACCTGATGAAAAAGTACGGATTTGAGGAAGAACCCAAGACCATGGACGAGCTGAAAGACTGGATTATCGGCCTGTCCAAGGCTGCTACCGAGGGCGAGGGACAGAAGGTATACGGCATTGAGTTCTGGGGCGAGGACTTTATGCATGCAAAGGTAAAGGCATATGCCACCGCTTTCACGGGACAGACCGACTGGGGTATCGATGAGAACGGCGAGTTCCAGTATATGCAGTTTAACCCCAAGTATATTGATTTCCTGAACTGGATGAAGGATCTGTATGATGCGGGAGCAATCGATCCCGAATTTGCATTGGGCAATGATACCACCAGCAAGTTCAAGGCCGGCAATTCCGTAACCTTCCTGAATGCCTGGTATAATTTCAACCAGTCAGCAGACCTGACCAGCAATAAGATCTTTGACAAGAGTACGCCCGATACCTACGAGGCTTGGGAGCTGATGCCCGTACAGGGTCCTGAAGCATATGCGGTTACTCCCAACTCCACGGACATTGATTCCTGTATTGCCATCAGTGCTTCCTGCTCTGAGGAAAAGGTCAAGAAGATCATGGAGGTGTTCAACGGAACCGAGGAAGCATATCCCGGTTATAACATCGTGATGAAGGACGGTGTGGAAGGCATTCATTATCAGCTGCTGGAGGACGGTACCAGGGATACTTCTCCTGAAGGAATGGGCGAGAAGCGTACCGCAGGCTATGTGGGCGCATGGAATCAGATCTTCTTGAAGACGGATGTGGACCAGGTGACGGATAAGTTTATGAGAGACGGCGCCAAGAGGGCTTCCGACGAGAACATCCAGAGAGTAAAAGACGTGAAAGAATTTATCGTGAATTACATGGATGAATCCGGGCTGAAGAATGAGATCACCAATCTGCAGTCCGAGACTTACAATAATCAGTGGACCATGCTGACGGATGACGTGAATACCATGTGTACCCAGTACGTAATGGGACAGATCGGCGAGGCCGAGTGGAAGACCTTTGTGGATGGAATCGTAAATTCCGACGAATACAAGGCAATCCAGGCAGAATTCAAAGCATCCGCAGGCAGATAAGCCGGCGGCATCATGGGGGAACCGTATTTCCGTAAAAGGGAGACGGTTCCCTTTTTTCAGGCAGGCAGGTTCCGGATGCGGGTCCGGGAAGGCCGGATATTTCCGGCGGCCATGGAGAAGGGACAGGAGATAAACGGTGCAGGGCAGGAACCGGAGCCGCTGCCGCCGTAACGGTCAGGAATGCTCTCCGGAGGGAGCCGCCGGGGAACCGGAATAGGAAGCGGCAAGGTCTTCAGGCAGCACGGGGGGGATGGAGAAGCATACCCGGAACCCGGTGCCGTCCTCCCCGGCGGACAGCTGCAGACAGGCGCATTCGCCGAATACCAGCCGCAGCCTGTTATTTACATTGGACAGGGCAAAGCCGTTTTCCTCATCCCGGTTCATGACAGGCTGAAGGAGCTTTTCACGCAGTTCTTCCAGGTCCGCTGGAGTGATGGAGCGGCCGTTATCCTCAATGGTGAAAAGAATTTCTTCCGCGCCTTCCGGAAACGCGGCGGTGATGGTGATGAGGGCATTTTCCTGTTCGGGGGAAAATCCGTGGACAAAACTGTTTTCCACCAGGGGCTGGAGAATATTTTTGGGAATACCGTACCGTTTGGCCCCGTTGTCCGCGTGTATCTCATATTCGCAGTCGCTGATGCGGTAGGAATAGAGATTGATCAGGTTTTCCGTCTGGGCGCATTCCTCCGCAATGGAAATGAACAGATTGCGTCTGGTCTGATAGCGGTACATTTTGGACAAAAGAAGCAGCATCCGGGAGGCTTTGTCCCTGTCCCCGCTTAAAATCTGCACACGGATCTGCTCCAGGGCATTGTAGAGAAAATGCGGGTTGATGCTGGTCTGCATGGCGTACAGTTCCGATTTGCGCTGGGAGATCTCGAAGAGATATACATTTTCCACATTTTTCTGCAGCTCGTCGCACATGTGGTTGAAGCTGTGGGTGATGCTGGCAAATTCGTCGTTTCCTTTGGGTACGGCCATACGGTAAGACAGATTGTTGCGTCCCACGATCTCCATGGAGTTCAGGATATTCCTGACCTTTCTTCCGGAGGAGCGGAATACCGCGCTGTACAGAAGGATGCACAGCAGGGGCAGCAACAGACAGAACAGAAGCAGAAGTGTCTGTGCCATGGACAGGGGAATATTTTCTGCTGGGAGCGTGTAAGTGGTATAGTAACCATAGTGGTTCTGGTAAAGGGAGGACACATAATAATCCTCACCGGAAACGGAAATCAGCCTGGCATTGTTGATGGTATCCTGTCCGGGCTGTGCCAGAATGGCTTCGATATCGCCGGAGCCGTAATTTCCTTCCGAAGAATAAATCACGGAGAAGGAAGCGTCCGCAATGACGAAATCCGCCGTGTTTTCCAGACCGGAGGAACTCAGGATGTTGCTGAAATCCTCGGTGGAATAGAGGGCGATCATATACCCTAAATTTTCCAGCAGATTCTCCTTATAGCGGAAAAGCGTGCCGCTTAAGCCGTACACATGGGAGGCGGGCAGATCCAGGTCACTGCTCAGCTCGGAAATCTGGGAATCCGTGATCAGCTGGGTCTGGTAAGGGGTAAAGCGGAAGGTGGTTCTCACAAAATTCAGTGGTATCAGGGACACATATTTGGTATCGTATTGGTAAAGCCGTCCGGTTCTGGTGAGCAGCAGCATGCCGCAGCAATAGGAATCAGACGCACAGAGCGCATTCAGGGTGTCCAGAAGTATATCTGTTGTCCGGTTGGGCAGACTGCCGTTGGGGGACAGATAGAGTTCACAGAGTGCGGCATAGGCCTCCGGATTATTGTACACCGGATAGAAAAAATCCGAAAAGGATGTGAGCCGGGAGGAAAGGGCCGTGGACTGGTTATTGATCAGAATATTATAATCATTTAAATGTTCCGCAACATTCTGCCGGGAAATCAGTCCGTAGCACAAATATGAGAACATAATGGTGACAATACTGACAATGCAGATACAGATGAATGAAATTTTGGCATAATAGCTTTGCATCAGTTTACGTATCATGGATTTGCTCCTGAAGCTGGGGAATCAATGTTATATTGTAACTCTTAATGGTAGTTTAAACATTATTCCGGCAGAAAGCAATAGAAACGCCGAAATATATTTTATGATGATACGGAGGGAGATATGAGAAAAAGGATAACAGGGGCTGTTTTACTGTTATTATGTCCCATATGGCTTGCCGGATGTGCCGGCAGGGAGGGGAATACCGCGGAAAGCCCCCAGAGCACGGATGATGTGGTAAAAGGAACCATCATAACCTCCTACATCCAGCAGTCGAACAGTCCTGCTTCCGTGTGGAAGGGCTGGGGGGCAGCCCGGCTTTACGAAGATACCGGCCTGATTCTGGAATCCTTTTCGGCGGAAGGGCAGACTGCCGTGGAACTGAAACTGCGTCTTTCATCGGGAAATGTTCCCGATATCATCGGATTTTCGGACAAGGAGCAGGCACAGCTGTATGTGGATGCGGGACTGCTGCTTCCCCTGAATGAATACAGGGAATACCTGCCGTCGCTTTTTGAGGGCGAGGTTTACCGGGAAGCGCTGGAATGGGCCCAGACCGCAGGCGGCGGGGAAGAACTGCTGCTGGCTCCGCTGTCCGTGGGAGAGGCGGGGAAAAATGAGTACCGTTCCCTGCCCATGCTGCTGAAGAGTGCCTGGGAGAGGGCGGGAAGCCCGGGGGTGTCCACACTGGAAGATTACCTGGATGTCATTGAAAAGATGAAAAGGGCGAAACCCACCAGTGATGTGGGGGAGAGCATGTACGGCATCAGTCTCTGGCAGGGAGACGGGGAGATTGCGGGGCATGCGGCTTCCCTTGCGTATATGTATGGTATCGACATGCAGATTGTATCCCAGCTGATGGAGATCAATATGGCCACCAATGAAATCCGTTCCATATTGGATGAGGACAGTTTTTATAAAAGGGCGGTGCATTTTTATTATGAGGCAAACAAAAGGGGGCTTCTGGACCCGGATTCCCCCAATCAGACGGCAAGGAATGTGGAGCGCAAGATCAATTCCGGCAGGGTTTTGTTTGCCATGGATCCGGGGATGACGGGAATGGACACCTCCTGGTGGAATCCGGAAGGGAAGACTTCCTATATGCCACTGACGGCTGGGGATATGAAGCTGTACCTGGAGCCTGACCATGTGGTGGGGACAGAGGCGTGCCTGGCGGTCAATAAGAATTCGGAGCGGGTGGAAGACGCCATAAGACTGCTGGACTGGCTGTACAGGGAAGATACCATAGAATACCTTTATAACGGGCCGGAAGGCGTGGTGTGGGAGTACGGGGAGGACCGGATTCCTTATGTGACAGAATCCGGAAGGGAAATTCTGGATGGGGAGGGCAGGGAACTGCCCGGATATCAGGGAAGCCTTGAGGATGGAACCAGACCTTTCGGAATGCTGGGACGGACGCCTGCATCCCTGACGGCCAACGGATATGCCTTCAGCCATTTATACTGGCAGACCGGAAACAGCGGCGATGAAAACGGCAGCCGGGAGGACTGGGATACGGTGAGGGCTTCCACGGCGGTGTACATGACGGATACCCTGCCCCCGGAGCTGAGCAGTGTATCCGATAAAATCGAAAAAGCGGTGTACAAGGCATTCTGGAATATGGTGTATGCAGAGGACGAGGAGGAATTTGAGGCAATCTGGCAGTCGCTGGAGAAGGATGCGGACGAGATGGGAATGGACAGTCTCACCGTATTTTATAAAGAAGCCTGGAACAAGGCGCTGGAACGCGCAGAGAAGCTGGAAGAGGAAGGCAGCTTCCAGGGGTAGTCCGGCTAAGAAATGTCAAGTCCCTTTCGTGCTATCGCGCAGCGATTTAAATAAGTCCGGCTAAGAAAAGTCAAGAGCGATTGAAAAATAATTAGTGCCGAAGAGGCTTTACCCTTTAGTGCTATCGCGCAGCGATTTAAAATAGGAGGATAAAAATGATCGTAAAAAAATACATTCAGGATTTTGAGAAACTGGGTTTTGGGATGTTTGTCCATTTCGGGCTGTACAGCATCCTGGGAAAGGGCGAATGGGCCAAGTTCAGCCTGGGGGTGCCTGACGAGGAATATGCCGCGCTGCCTGGACTTTTCCAGCCCAGGCGGGAATGGGCGGCAGAACTGGCAGCGGCGGCAAAGGGGGCCGGCTGCAAATATATTACGCTGACCACCAGGCATCATGATGGTTTTTCCTTGTTTGACACATGCGGACTGTGTGATTATGATGCGCCTCATGCGGCCTGCGGACGCGATCTGGTAAGGGAATTTGTGGATGCGTGCAGGGAGCAGGATATCATTCCTTTCTTTTACCATACACTGCTGGACTGGCATGAACCCTTATACCGCACGGATTTTCCGGCATATTTAAAATATCTTCGGGCAAGTGTGGAGATTTTATGTAAAAATTACGGAAAGATCGGGGGAATCTGGTTTGACGGAATGTGGGACAAGCCGGAGGCAGACTGGGAGGAAGACGCGCTGTACGGCATGATCCGCAGTTACCAGCCGGAGGCCATGATCATCAATAACACCGGGCTGTCTGCCCGGGGTGAGCTGGGACATTTGGAACTGGACAGTGTGACCTTTGAGCGGGGTAAACCCCAGCCTCTGAACTTCGAGGGAGTGCCCAAATATGTGGCCAGTGAAATGTGCGAGATATTTGCGGATCACTGGGGATATGCCAAAGAAGATCTGGCCTACCGCTCCCCCGCGGAGATAATTTGTGAGCTGGCGGAGTGCCGGAAATACGGTTCCAATATGCTTCTGAATGTGGGCCCCATGGGGGACGGAACCCTGCGCCGTATGGATGCCGCCATGCTGGAACTGGTGGGAGAATGGGTGGGCAGGTATGAGGAAGCCATACGTGTGCCGCGCCCTGCCCATATCGAGATTACCAACAAAGAAGAAGATTTTCTGCTGCAGGATGGAGACCAGTATTATCTCTTCTGTTTCCGGCTTCCCATGCGGGCAGATGCCAATGTGGCACAGAATGAGGAGGCGGACTTTTCGGATGTTTTTGAACTGCCAAAGCAGATCAAGTCCATTTTCTGGATGGACAATGGGGAGGCAGTGGATTTTACCCAGGAAAAAAACCAGGTGACCGTACATACAGTGCCCTATCGCTATGGGAGAAACCTGGTGGTACGGGTGGCGAAGATAAGCTGTTAAATAAATAGTCAGGTGCGTTTTCAGGGGACATGGAAGATAGTCTGTGTCCCCTGATTTTTGCGCGCAGCCCCGTGCACAAAGTTCGACTCCTGGCACCTGGAATTATGCCTCTGAAGCGGCACACGGCGCGCCGCGGAAGATGAATCTTCCCTGCGCGATTGTGCGCAGCCGAATATGCTGTCCGGTGCATGGCCGGTGAAAAAAGGCGCCGGACGGCTTATGCGTAAAAATGCCGGGATTAAATTTCAGACAGGATCTGTGGCAGAGGCCGGGGCCATGCGGAATAAAAAACAGGTTTTCCGGTTATAATGATGGGGATGTCTTCCGGGAAGCCAAAACCGCGTCTGAATGTCATTCTGCTGGCCGGATCGTAAAAAAAGATATAAATATGGGATAATATACTTTACATATATGGGTAATACATGCTATAATACGTGGTATTGAAAACTATATTAAATAGAAATAAAAACGTACATGTGTTACGGCAGAATGGAGAGTATATCATGGGCTACAAAATTATTTTGGACAGCTGCGGTGAACTTCCGGAGAATCTTCTTGGGGACAGGAGGTTTGAAAGGGTACCATTAAGCCTGGAGGTGGGTGACTACAAGATACTGGACGATGACAGTTTTGATCAGGCGGAATTTTTGCGAAAGGTGGCAGAATATCCCAAATGCCCCAAGTCTGCCTGCCCGTCCCCGGAACGGTTTGTGGAAAGCTATCAGGATCCGGAGGCTGAGCATGTCTATGTGGTAACCCTTTCGTCTCCCTTAAGCGGCACTTACAACAGTGCGGAGCTGGGAAAAAAGCTCTTTCTGGAAAAATACGGCAGCAAACAGATTCATGTGGTGGATTCCCATTCGGCCAGCGGAGGGGAGACACAGATTGCCCTGAAGCTTATGGAACTGGAAGAAGAAGGACTTCCCTTTGAGGAAATCGTAAAAAGGATAGAAAGTTACCGGGACAGCATTCATACCTATTTTGTACTGGATAACCTGGAGACACTGCGCAAGAACGGACGTATGTCCGGGGTAAAGGCATTTGTGGCTTCGGCCCTGAATATTAAGCCGGTCATGGGAGCGGACAGCGGTGAAATCATTCTCCGCAGCCAGACCGTGGGTCTGAAGAAGGCCCTGAGCCGGATGTCGGAGCTGGCGGCTTCCGAGGTGGAAAATCCCGGGGAGAGACGGCTGATCATCACACACTGCAACGCGCCGGAGCGGGCAGAGCAGGTGAAAAAGCAGATCATGGCGAAAGCGCCCTTCCGGGAATGCATTGTCATGGATACCCGGGGAGTCAGCAGCCTCTATGCCAATGACGGCGGGGTGATCGTGACTACCTGATGTTGGATAGTGCGGAGGGGTGACAAACAAATACAAATAAAAAAGGGACTTCCTCAATCCTTAAAAGGCTATGACAGTATCGGTTATAGTCTTTTTTCATGCGGTAATTACCGTATGAAATGAACTCCTATTCCCCCAAGCGGAGAAATACCCAACAACAGTATTCCGCAATCAAATCTCCCAACAAGTAACGAGAAAAAATCATATATCAACACCGAAACCAATCAATCATATCAATCCATATCACAGGAGGGCAAAGACCATGAATAAAAAGCAGGAACAACAGATTTTGGACTATTACAGTACCGCCGACAAATATATCCGTAGCAAGACACACTCCAATGCGCATCAGACTGTATTTACGAAAGAAAACGATAAATACCAGTGGCTTGTGTTGGAACAGAAAAGCCAGTGTGAAGTCGAGGTAAGGCAGACCGACAGGCATGGAACAATCACAGCGAGGGATAATTACGAACTGACAAAAAATCTCCCTAAGTGCGTGGGCGTGGAGCGTTTATGTGAGGGCGCAAATATACAGATACCTTTTAACGCTGATGAAATCAATCTGATTTACCAGTTTGGAGAACAGGGAAAAGCGGAAACGTGCGCCAGTCTGTCTGCTATTCTTCCGCAGATAAAAGACGATAACACAAAGCAGATAGTAAGTAGCACCTTAAAGAAATTAAATTCCCTGTCAGAAGAAACGTGTGCGGAACTGACCGCCACCACCAAAAGACGGAAACTGACCGAGCGTGACCACTCCATAAGGACAAGGTTAGCCAGAGCAAAGGAACAGGCAAAACAGCCGACAGTTTCCGAGGGAAAAAAGCACAGAACCCACAGCAAAGGAAAGGGGGATATGGCACTATGAAACTTTCCCGATACGAACAGGAAACGATTGTCAATTACAATGCAGGAGAACTGACCGCCACCCTCTATACAAGAGATAAAGCGGTCATGCGGAAACTTGACGCGCTTGTTGCCGGCTTTCCCGACACATACAAACTGACAGGGCAGGACGAAATATCTAAGACCTATTCCTTTCCGAAATCATATGTCAGCTACCGCAAGCCAAGGGCGGTCAGCACAGAGCAGAGGGAACGGGCAAGACAAATGATGATTACAAGAAACAAGATAACAGTTTGAACATTGATTATACTTGTGATATGATAAAGCCACAAAAACTTTGTTCAGTACAAATCTCATACAGAAAAAAGTTTAAGGGGAGAGGCATTTGTGCCACTTCCCTATATTGTTACTATATCATAAAAATAGGCAAAATTCAAGACTTGTATCGTTTGCAGGTTGGAGGTATACTACATATTTCAAAGGAGGTATGTGTATGGGTGAACAAAATTGGTTGGAGCTATTGAACAATCAAACGTGGCTTAAACAAGTACAAGCAACAAACCAGTATACGGAAAAATTTGGACTGGCATTGTCAGAAAAGGACACTGAACTTTTACTTGCGGAAAAGAATAATACATTGAAAACTGAACGGAGGGTTGAATTTGGACAAAGCATTTTGCCGCAAATTATTTATGCGTTTTGTGATTCTTCCTTTATATCACAGAGTAATTATGTTGATACGCTGATACGGTTGCAGGAAATATTTTATCTCTACAAAAATGAAATGCAAGACGAAATTACAGACGATGAACTTATTCATTTTATGAAAGAGCAATTTGAAACGGTGTGCTATGGAGATTTAGACTATCTTGAGGGAACTTGTTTAGATATTTTTGCACAGGCAGTCAGAGCAGGTTATAGAGGATATCAAAAGACACAGGGTTTTGGAGAGTTTGAGAAATTTGATATAGTGCAAAGGTGGGATAAGGAACTGTATTTAGAAACTTTAAGAGAACTTTGTTGGAGGTAGATATTATGGATTATCAGATGGAAGAACTGCTCCCTATTGTTTCTGAACTGGCACAAAAATATGCTGGTTACGAAAGTACGTCTATCACTTATGAAAAAGCGCAGTCACTTATGGAAGCTGTTCTATTTTGTTTAAGTGAATATAACAGTTCGGCTAAAGACAGCCTTGTGCAAAAGGATATTTCCGTAAAAGAACAATACAATATAGGTGCAAAACTTTTATCCGAAAAAGTGGAGAATATCAGAAAAATTTTTAATGAGATTTCCTTTCAATTTGAGGACTTTGGCGTTAAGTGCCTATATGATACAGTACAGAAAGGTATCCCGCAATTTTTGAAATGGTATGATATAAAATTTTGTCCGCAAAATACGATTTTGACTTTGGATTATCCATTACTTATAGATTGCAGTTCTTTGACAGGTGCAGACGCAGTTTATAAATATATCTGGGCAATTCAGACGGAACAAATATTTTTAGGAAAGTTTGACAGGAATTATGTCATGTTGGTTTTAGAAAAATACAATTCTGAATATAGAGATATGATAGAAAACATATGCAGTATTGTATTGACAGACATCATCGGCCATATTGCAATCAAAAAGCCACTTAATGACATTGATTTTCTTTATGAGGAATATCTTCAATTATCAAAAATATTTGCAGGCAAATCAATTTCCGATATAGAGAATGTTGTAAAAGATTTGATTAAAAAGATAGTGAGCCGATTTTATGAAAATGATATGGATATGCTTGAATATCTATGTTATGAAACGAATAATATAGCAGTACGGATTTACACAGCAAATCAGCATGAACAATTAAGCAAAATTTTTGTATCATAACTAAAGAGACTACCAAGAAGAAGTTTAGCATTTTTTCACTTTTTACAATGTCAATATAAGGTATATAAAAAATAAATATTGTTTACCTTTGGGTAGCGATTATCTTAACAGACAATCAGCTACCTTTTTTATTTTCAGAAACTATCAACACAGCACAGAAAGAATGAGGTATCAGAAATGATTGAGAGCAAGAATGACACAAGCAAAAACTTAGAAAAGGCATTGCAGGTATTGAAACAGGCGCAACAGCGTGTAGCCAATGAAAAGAAAAAACAGAACGAGAAGAAACGCAAAGCCGAGAACCACCACAAGTACATCATGGGCGGTATTATCGTGAAGTATTTCCCCGACTGCTACCGCTATGACGAGGGCGAGTTAAACCGTATCTTATCGGTTGCCTTGCAGACAAGGGAGTGTCAGCAGATTATCTCTAAAATCAAAGCGGAAAGCCGAGAAACCACTCCCCCACAATCCACTCTCCCCAATGCCGAAAATGAAAGCGAGGGCGGTACGGAATGACAAAGGCGAGGACACTGGAAAGCCGAGGTAACGTAT
>OFFW01002040.1_pt1 | contig 11471 bp, 8 predicted proteins | sample 1521501 | NCBI WGS metagenome assembly OFFW01 (sample SAMEA3504107, study PRJEB24116) | mouse gut metagenome | biome: mouse gut; feature: mouse-associated habitat; material: faeces | place: Denmark | collected 2011
ACAGTGTCGCCCCTCCCCGGGTTGGCGGGAAAGACAGCCGCCGCACTGCCGCCTTCGCTGGGCCGGGTCACATCGGGCTTGTAGGTGGGCGGGGTATAGCTGCCGCCGTCCCCGCCGCTGGAGATTCCGCCGCTGGAAATGCTTTGGAAATTCGCCGTAACGGTGACAGCCAGGGCGGGCATGGTAAAGGTGGTCGTGGCGTTGCTGGCATTGGCGAGGGTCACGCTGCCTTCATTCACCGTCCAGCCAGTGAACCGCTGGCCGCTGGGGACAGTAGCCGTGATGGTGACGGTATCGCCCACCGCATAGCTCCCGCTGCCTGTACCGTCGTTGACAGTCACATAATACATCGTGACTGGCGCGGCGTCTGTGGTGACTTCCAGGGGGGAGCTGGCGGAGGACTCCTCATAGCTCCCGATGGCCCCGTAGCGGACGACAAAGGTATATTTTGTGTTGGGGGTCAGTCCGGTAAACTCCGGGCTGTCCTGCCACGTCTGCCCGTTGTCCTTGCTGTACTGCGCCGCCGCACCGTTTGCGTTGGCCGAAACTGCCACCAGCGTCACACTGCTATGGGTCTTGCTCTGCTCCACAGGAGCGGCGGGGGCGTCCTGGGGCGCGCCGTTTGCCGTGAAGCTCACATCCGCCACAGCGGTGGCCTCGCCGTTATAGGTCACGGTGATGGTGGCCGTATGCTCCCCCGCGCTCAATCCGGCGTTGGGCTGGACCGTCCATGAGGTGATGGAGTTACCCGCCGTCACGGTACTGCCGGAGCCACCGATGGTGAATTTGCCGGTATCGCTGGCGGTCACGCTGGAAATGGCGGCGTCGCTGTTGCCGGTGCTGGTAATGGTGATTGCCTTTGCCTCCGGCTGGGCGTAGCCGTAGAACGCATTGTCAAAGGTGACATCAGTGACCGTCAGCGTGTAAGTCCGCTCGTCTCCGCTGCCAACGGTCACGCTGGCCGCTTCACTGGCAAAGGCACTGGCCGCAGCTTTCCGCCGCACCTGATATTCACCAGTGTCAAGGCCGGTGATTTCTGTACTTGCGCAGGCCATCCAACTATTGGAATTGGGCCCCTTATATTCCATGTCCGTTGAAACGCCGGTGATTTGGCCGTCGCGCTCCCCGGCGAAGCTGGTGGTTACCCCCTGCAAGCCGGTGGGGGCGGGGGGCCGGGCCGGGATGGCGACTTCCTGCGCTTCGCTGGCGTAGTTGGCCTGCGTGGCCGCTGTGCGGAATTGCACCGTGATCTCCGTTGAGCCGTTCCAGTTTCCAAAAGCCGCTGCCGCCATATCGCCGGTGCAGCTCTCCCAGCTCTGGTCACCGTGTCCAGAGGCTCCAATGACATATTGCATGGCCGTGGTGGTGTTCAGTTCTTCCTCCACATAGTCAATGCTGACACTGGGTGTTGTCCCACGGCTGGGGGTAGTGAAATCCGTCCAGTCGGATGCATTATAGAAATTGTTCTCCTCCTTGCGGACATGGAGCTGCCTGCCGGGGTCGATGGGGCCGTCAGCTATCGTGTCCGATTTGTCAGAAGATACGCGATAACCGCTTTCAATCGTGATCTGCTCGGTGGTACAGTTGATGGCGTACCCCTCGCCAGTGCCGGGGGCGGTTTGGTTGGCCTTATTGACGGTTCCTGTGCCAAAATAGCTCCCATCGCCGTTAATTGTACCGTTATTGGTCAGAGTCCCGTTATTTTTGATGGTGCTGTTGTTGGTCAGCGTCACGCCGTTGCTGATGGTGAGGGTACTGCCCTCCAGGATGGTCAGCGTCTTGCCAGCTTCCAGCGTGTAGTCAGATGTCAACGTTGCATTGCCGGTCACACTCCCATTTACGATCGTGTTGACGGTAGCTTCACTGCTGTCAAATATTTTGCTGGAGTCTATACCAGTGGCAGAGATAATACATCCTGAGACATTGACCGTCATATTGCCGCCGCCAATACAAATGGTGCCATTTCCCTGGTTTAACGCAGTGCAGTTTATGACGCCGCCCGTGATCGTGACCGGAGCGGAAGAAGAACCGGCCCCACCAAAATGGCTGTCGCCGCCTTTGCCAATCACACTGGCACAATTTCCGCCGCCTGTCGCATTGATCGTACCGCTTTGTATTGTTATGCTGCCAGAAGGATAGTCCCAGCTGCCGCCGATTGCCGCTTTTCCATCACTGGTCCCGATTGCATTTAAGGTGTGGTTATTTGTCCCATCAACTGATCGGATGGTCAGGTTGGCGCTTTCATGAACGAAAATTGGAACCGCGTTCCCGTCGCTTCCACCTGCCGTAATCGTGTTCGTTCCGTCAATCACCAGGATAACGTTGGCTGTAGAGTCCAGTTGAAGGCCGAAAGTACCGCCTCTATATGTGTTGGTCATGTTCAGTCCCTTAAGCGTAATCGTATGAGTACCGCCGTTTATTGTGACGGTTTTCATAGAAGCGGTCCCTGTCAATGTATAATTCCCCGTATAGGCCGTTTCCGCTGCTCCGCCAACGGAATAGCCGGTGCCGGTAATGACAATGTTACCGTTTGCGACATCCAGCGTAACATTGCCCTCCGCCGCCCACGCCGCCGTGGGCAGTAATCCCAGCAGGAGCGCACAAGTCAATAAGCTGGCAAAAAATCGTTTCATAGTCATTTCCTCCTGTTCCGGCAGAGAGGGATTTTGCCCCGGAGGGACCTCCGGGGCAAGGGGGCGCGCCCCCTTGCCGATATCCTTCTGATTTTCATTTTTTGTTTACTTTATCAGGGCGGTGATTTCCTCCCGCACCTCCATATACCGTTTCGCCGGAATGGGCAGGACGGCGCCGTTCATCAGCGTCACCGCGTACCGCTCCACCTGGAAAATAAAATGGCAGTTGACCAGATAGCTGCGGTGTATGCGGTAGAATTGCTTCGGGAACTGCGCCTCCAGCGCCGCAATAGGCTGGCGGATCACCATCGTTCGGCTCATCATGTAAAGCGTACACACCTTGTCGGTCGCTTCCACATACAGCACCATATCCGGATCAAAGGAATAGGTGGCGTTCTCCACTTTGATGACCGTGCGGCGGTTCGCCGTCCGCCCGCTTTCCTGCAGGAGCTTTTGAACGTAGTGATACGTCTGGCGGCTGACCTGCATGGGGAAAATCTCGTCCCCGGTCAGTTCGTTCCACTCGTTGGAAACGTGAAGGTGGTACAGGCGGAAGCCGTCCTTTTCTTTCCGAAACAGCATGGTGACCCGCTGCTTCGCCGCCAGCACCATTTCCGATTCCGCATCGGAAAACAGGGAGTAGGTTCCGAACACGCCGATCTGCTCCGGGCATCCCGTGTTCAAGCAATCAAACTCCAGATCCTCGGCCTGGAACGGGGGCATGACAAAGCCGTCCTCAAACATCCCCCGTATCGCCTCCGCGCCGATGACGGTCTGTCCGCCCGGAAGGATCCACACGCAGTTTTTCGACAGGACGGAGAAGAAGGGTTCTGCGTTCAGCTTGTAGTATTCCGTTATGATATAGCGCACCGTTTCCGCCGCATTTTCCGCCGTTATTTTCGGCGTCATTTTGTGCCGCCCCCTTTCCAGAAATACGATTGCAAGCCCCATTATAGCGAGAAAAAGGCGTTTGTCTACACTTTTTCGCCGATAACCCATGTGAGGGCGCGAATAACCAACCGCGTCTTCGAAAACGCGAACTGCGCCGGGGATTTTCACGCGCCCCACTGTGCGGCTCACGTTTCTTCGGGCAGCGCCCACGCTCTCTCCACAGCCGCCGGCCCCTCCGAGAAAAGAGCGGAAAGCGATTGCAAATCTGCCGGACCTGCGCTATAATAGGGCTCAAGTGTTCACCGAAACACAAACGAACGACAAGGAGGCAGGAGCATGACAGAGATCATACGTCCCGCGTCCGCCGGGACGCTGGAATCCAGCGACGTCCATGTGGAGATCGAACCCTGCGCCCAGGGGATCGAGATCAGCCTGGAGTCGGTAGTCAAGATGCAGTTTGGCGAAGCCATAGAAGCGGCCATCCGGGAGACTCTGGCGGAATGCGGCGTGGAGCGCGCCAGGCTCACCGTATTGGACCGGGGGGCTTTGGACTGCGTACTGCGGGCCAGGGTCGAGACGGCGGTGGCCAGAGGAAGGGGGCGGGATTGATGCGCCGATCCATGCTGTTTCTCCCGGGCAACGCCCCTAACATGCTCATCAACGGGGCCTGCCTGGGCGCGGACGCGGTGATATTGGACCTGGAGGACGCGGTGGCGCCCTCGGAGAAGGATGCCGCCCGGACCCTGGTCCGGAACACCATGCGGTACATGGACTTCAAGGGCTGCGAGGTCATCGTGCGGATCAACTCCATCGACACGCCCTTCTGGCAGGCGGACCTGGACGAGATTCTTCCCCAGAAGCCGAACCTGATCCTGCTGCCCAAGACCGGACAGGCCCAGGACGCCCTGGAGGCGGACGCCTACATGTCCCAGGTGGAGGACCGCCTGGGCTTTGCCCGGAATACAGTGGGGCTGATGCCGCTGATCGAGACGGCCCTGGGCGTGGAAAACGCCTTTTCCATCGCCTCCGCCAGCCCCCGGGTGGCCGCGCTGTTCCTGGGCGCGGAGGACCTGACCGCCGACCTGCGCTGCAAGCGCACCAAGGAGGGCCGGGAGATCGAGTACGCCCGGACCCGGCTGGTGACGGCGGCCCGGGCCGCCGGGGTAGACGTGTACGATACCCCCTTCACCGACGTCAACGACGACGAGGGCATCCGCACGGACGCGGAGCTGGCCAAGGCCCTGGGCTTCACCGGCAAGGCGTCCATTTCCCCCCGTCACGTGGAGTTCATCAACCAGGTGTTCAGCCCCACGGAGCAGGAAATCGATTACGCCTACAAGGTGATGGACGCCATCCGCTGGGCCAAGGCCCAGGGTAAGGGGGCCGTAGCCCTGTACGGCAAGATGATCGACGCGCCCATCGTGGCGCGGGCGGAGCAGACCATCGCAGCGGCCCGGGAAATGGGCCTGGGAAGGGAGGAAGAGGCATGAACAAGCTGGTATCATCCATCCGGGAGGCCGTGGAGCTCTCCGGGCTCCGGGACGGTATGACGGTTTCCTTCCACCACCACCTGCGCAACGGCGACTACGTGCTGAACATGGTCATGGAGCAGATCGCGGCGCTGGGAATCAGGGACCTGACCGTCAACGCCAGCTCCCTCTTCGACGTCCACCAGCCCCTGGCGGACCATATCCGGAACCACGTGGTAACCGCCCTGCAGACGGACTACATGTCCGCCGGACTGGGCCGGGAAATCTCCCGTGGCCTCATGGAGAAGCCCGTGGAGTTCCGCACCCACGGCGGACGGCCCAGCGACATCGCCGGCGGGCGCACCCCCATCGACGTGGCCTTCATCGCCGCCCCCAGCGCGGACCCCATGGGCAACTGCACCGGAAAATTCGGAAAATCCGCCTGCGGCAGTCTGGGCTACGCCATCCCCGACGCCATGTACGCCAAAAAGGTGGTCGTCATTACGGACAACCTGGTGTCCTACCCCCTGGAGGGCTGGTCCATTCCGGAAATCTACGTGGACTATGTGGTTTCCGTGGACGCCATCGGCGACCCCGAGGGCATCGTCTCCGGCACCACCCGGATCACCAGGGACCCGGTGGGCCTGGTCATGGCCTCCTATGCGGCCAAGGTCATCGAGCGCTCCGGCCTTCTGAAGGACGGCTTCTCCTTCCAGACCGGCGGCGGCGGCCCCTCCCTGGCGGTGACCCGTTTCCTGCGGCCCTACATGGAGGAGCGGGGAATCAAGATGAGCTTTGCCATGGGAGGTATTACAAGGCCGATGGTGGAGCTTTTGAAGGAGGGCTTTATCCGCACCATTGTGGACGCCCAGGATTTTGACATCGCCTCGGTGGAATCGGTGAACACCACCCCCGGCCACTACGAGATTTCCACCTCCCAGTACGCCAATCCCATGAACAAGGGGGCCTTTGTGAACCGCCTGGATTTTGTTATCCTGGGGGCGCTGGAAATTGACGTGGATTATAATGTCAATGTCATCACCGGCTCCAACGGGGTTATTCGCGGGGCGCCTGGCGGCCATGTGGATACCGCCGCCGGTTCCAAGTGCAGCATCATGGTGGCGCCCCTGGTGCGCAGCCGTATCTCCACTGTTAAGGACCGGGTCATCACCGTCACCACCCCTGGGGAAAGCGTGGACGTTCTGGTGACCGACTACGGCGTTTCCATCAACCCTCGCCGCCAGGACCTGCTGGAGGCGCTGAAGGATTCCGGGCTTCCCCTGTGCACCATCGAGGAGCTGCGGGACAAAGCCTACGCCCTGGTGGGGAAACCGGAGGAGGTCCAGTTTGAGGAGCAGGTAGTGGCCCTGGTGGAGTACCGGGACGGTACCATCATCGACGTGGTCCGCAAAATTGGCTCCCTCTAAGCCTGCAAAAAAACTCCCCAGCCGCCAAAACAGGCAGCCGGGGAGTTTCCCTTTGGAAACGGGGCTTATTTTTTGGTGACGCCGTAGCGCATTTGAAGGTCCTTGTAAAAATCCTTGCCGGTAAGGCGGTGGCGCTCCGGGGAAGGAATCATATACTGAAAATCGTCATCCTTGGTGGTGCCATCCTCCCGCAGGTGGACCAGCAGGTCCTTCATCCCCTTAAGGGCAGCCTTCATGGTGGCATTGGCGTAGATAACAATCTTAAAGCCCAGCTCCTCCAGCTGGGTGTTGGTGAGGAGGGGCGTATTGCCGCCCTCCACCAGGTTTACCAGGGCGGGGACCTTCAGCTCCTTGGGGATGCGGGCAAGCTGTTCCTCGCTCCGGGGGGCCTCCACAAAGACGATGTCCGCCCCAGCCTCGGCGTAGGCGTTGCCCCGGCGGATGGCCTCGTCCAGGCTGCCGGTGGCCGCGATGGCATCGGTGCGGGCTACCAGCACCAGGTCCGGGTCCACCGATGCCTCGCGGGCAGCCCGGAGTTTCTGGCACATCTCCTCAATGGGGATTACCACCTGGTCCTCAAAGTGGCCGCAGCGTTTGGGGGACTGCTGGTCCTCCAGAACCAGGGCGCCCACATCCAGGCGGGAAAACTCCCGAACGGTGCGGTAAACATTGAGGGCGGAGCCGTAGCCGTTGTCAATATCCACAATCAGGGGGAGCGTGGTGTTGTCGTTAATTCGCTTCACCAGCTCCAGGTTTTCGGTCATGGTGACCAGGTTATAGTCCGGCAGGCCAAAGTGGATGTTCGCCAGGCCAGCCCCTGTGACAAATTGAGCAGAAAAGCCGGTGTCCTCAATCAGCCGGGCAAAGAGGGCGGTGGTCACCCCAGGAGCGACGATAATACCAGGTTTTGCCAGCATTGCCCGAAGAGCCAAAGATTTTTTCATTTTCATAGCATCCTTTCCTGATGCCGGAGGAAGAGTTCCACTCCGGTGTTTTTTTCATTATACCATAAAATAGCTTTAGACTCCAGCCAGTTGTTAGGATTTCCGGAGAAGGTAAGGCCGAAGGCCGTGTAGGGCAAGACAGCGGCGGCACGCCGCGGAATTTATCTGCGGAGCTAAAAATTCTGCTCTTTTCTTAGATAGAATTACCTATTGACGATGAATATCTGGAAGAAAAGAGAAAACAGGGGAATGTGATAATGTAGAAAAAGTATGTATAATAGTAGAGTGTTTTAGGTAAAATGCTACAGAACTCGAAGATTCATACAATCTTATTATACAAAATTCGTCCAGATAGACAATAGAGGTTAAACCATAAGACGATGATTATAAACTCATAATATAGATAAGATTTAACTTTTACCGCTGCTTCGGTTATAATTAGGGTAATCCTTCCGCCTGCCCCTTGCGGCCTTGCGCTCTTAGGGGGATGGTCCTGGAAGGCAAAGCAATTTCTCCGTCTTTTGGGCAGATGGCTACACCGCCAGAGCCTGAAGAAAACCGGCGGAGAAAGGAAAGAAATGAGGAGTGTACAACATGAAGAAAAAGTATTTGAGCATCCTGTGCATCGTACTTTCCCTGTTGGTTGTCCTGGCCGGCTGCGGCGGTAACGGTGGCGGTTCTTCCACCCCCGCCAATTCCCCGGCTGGTGACGGCGGCAACGCCGGTGGCGATGCTGCTGCCAGCGACTGGAAGTGGGAGCGCAAAGTGAGCATCGTGGTGCCTTGGGGCGTCGGCGGCGGCGCGGATGGCACAGTCCGTCCCCTCCAGCCCATCCTTCAGGACATCCTGGGCGTTCCCGTTGAGATCGTCAACGTGGAAGGTGCTGGCGGCGCCAACGGCGTGACCTACACCCAGAAGCAGCCCGCTGACGGCTATACCTACATGCTGGGCACCCAGTCCCTCATTATGCTGGACCTCCAGAAGATCCTGCCCTGCGACTACAAGGCCGAGTTCCAGCCCGTCTGCAAGCTGGTCCACTCCATCAACATCATCGCCTCCTCCAAGAAGGCGCAGGAAGGCAAGTACAGCAACTTCTCCGAGTTCCTGGAGTATGCGAAGTCCCATCCCCAGGAGCTGGTCTGCGGCATGCAGACTGCTACCGGCGCTGACGCTGTCTCCCTGAAGCAGACCCTGGCCGGCGGCCTGGGCGTTGACATCAACGAGATTGAGAACTACATCAAGATTGTCAACTACAGCAGCGGTTCCGAGCTAAGCGCGGCCATGGCCGGCGGTCACGTGAACATCTCCATCACTGGCGCCGACGAGATCAAGGGCCTCATCGAGTCCGGCGATATCGTTCCCCTGGTTTCCATGTCCGAGCAGCGGATGTCCTCCTACCCCGACATGCAGTGCACCGGCGAGCTGAACATTGATTCCTTCGTTGGCACCTGGCGCGCCCTCTACTGCCGCACCGACACCCCCAAGGAGGCTGTTGAGGCTATGGCCGCCGCTGTGGAGCAGGCCTGGAACCACGCCGACTATCAGGAGTTCCTGAAGAACGCTTCCTACCTGGATCGTCCCGGCTATGCCAACGCCGCCGACACCCAGTCCCTGATGGATGAGGAGTATGTCACCTTCGAGGCTTACCTGAAGAACGCTGGCCTCATCTAATCCAGCACAATTAACACCGAAGTTTCGGTAAGACGCAGGCCGGGGGAGGTCTTCTCCGGAAGATCCCCCGGCCCAAATTTTGTGTAAAGTGTGTAAAGGAGTTGACAGCATTTGGCATTTGAACTGATTATCAACCTACTGATACTGGGCTTTTCCATCTTCTGCTTCTTCTATGTGGGTTCCACCATGCCCAAATCGGCTGTAAACGAGCTGGGCGCGGAGCAGTGGCCACAGGCTATCATCATCGTTTTGGTTCTGGCTCTCTGCTGGAACATCTTTAAGCTCATCCGGGACCACAAGGCGGATATGGGTCCCAGCTTTAAGAAGCTGGGCAGCGATACCTTGAATTTCTTTAAAAGCAAGCTGTTCATCGGCATGGTCATTGTGGTGGTTATGTCTCTGCTGTACGAGCCGGTCGGCTTTATGGTTACCTGCCTGCTCTTCCTGATAGCCTATGGCTACCTGTTGGGCGAGCGGCGTCCCCTGAATCTGATTCTTACGTCGGTGATTATCACCATCATTCTGTATATTGGCTTTGCCGTTCTGCTGGGCGTTTTGCTTCCCAGGGGCCAGATTTCCTTCCTGCGGAACTTTGCCCTGTTTGTGGAAAGCCTCGTCCCCACATTCTGATAGAAGGAGGTATCATTTATGGAACTGCTTACTTCTGGTATGGCGGTTGTCTTCCGCCCCGGAATGCTTCTTATGGTTGTGGTCGCAGTGTTCCTGGGTACCCTCTTTGGGGCACTTCCCGGCGTCAGCGGCACCATGGCTGTCACCCTCGGCATCCCCTTTACCTACAGCATGAATGCTACCGATGCGATTGTCTTTCTGGTAGCAATCTACTGCGCTTCCATCACCGGCGGCGGCATGACCGCCATCCTCTTTAAGATTCCCGGCGTGCCCTCCTCTGCGCCTACAACCTACGACGGTTACCCGATGGCCCAGAGGGGAGAGGCCGGTAAGGCCCTGGGCATGCAGCTGATTTGCTCCGCTGTGGGCGGTATTTTTGCAGCCCTCTGCATGCTGTTCCTCAGCCCCCAGCTGACCCAGGCGGCTCTCAGCTTTGGCCCCGCCGAGCTGTTCGCTATTTCCTTTATGGGTCTGTCCATCCTCACCAGCCTGGACACCGATAACATCTGCCGCACCATCATTTCCGGTATGCTGGGCCTTCTGATGGCCTGCATCGGTTTGGACCCCCTGCTGGGCGTGCCCCGGCTCACCTTCGGAACCCGGTTCCTCAATTCCGGCATCGAGATGATTCCGGTGATGATTGGCTTCTTCGCGGTCACCGAGGTTCTGAAGCAGACCTACAAGCCCGCCAAGCTGAAGGCGGTGGGCAGCGACACCCAGTCGGGAAAACTTAGCGCAGAGCTGCCCTCCCTGAAGGAATTCCTCTCTGTGAAATGGGTTGTCCTGCGCTGCTCGGTGGTGGGAACCATCATCGGTATCCTCCCCGGCGCCGGCGCCACCATCGCTTCTTTCCTCTGTTACTCCATGGAACAGAAGATTTCCAAGACCCCGGAGAAGTTCGGTACCGGCTGCCTGGAAGGCATCGCCGCCCCCGAAAGCGGCAACAACGCCGCCACCGGCGGCGCCATGGTTCCGCTGCTGAGCCTGGGTATTCCCGGAGGTAACGCAGCCGCTATTATGATGTCCGCCCTGGTCCTTAAGGGCGTCACCATGGGCCCTCTGCTGCTGGTCAATCAGCCCCAGTTCCTTTCCGCCACCTTCGCTTCGATGTTCGTTGCCAATATCGTCATGGTTATTGCGGCGGTTATTATTGCGAAGATTTTCGTTAAGGTTCTGGCGATTCCCTACAGCGTCCTTGGTCCCACCATTATCATGATGGCTACCATTGGCGCTTACGCTACCAAGAACACCGCGGTTGACGTTATCCTTATGGCTATCTCTGGCGTTATCGGATTTGTCATCGTCACCTGCAAGTTCAATTCCTCTGCTCTGATTCTGGGTCTGGTGCTGGGTGTTATCTGCGAATCCAACCTGCGCCGTGCCTACACCATCGCCGATGGAGACACCCTCCTGGCAGCCACCATGAATATTCTGTCCCGGCCTGTTACCGGTGTTATCATGGTCATCTGCCTGGTCGCTCTGCTGTGGCCGGTTCTGAAGCCTTTCTTCAGCAAGAAGAAGAGCGAAGGGAAATAAGCAAACTGTTTAGGTGCTGCTGGACTTTCACTTCTCGTCCAGTGGTGCAAAACAAAAAAGCAGGACAGCTTCTTTGGAGGCTGTCCTGCTTTTATTGATCCGGTGTATGTGACAGAGGTCCTCAACGACATCCTGTTCCGAAGAGGATTGAGCGCATCGCTTGTATTAATGGACAGCCAAGTCTCTTCTGCGGGCCAGCAGTGCGAAAAGGACCCTGCCGCGCGGACAAGCCGTATCGCAAGACTGGGTAGGTAAAAACGCCGCAGTTAT
>OFFW01002042.1_pt1 | contig 11450 bp, 9 predicted proteins | sample 1521501 | NCBI WGS metagenome assembly OFFW01 (sample SAMEA3504107, study PRJEB24116) | mouse gut metagenome | biome: mouse gut; feature: mouse-associated habitat; material: faeces | place: Denmark | collected 2011
AAACGGGTGCTCTTCTTTCAACTGGGGCAGCAGGTCAGTGGCCTTCTCAATAGGTCCGGCCACCAGTTGGGGAAAGAAGGAGACGAACAGGGCAAAAGTAACAAAGTCCCGCTCCGGCTCCAGCTTACCCCTGTAAACATCCAGGGTATAGCTCAGCGTCTGGAAGGTGTAGAAAGAGATGCCCACCGGCAGGATAATATTCAGCGCCGGGGCGGAGAAGGGGATGGACACTGCCCGGCACAGGACGGTAAGGGTCTCGCCGAAAAAATTCAAATACTTAAAGAAGAACAGCAGCCCCAGGTTCATGGCCAGGCTGACGGCCAGCAGCCACTTTTTTCGTTCAGGATACCGCACCATCCCCAGGCCACAAAAGTAATCCACCAGGGTGGATAACAAAATAAGCACAATAAACTCCGGCTTCCAGCACATATAGAAGTAGTAGCTGGCGATAAGCAGCATATACTTCCGGAGCCGGAAGGGCAGGGCGTAATACAGCACAAAGACACAGGGGAAAAAAATCAGGAAGGGCAGGGAGTTAAACAGCATAGCGGGCCTCCTGGAGAAAATGTTTTCTGGACAAGTATAGCACAATGGCCCCCAAAAGGAAAGCTAAGTTTTCATCAAAGAAGCATCCCCCAATGTTAATAATGGGTATGTTCGGGACTCCAGCCGCAAGGTGCGGGCCGTATTCCGGGCAAAGGCTGAACGAGGGGAGCGCTTGGGGGCCAGAGCGCCCTATGGCTACCGGCGCAGCGAGGATGACAGAAACCGGCTGGTGGTGGATGAGGAGGCCGCCGCCATTGTCCGCAGGATCTTTGCCATGTGTGCTGGCGGCATGGGTCCCAGCCAAATCGCGCGGCAGTTGAAAAGTGAACAGCTTCTGTGTCCGGCGGTCTACGCCTATCAGAAATTTGGGATCGCCCATTCCTCCATGAATTTGGAGACCCCCTGCGACTGGTCTGAAAGCACTGTCGCCGCCATGCTTGAGAATGAGGTCTATCTGGGCAACACCGTCAACATGAGGTACAGCACCAAATCCTATAAGGACAAGCGCCGGATTACCCATCCCAGGGAGGAATGCCTGGTTTTTGAGGGGACTCACCCGGCGCTGGTGACGCGGGAGGTCTGGGACATCGTCCAGCGGGTGCGCCAGAACAAGCGCCGCCCCACCAAGATGAAGGAGCAGAACAAATACTCCGGGCTGGTGGTGTGCGCGGACTGTGGGGCCACCATGGTGCTGCATCGAGCGCATACGATGAAACCCACCTGGAACAACTTCGCCTGTTACACCTACAAGAAAAAGGGGAAAGAAGTCTGCACCGCCCACTATATCCGGGAATGCGTGCTGGACGAGGTGATCCTGGAGGATCTGCGGCGGGTAACGGCGATGGCCAGGGAACATACCAGGGAGTTTGCGGAGTACATCGGCGGCAGGCAGTCCGCAGAAATCCAGCGGGAGATCCGCAGGCTGGAACGGGAACTGACCACCATGCGGAAACGCGGCGCGGAACTGGAGGCCATTTTCAAAAGGCTTTACGAGGATCGGGTGCTTGGCCACATTTCGGTGGAGCAGTTCCAGGCGCTGTCCGGTAGCTACACAGAGGAACAGGAGAGGCTGGCGGTGGAAATCCCCACAAAGGAGGCGGCCATCCGGAAGCTGCGGGATACGGTATCCAGCACCGATGGCTTCATCGCCAAGTCCAAGCGTTACACCGACATTACGAAACTGACGCCGGAACTGCTGCGGCTGTTCATCCAGAAGATCGTAGTGCATGAGAAAAGCGTGAAGTATTCCAAGTATTCGGAACAGACTGTGGAAATTCATTATACTGACATTGGATTTATCGGCGAAACCGGGGAAGAAGAAAAGCCCCAGCAGGAAATTACAGCATAATTCCTGCTGGGGAATTCCCCTGGATCGTAGATACCCCTATCAGGGGGAACCCAAGGGTTTCAAGGTTTTTACTAAAATCTGTTTGAAGAAAAGGAGTGATTTATATTAGGGACAACATCCAACATTATTCCCTAAAATCGTGTGTTTTCAATGTTTTCCGCCACGAAACCATCTTGAACTTTCAGTATGTTGTCCCTATTATCACTCACACGTCATATCCGGGATGTCAAAGGCTTCCTTGTAATTCCACATGATGTTAATAATCCCGTCTGGATATACTGTAATACTCTGGACAAATTCTCTTAAAAGTTCCAGTGTCAATTCTTGAATGCGGATGTGCCGACACAACGGATTGGCTGCCTGAAGCATGGATTCAATGGACTTGGCCTCAGTGTTTAACTGCTCCAACTGCTTTGACAGCAGCAGCACCTGTATGCCAGCCTCCGCTTCATCCGCTTTGGCTGCCGTTTTTCTTTGCAGGAACGCTTCCTTTGACAGATTGCCGCTGATGTATGCTTCATAATCGCGCATCACCTGCGTCTGATTCTTTTCAACTCTCCGCTTTTGCTTTTGCAATTCACTTTGAAGGGAAGCCTGTTCCGAAAGGGTTCCTTTTCGTACAGCCTTCGCGGTCTGCACTTTTGTATCCACCACAGCACATTGACTTTGAATCGCCCGCAGGATTACCTCAGCCAACCGCTTCTCTTGTATGTGCACATTCGCGCAGTTCGTATCCGGTGCGTATCTTGCCGTAGCGCATCGAAATGTTTGATTGCTCCTGCGTCCTTTGTGCAGCTTATTTCCGCAGCAGCCACATTTCAGATAAGAAGAAAACAAGCTGGAGGGACCCTGTGATTTCGATTTTACATTGCTCTTAATAACTTTCCGGGATTGGAAAAATATTTCCCGGCTTATGATTGCTTCATGTGTATCAGGAATTACAAGCTGTTCATCTTCCGGCAGCAGCTTTACCTGGTCGCTTCCAACCCTTACTACATGTGACTTGAAGGGAACCGTATCACCCGTATAAATTCGGTTGATCAAAATGTTTTTTACAGAATCAAATGACCAGTACAAACTGACCCGATAATTTCCCCGAACATTCTTCAGATACATAGATGGAGTTTGAATTCCATCTGTATTCAAACGACGGGCAATTTGCGTTACCGTAATACCATCAGATGCCCATTGGAAAATCTTCTGCACCACCTCGGCTGCTTCAGGGTCTACCTCGATGGTGTTTTTCTTCTCCCCTTTCCTGTAACCGTAGGGAACCGCTCCGTAAACGTATTCCCCATTCAGCTTCTTCATATCGACAGTGCTTTTAATTTTCCTTGATATATCCTTGCTGTATAGTTGATTGATCAGATTGCGCACTGCCAACTGCAAGCCCCCAGTAGATTCCCCATAAGCGCGACTGTCATAGTTGTCGTTGATGGAAATAAACCGAACATCGTATGCGGGAAAGACAAACTCCAGAAAATGTCCCGCTTCCAGATAGTTTCTGGCAAACCGGGAGAGATCCTTTACAATGATCGTTTCTACTTGTTCTGTCTCTACCAACTCTAAAAGGCGTGCCGCTCCTGGGCGGTTAAAATTTGTTCCAGAATAGCCATCATCAATGATTTCTTCAAAGTCGCTGTAATTCCCAAGCTCTGAATGCGATTCAACATATTGCTGGATTAGAAGCCTTTGGGAGCCGATACTAAAGCTCTCCTGCCCTTTCCCGGCAATGTCATCATCTTCTTTCGAGAGCCGAAGATACATAAGTTTCAGTTTACCGCTATCCAACATGACTGGCACCTCCGGCATCGCCATCCAGACACGTCTCAAGTAATGCATAAGGGTTGCCATAAGTCATAGAAATCCGGATACTTCTGTCCTCAAATACCAGTATCCGATCTACCAGCACATCTACGATTTCACGGTCGATCCTTGGTATCTCCCGATAGCGCCGAATTGCAGCCAGCCAGGTTTCTGCCGTTCCAAGTGCAGCTTTGATTCTTTCGCACTCCCTGGAGATGTTCTGTTCCTGCTGTTCCAAAAGTGAATGTTCGCTGCGATACCGTGCTTTGATTCGGATATACTCCTCCCGGTCAAGAATACCCGTAGTCACATCCTCTAAAAGCCGCTCCTGCTTCGCCTCCAGGTTCATGCGGCGATGGCGGAGGCTTGCCAGACGGTTCTGTGCGCTGTCGGGCGTGCTTTCTATCCTGCGCATTTCTGTTGCCAATCGTTCGACATCAACAGCAATTTCCATTTGCTTATCGAGGAAATGCTTTAAGGTATCCATTAAGGTTTCTTGCCGGATGTAATGATTGCTGCATCTGCGATGGTTAGAATAGCGATATTGATTGCAGTTAAAATAGACTGAAACCGGAGTTGTCTTTCTGCCGGCTAAGATTCCCGCCGTCATTTTCGCTCCGCATTCTCCGCAAAACACTTTTCCGCGAAAAATATCACGATAGTCCGGATCAGGGTTATCTCGCTTATCATATGCGGCCCGGCGCTCTAACTCCGCTCGATTTACTTCCTGCACCTGATCGAACAGCTCCTGTGTTACGATGGGCAAATGCGCGTCAGGAATTATCTGCCACAACTCTTTTGGCCTTGCTTTTTTATCACCACCCAACCGCTCTCGGGTAACTCTTCCATGGATTCGGCTGCCAGTATAAACGGCATCACCCGTGAGTTTTCGGATAGTTCCGCGAAGCCACAGCGCATTTTTGAATTTCTCCGCCCTCGTAATACCGCGATCATAGCGGATTTTCCCCGGGCTGGGTATTCCCTCCTGGTCCAGTGTTTTTGCAATCGCGTTGAACATCATACCTTCCGCGCGCATTTCAAATATGCGCCGAACCACCGGGGCCGTTTCGCTGTCAATTTCAAAGGTGCCTTTTTCCGGCGCTCTTTGATACCCATAAGGAACGCTTCCAGACGACGGCAGATACTCCCCGCTGTCCATTTTCGCGTGAATGCTGCTTTGAATCCTTCGCGCGGTATCCTTTACATAGGTATCGTTCATAACGAGCTTGAACGGCATCAACAGGCCGTCCCGATCTGAATGAGCGTCTTCACTATCATAATCATCGTTGATGCAGATCAAGCGGACCCCCATCTCCGGGAATACCTTTTCCACATATTCACTGGTCATAATGTAGTGGCGTCCCAGACGTGAAATGTCCTTAACGATAATGCAGTTGGCCTTTTTTGCTCTCAAATCAGCAAACATAGACTGGAACCCAGGCCGCTTATAATTCATGCCTGTGCAGCCATCATCCACATAAAATGCGCCGATTTCAAAATCGCTGTGCTTTTCCAAAAAAGCCAGGCAGATTTTCCTTTGATTCCCAATCGAATTGCTTTCCAGACTATCTCCATCTTCCACGGACAGCCGAAGATAAATAGCGGCGATACAATGTGGGCGTACATCCGAGATATCTTGGAGCGGACTTGTATATCTGCTCTTTCGCGCCATTTATACTGCCTCCTTCTTCGCAGCGTTCAGCAAATCATAGATTTCCGCCATTTCATCCCGGAAGTTAAAGTCAATATGAACCTCTCTGTTTTCATAGACATAGATTTTATCAATCAGTGTAACGACAACCTCACGGTCCAGGGCGGTGATATTTTGATATTGCAAAAATTGCTCCATCCATGTGCGGTCCGGAGCAGATTCTTCCTCCGTCTCTTTGCGGCGCTGCTCCAATTCATGCAGTGCCTGTTCTGAAGTCTCGATTTGCTGAGTGTACCGCTTCCGCATCTGATGATATTCTTCACGATCAACAAGGCCATCTGTCATAGCCTCATACAGTTTCATCCGAAAAGTCTCATAGCGTTCTAATTCCTGTGCCGCCTGGGCAATCAGTATATCCAGTCGTTTCAGCTTTACGGCCAACAACTCATTGCAGGAAATCTGCTGCAAAAGCGTGTCCATCTCAACTATGCTCTGTATCTGTCCCTGAATTGCGTGCAGGACAGCTATTTCCAGCTTTTCCTGCGAAATACTGTGACTGGAACATCCGATTCCCTTTTTGCTGGTGGAGCATACATAATAGTAAAACTTTTTTTGGCCTCGTGTAACAACACGCCGGCACATAGCCCGGCTACAGTCAGGGCAAAACAGCAGGCCAGAAAGCACTTGAACTGTCTTGTAATCAGGTGAAGTCCGGGTATCTCTCTGCATCATTTTCTGAACAGCTGAAAAAAGCAGTTCATCAATGATGGGTTCATGATTATGTTCCACTACCACCCAATCTTCCGGCTTTCTCTCCCGCATCTTCTTGACCTTGTAATTCGGTGTGCCGCGCTTTCCCTGCACCAATTCTCCAACATAAATCGTATTTGTAAGAATCTTTCGTACCGTCATGGCTGTCCATGCTGCTCTCTTTGACGATTTGAAGCCGCTTTGATACCGCAGTCCCAACTGCTTTTTGTACTCAGACGGCGGTAAGATGCCCATATGATTCAGATTTTCAGCAATAGCCTGTTGGCTATAGCCTTGCATTTTCAACGCGAAAATGTTACGAACAATCTCGGCGGCATAATCATCAATGACCAGCTTGTGTCGGTCCTCAGTGGATTTGAGGTATCCATAACTCGCAAATGCGCCCAGGAACTCTCCCTGACTTCGCTGCAGCCGAAATTGCTCCCGGAGCTTTTTGGATAATTCCCGGCATTGAGATTCATTTATAATATTTTTGACAGGAATCAAAATGTCGTCCCCTTGACTGCGGTGGTCGCTGTCCACATCATCATTGATTGCAATGAACCGTACACCCTTGTCTGGAAACACCATCTCTAAATACTTTCCAGTCTCAATATATTCTCTGCCCAACCTGGAAAGATCCTTTACAATCACACAGTCAGCTTTGCCGGACTCTATTGCCTCCATGACAGCACAAAAGCCGGGGCGATTATAGTTCGTCCCGGTGTAACCGTCATCATATGCTTCTCCCACCAATTCAATATCGTCATGAGTAGCAGCATAATTCTGTATTAACTTTCGCTGATTCGAGATACTATCGCTCTCATGAGTAGCATGATCGTTCTTGGAGAGCCGATAGTACGCCATGGAACGATATATTTTCTCTGGATATAGTGCCATCGTCAAACCTCCTAATGGTATCATCAGGAAATTCGTTTCTGGTACCTATCCCTGGCAGCTGACCAAGCTGCCTCCATTGACTCTGTTATTATCTTATATTCAGTGCAATTTGTCAATCGAAAAGGGATGGTGCTTTTTCCCATATTTACTTTAAGTTTGAAATATAGGACTTCAAACGATCCTGTAAGCTGACATCGGTATCGGCGTATCCGATTGTGACAACAATATCACCATCAAGGTAACAGTATGGATTCCCGATTTGTTCCACATAGCTTTTGATACGCTCTTGCTGCGGCAGCGTCATATCAATGCTCACACCGCTAATATCTCGAAGTGAAGACTTATCAATACCTTTCCTATCAATCCCCGAACGCATATCCATATTTCTCACTCCTTCCATTTCTACTATTTCCCAGCAGATTATCAAATATACCAGATTGTAGCGAAACAACACAGCATCTTTTGCTGATTACGTGATTATGTTCATGTGATAACCTGTTCCCGGCCCATTTCCTGCGCTCTCACTCCAGACCGCGTATTGTCAGGCTACCGCTGTGCAGCATTTCAGCGATGGGTGCGCGGGATGCACACTGTCCGTCGCTCCTGTATAACTTCCAGGACAGAGTATGAGGCCCGGCTGATGTTTCAACATGGCAGAGCTTTTTCAAGGTGCGCTGCCTTCCGCTAGAGAGCGGCAGAGCATGAACCGGGGTTGTTCCCGTCTAAAAATAAACAGATAGCAAACGTGTTATTTTCTGCAAAGAAAAAGAAAACAAGATATAGAAGATTTGTATTGAAAACCTCTATATCTTGTGGTATGCTAACTGCGTAATTGATTTTTGTGCGCCTCCCTTCGGGGATAGCTGGGCTTTGCCTGGTGATCGGAGCGATCCGAATTGCACACGTTGTTAAGTTTGTATGTGTTGCCAGTGGTATTACTGCGCCTAAATGGCCGGTATTACTTCTAAAAAACAATCTAGGAAAAAGATATAGGAAGTGGTAAAATAGACAGCATGGAGTATATAGATTTACGAAAACTGAATAGCGGAGAACTCAAGCAGATACGCCGGCAGGTCGTACGGCTCAAGGAATTGGGCAAAACGGGAAAGGAGATAGAGGAATTAACCGGAGTGCGGCAGAATCGCGCAAGCGAAATATGGACGGCGTATCGGCGGGAGGGCGAAAGTTCCCTGGAGCCGAAGAAACGAGGGTTCCAGAAGGGGACACATCTGCTGCTGACACCAGAGGAGCAGGCGGAAATACGAGAAACGATTATCACACGCCGCCCAGAGGAATTCGGTATTCCTGGCAGTTTATGGACGCTGAAGAAAGTGTGCACATACGTCTGGAAAAGGTATCGGAAAAAGATATCGGACGGTAGTGTGTCGGATTATATGCGGCGCTGGGGCTTGACCTGCCAGCGTCCAATCAAGCGTGCCCGGAAACAGGATTCTTCCCGTATCTAAAGGTGGCGAGATGAGGAATATCCGGCCATCGTCCAGCGGGCCAAGACGGAAAATGCCGTGATTTACTGGGGAGACGAGACTGGAATCGACAATTGCTCAAACTGTGAGCGCGGGTTTGCGCCCAAGGGGCAGCCCCCAGTTCTGCCAGTGGAGACGAAAAGAGAGCGGCTGAATATGCTTTCCGCCTTGAGCAGGCAGGGGGGCGTTCGCTTTATGCTGTATGAGGATTCCATGAACCAGCAGCGCCTGATCCAATTTATGGACCGAATGGTTCGAACCTCCAACCGAAAAGTTTTCCTGATTTTGGACAACTTAAAGGTACACCATGGGAAGAAAGTCGCAGCCTGGCTGGACAGGCATCGGGATAAAATTGAGCTGTTCTTTCTGCCGCCCTATGCCCCCGAGAGCAATCCAGACGAATATCTCAATCATGCGCTGAAACGCTCGGTCCATTCTGACAACTTGCCTCGGACCAAATCTGATATCCGCCACAAAACAGTTTCTTTCATGCGTACCTTACAACATTCTCCTGATAGGGTCTCCGCTTTCTTTCTGCTCAACCAGATTTCCTATATTCTTATTCGGGAGTAATAATAACAAACGAAATGATAAAACATATCCAGACCGTGGCCTATGACGCCTATAAGGCCAGCGGGCAGTTGGCCGCCCTGGATATGTCCGACTGCCCGCCGGAGGCCCTGGCACGAACTCTGGAGTCCGCCGCCGCCAACCTGGAACAGGGGGCTGTGACCATGCGGACCCTTTGCGAAAGCCTCTGGCCCGCCCTGCTCATCCTTGGACGGCGCCCCTCGCTACCGCCTCTGGAGCTGGCCGGACGGCTGGAGGTCAACGAGTTCGGCTGGCTTCATATCCGGCTGGAGACTCTGCTCCCGCACTGCAGGTTTGAGCCGCCTCTCTGGCTGACGGACACCATCACCCGCCTGCTGAACCAGTACGAGGGCAGGCGGGGAAAGCTCCCGGTTCTGGAGCGGGCCCTGCTGGTCATGGAAGAGCTGTGCGGCGTTGATTCCCGCCGGGTGTATGACGCAGACAACAAGGGGTGGCGGGCCGTAAGCAACGCCCTGAAGGGCAGGCTGGTGGCCGACAACGACCAGTTCAGTCTGAGCGTCTGTCTGCTGGCCCGGCGTTCCCCAGCCAGGGAGTGCCATATCTATGTGCTCCCTCTTCAGGACACGGAGGACTTTTTCTTTATGCGCAACAACGATTACCCATTCTCCTTCTGACCTTCGGTTACATTGAGGTCCATATTTGAAAGGAGAGGTCCCCATGCTGTACGACCGCAGGGACTTTGGTTTGATGCGGCTGGCAGGGGCCTATCAATGGCTGCCCCTGGCCCCGCTGCGCACCATGGCCCCCCTGAAACTGCTTCGGCAGGAAGTTGAAATACTCTCGACATTAGGGCTGCTCACTTTCTCCCGAAGCGGCGAATACCTGATGCCCTCCCCCAAGGGCCATCAATTCCTGAATCTCTTTGACCCTGAGTACCGTCCCCCGACGAAACGGCCCTACGCCCAGAGCCCTGCCCTCCGTCGGCGCTTAAACGTGGGTAAAATCCTGTTTGTTTGCCTCGCGGCAGGAATTGAACCGGCCTTTGGTAAAGTAGAACGCCTCAAACGTCAGCCTGTTTTCTTTCCGGCCTTTGCCTTGCGGGGTAGGGATGGAAATCTGCTCAATGCCGCCGGATGTGCGGGCTTTGGCCACTGGGGCGGCGTGGCCTATATGCTCCTGTATGTCAGTGAGAGCTCCCCCGGTTTTTATATGAACAACGAGCTCTCCCACCTGCACAACCTGGCCTCCGTGTTCAGCGAGCGCCTGGATACCCCACAGGCCCTGCTCCTGGCGGGGGAAAGCTACCGCTCCATTTATGAGGTCCTGTCCAACAAAGAGCCCTCTTCCCGGCACGGGAAGAAGGGCTTTTCTGATTACGCTCAGACATATCCCCGCCTAAGTATTCCCGCCTGTTTGCTCTCCTGTGACGATACTGGGGCCCTACAGCTGGCAATCATGCGTCAGCCGGAGTACCGCACTTGGATTGCCCAAGCGGCTTTTGGCGTCCGCTGGAGGCCGGAGGACCCCCGGCTCCCAGAGGCCGACGGCCATGTGGACGGCAATCCGCTGGTTATCGCTGTGGATATGGACCTGCGCCGTCTGGAGCGGGTGTGCGCCGGGGCCTGCCAGCAGAAGCGCAAGGAAATCATGGTGGCGGCTTTGGAGGGCCAGTTGTCCGGGCTGCTTTTGGACATACTCCCCCAGGGCGCTCCTGTTCGGCCCCTGCGCATTACGCCCCAGGCCCTCTCTGTGGCCTTTGGCGGGGAATGTGCCACCGGCGACCCCTAGCCGGAGGAACCCCTGCAACACGTGAGTGGAGGACGAAACGAAGAGGGACGGCGCTGAACGCGCGGTCCCTTCTCTATTGCCCATGGTATGTATCCTATGAGAGCAGCCAGGAGTAGTCCTGACGGCCATCTATAATATATTCCACAAATACAGTATCATCAACCACCACGTAAAGAGCCAGATACCAATTGGGAATAAAGAGCTTTCGATAATTGCTTCTTTGATTCTCGATATTCCAAAAGGGGTACCGCTCCGGCATTTGCGCCAGGCCCCGCAGCTCCCCAATAATTTTTTGATAAAGCCGCCGTGCCGCCACAGCATCGGCCAACGCCAGAAAATGGACATGCTCTCTCAGCATATGGCGGGCCTGGTTGGATATGACAACTTTATATCGCTTCACGTTTTTCACCTACTGCGTTGACTACTTCCTCAAGCTCCTGCTCCAGCTCATCCAAGGTGTAATATCTTGCTCCATGAAGCCGTTCCTCCTCGATAGACAGCAGTTCCTCCCGCAGCTTGAGCATCTTTTCCCTGCGGGTAAAGGACTCGATATCCATGACCACCAGGTCTCCCTCGCCGTTTTTGGTCAGGTAGACGGGCTCGCCGGTGGAGCGGCACAGCTCGG
>OFFW01002043.1_pt1 | contig 11448 bp, 8 predicted proteins | sample 1521501 | NCBI WGS metagenome assembly OFFW01 (sample SAMEA3504107, study PRJEB24116) | mouse gut metagenome | biome: mouse gut; feature: mouse-associated habitat; material: faeces | place: Denmark | collected 2011
GAAAAGGAGGTTGTGACGATTATGATGAGTTTGTTTGATGAAGAACAGATTATGAAGTCGTTTATCAAAAGTGAACGATATGATGTTGCAAAAGAAAAGGCTTTCCTTATGCTGCAAAGCGGGAAAATTACGGTTAATGAAATTAGCGAATTTTTCCCAGAACTAATTGAAAGCGATATAAAAGAACTTGAAGCCGAGGTTATGCAGTTGGCGTAATCAGCAAAGCAATTCGTCATTTGATGAAAAAACAGGATATCTGTTATGGGATGCCCTGTCTATTTCTTAACGAAAAAAGGATACCCTGGGCAGGTGACGGCTATTCTGCCGCCCCCGGATGCCCCGCCAGGTGCTTCACGAAGACGGCATCCCGGTTTTTGCCATACAGCCCGGGGCGCTGATATATCCGTGTTTCTCATAGAAATCTGCTGCTCAGGATGCTGGTGCAGATACCGTTTTGTCTGGTTCAGTATACCATTTTTTCACCATGTGAACAGACACAAAAAATTTACGTCCTTTTCGGAATTATGTACCTACGAAAAAAGAGGAAATAAATGTAAAATCAGGAGGTCGTTATGAGGTATTACGAAATAGAATATGAGATGTATCAGAGAGCAGAGGACTGATAGAAAAAAGGTATCCTATCGGTTGGGGCGGAGCTGGCGTTGTCCACACTTCCAAAGGGAATTATTATACAAGTGTTTCAATTGAAACCGCTAACGCATCTGCAATTGTATGTATTGAACTGGGAGCCATGCTTGAGGCTCACAAATATAATGAAAAAGTGACGCACTGCATGTGCATTATCCGTGATGACGAAAGTTCTCCATATAGAGTATTATCACCATGCGGCATTTGCCAGGAGAGATTGCGGTATTGGGGCGAGAATGTACAAGTGGCAGTTACAACCGAAGAGAAAAAAATCCGATTTGTAGAGTTAAAGGAATTGCAACCATATCACTGGACGAAAGCCTACCCTGCTGACGAGCTTGAACATTGGGAGGAATAAAGCAATTCCCGGTTATATAGAATGGTTCAGTATGTGCTTTATGCACTGGGAACACGTTTCCGAAAAGGAAGAAAATTTAAGTAGTAAGGCAACATCAAATATGAAAAGATAGTAGCGGAAAACAGCGGCATGGACGGCGTGGCGGGCTGCATGGAGAAGCATCCGCCATGAGAGGAAGGAAAAGCGGATGGGCTTTGGAAACGATTATCTGCAGGAAGAACGCAAAGCGGAATTGCAGTATTGGCTCAGCGGAGACTACGAGTCTTTCTGCGGCAAAAAGAAGGAAATATATCTTGCGGCAGGAAAGGCGATAAAAGATGCCGGCCATACTTCCCCCGGGCACAGCCCCGGAGGATACCGGAACGAACTGAAATATGCAGGCGATCTGGAGCTGGCCTTTCGCATCGAAACAGAGGAAAAGAAATTCCGGAGCGTCAGAAAGCAACTGCCCGCCCCGGAATATGCCAAATGGCTGCAGAAGCTTGTCCGCCTGCGCAACCAATATGCCCGGACGGCGGGTTTTGAGAACTACCTGGACTACAGGTACGCGCTTTGGGGAATCGGCGGGGATGTGTTTGCCAGAGCCGCTTCCAGACAGCACAAGGCGGAAAAGACAGACAGCATGGAACTGAGGAGATGGCTGGGAGAAGTATCCGCAGACCGCAGGCTTGCCGTGGAAAATCAGAGGGCGCTTTTCAGGGAAATAGATGAATGCTGGAACCTGAACGGAAGCGGGATACAGATTCACGATGAAGACCTCCCTGGATTCTATATCGGCGCCTGTGTGCCTGTCAGCATTCCTGACGACATACATGTCTTAATCAACAGAAGACCCGGACTGTCAGGTTTTTCCGTATTCATGCATGAAATCGGCCATGGCTTCTACTATACCAACATTGTCACGCCGGACATCCATGGGCGGAGGGAACCCTTCAACCTTATCATGGAAGAAACGGTTGCGCTGCTGTTCGAGAACCAGGTTTATACAGATGGGTTTTCCAGAGAATTCCTGCATACTGACAGGGGCATGTGGCTTCCCAAGGCAGAATTCCAACTGGATTACCTGCTGTGCTGTGCGGAATTCGAGGAAAGGATTTACAGAAAAGCCGATCCTGATTTCGACGCGGAATGGAAGGCGGCCTGTGCTTTCACGGGAGAGGAGGAAGGGGACGGATGGACAAAGCCCCATTTCTTCGTGTCGAACCCGGGCTACTTTGCGGCCTATTTCATAGCCGCCTTTTTGGCAAAAGAGACCTATCGATATGCGGACAGGGAAAGCAGGGACTTGTTTGACTTTATCCGGAATGAGATATGCAGTCCCGGCGGGGCGCTTGCATATGAGGCATTTCTGGAAAAGGTTCTGCCATAAGGCTGCCGGGCAAGGGTGAAAAACACTCGTTGCCCGGCAGCTTTAAAAATTTCTGAAATCAGTGTAACCTTTCTCCTCCCAGGCACCTCTAACAGATGTAAACAAACATGTTTGACATTTACAATTGCACTTTGATTCTGGAAATGGAATCTGTACTGCGGTTCCATGACAGAACGATGATAACGGACAAAGGCGGTGAACATTTTGGATTCTCTGGAAATCAATCTGGTGAGACAGGCACAGAGGGGCAAAAAGGAAGCTATGGAACAACTGTTCCTGATGGAAAAGGAGTATCTGTACAAAATGGCTTTCCTGTACATGAAGAACAAAGAGGACAGCCTGGATATCGTCCAGGAGTGCATCCTGCGCTGCATCGTATCCATAAAAAGCCTGAAGCAGCCGCAGTATTTCCGCACCTGGATGACCAGGATCCTGATCAACTGCGCCCACGAGGAGTGGGCCAGGCGGGGAAAGTATGACCTTGCGGAGGAAGAGGTATTTGCGGCGGAGGAAGCGTTTCCCCGGGAAGAGAGGCTGGATCTGTACCAGGCAATCGACAGGCTGAATTTTCCTTATCGGGATATCATCATTCAGCACTATTTTGCGGGGAACAGGCTGAACGAAATCGCGCAGATGCTGAATATGCCCATAGGGACTGTGAAAGCGTACCATTCCCGGGCGAAGAGCAGACTGAAATGCATGCTGGAAGGGGCACAATGAAAGAGAAGGAGAAGCGATTCTCTCAGGTGGGACATTTGTTGGAGGGATAATATGACAGAAAATAAGGTTTGGAATGAGATGGAGGTTCCCATGGAGCTGGACAGCGTAATCATGGATGCGGTAGCGGAAGGGCACAAAAGGCTTAGGAGGAGACAGACAAGAAAGCATTGGAGGACAGCGGCCATATCCATGGCCACGGCAGCGGCCTGCTTCCTGGCGGTAGTCATTGGATTCGTCAACCCCGTGGTGGCAAAGGCGTACAGCAGCATCCCCCTCATCGGGAATATCTTCGCCTACCTCTATGATACTGGGGACTCCGAAATTCCCTTTGCACAGGTGGGGGAAGCCGCGGTGCCGGTGGAGCAAGGGGGACAGGCGGACGCAGGGCAGGGACAGACGGACGTAGGGCAGACGAATCAGGTGGATTCGGGGAACCAGGAGGACGCAGGGCAGTGGCAGGCGGATTCGGGGAACCAGGGGAATCACGGGAATCCGGGGAATCCGAATCCGGAGCAGCAGGAAGGCCTTGCCGCCGGAGAGGAGGCCGCCGGAGGGGAAGCAGAAGCGGAAGACCCGGTGCGGATAGCCCTAAAGGAATATTTCTGTGACGGATACAGCCTCTACCTCTCATTTGAGGTGACCAGCGAGGAGCCCTTTTTAGAGAGCGCGGCGGACATAGCGGGCAAAAAAGGTGGTATTTTCCTGTATGCTGCGGAAAACATCACCACGGAAACCGGAGAGCGCTTCGAAGGGAACGGGAGTCTGACCATCAAGGGCATTTTCACAGACCAACATACTTTTGTGGGGATTGCCAGAAGCGGAAGCTCCTTGGAGGGATATCCTGTAACGGACGGATTGACCTATGAAATGCGCTCCGGGCACATGAGGGTATTCATCACAGATGAGGCAAATGGAGATATCAAAGGCCAGTGGGAAGTCTCGGCGGAAATCACCTGTGCGAAGGAACCCCTGCTGACAGAGCAGGTAGGGCAGACGATTCTCGGCGCACACGTATTGAAGGAAGTGGCGGTACAGCCCTATGAGATTCAGGTAGTGATAGAGGAGCCGAAGGGAACGTCACTGACAGAGGAATACATCTGGATAGAAGCTTTCGATGACAAGGGAAGGCGCCTTGACTGGGCGTCACAGAGTACCAATCGATTTGTGGAGGATGGGGAGAAGCGGCAGGAGATATATATGTTCGAGAAGCCCATGGATGCGGAAAAAATCACCATCTTCGCCTTGGACGAATTGAAGTGGATGGACGAATGGAAGGGGTATCTGTACTGCGATGAACCCTGGAGCGGAGAACAGATGATAGAGTTCCTGAAAGAGAACTGCTTCACCTACGGGGAGGTGGAGCTGCCCCAAAGCAATTGACCAGGGCGGGCAAAATTCCATAAGCGTTAGACCCTGGCCTGGCATAGTTCGGCAGCCGCAGAGACCTGTTCTGCGGCTGCCGAAGTCTATGTAGGGCAACAGAAGCAGCAATAGAAGCAGCAACAGAAGCGGCAATAGAAGCGGCAACAGAAGCAGCAACAGAAAACGGCAACAGAAGATTGTGGAGCCCAGGAAATTATGGTACAATGGGAGAGCCAGAGCGAAGGAGGATGAATGGCGAATACGACTTGGCCAGAGCAGGCAGGAACGCCGCCAGTGTGCTTTAACTTAGGAAACATCACAGGGAGGGAAGAACATGGCTCTATGTCTAAATGCGAATACGGCATATAAGGATTTTCAGATGCTTCGCCATGACAGATATTTCGTGGACAAGACTGCCATCATTGAAAAAGTGAGCGAGCGGATCAAGACCAAGAACCGGTTTTTGTGCATTACAAAACCCCGGCGCTTCGGCAAGACTTCCGTGCTGAATATGCTGGGAGCCTACTATGGAAAGACATACCCCTCAGAAGACCTCTTCGCCGGGCTGGACATCAGCAGGAGCGCAAGCTACCGAAAGCATCTGAACGGATATAATCTCATAAGCTTTTCCATGAATGACCTGCCCGGAAGAAAGAACACCTACCAGGACTATATCGGGCGATTTGAGAAGAATATGAGGAACGACATTGTGCAGGCCTATCCGGAGCTGGCGAACAGGGAAATCGACAGCCTGCCCGATCTGCTGACAGCCACAGGGGACGAGTTCATATTTATCATTGACGAATGGGACTACCTCTTCAGCCATGACATCTATCGGGAAAACCAGGGGGATTTTCTGGAATTCCTGAGGGATTTGCTCAAGGACAGGGCTTACGTGGCGCTGGTGTACATGACCGGCGTGCTGCCGATCAAAAAGTACAGCACGGGATCCGCCCTGAACATGTTTAAGGAATATACCATGCTGAGGGATCCCTACTTTGAGGAATATTTTGGTTTTACGGAGGGGGAGGTGGAAGCGCTGTGCCGCAGACAGAGCAGACTGACACTGGACGAAATTTCAGAATGGTACAACGGCTACAGCACCGGGGACGGCAGAAGGCTCTACAACCCACGCTCCGTGGTATGCGCCCTGGAGGACGGATGCTGCCAGAGCTATTGGACAAGGACTGGCAGGATGGACGAGGTGCTGTTCTTCCTGAAATATAATATTGGCCAGGTCAGGGACGATGTGGTAAAAATGGTCAACCATATGCCCATCGGCATTGAGATCAACAAGGAATACGCAGCCGGACAGGAAAATCCCGCCAACAAGAAGGAAATCTATGCAGCCATGGTAATTTATGGCCTGCTATCCTATCATGAAAGAGAATTATGCATTCCCAATAAAGAGCTTATGATAGAATTTGAGAATGCGCTGGAGGACGATGACTTCGGATACGTGGCAGAATTGGTCAGGAATTCTGACGAAATACAGACAATCAAAGATACAGCGGCCGGAAAAAGGAGGAGAGAAGAACAATGAATCAAAACACCATATTGCCCGGAGCCGATACGGGCAGAGACGATTGTTTCAGCAGGGAAAGCATCCTGGAGGAGGATTTCTGCCTGGAGGAATGCCTTGCGGCGGCGGAAGCCGGAGACCCCGGCGCCCAGGGCGTGCTGGGCGACTGCTATCAGTACGGCTGGTTCGTGAAGAAGGACTACGCCGCCGCCGTGGCATGGTATGAGAAAGCGGCGAAGCAGGGGAACGCCGCCGCACAGCGCAGCCTGGGCTGGTGCTGGAGCAAGGGCAGGGGCGTGGGCCCCAGCGAGAAGAAAGCGGTATTCTGGTACACCAAGGCGGCGGAAGGCGGCGATGCGGACGCCCAGCACAATCTGGGAGTGGATTACGACTACGGGCGTGGAGTCAAAGAGGACAAGGCGCAGGCTCTCATCTGGTACAGGAAAGCGGCGGAGCAGGGGCATGAATGGTCACAGTACAATCTGGGCGTCTTCTACGAACGTGGATACGGCGGCCTGGAGCAGGATTGGCAGAAGGCGGCGGAATGGTACGCAAAATCCGCCGCCCAGGGTTTTCCGGATGCCCAGCATAACCTGGGGAACTGCTATTATCGCGGCCAGGGCGTGGAACAGAGCTTTGAGAAGGCTGTGAAATGGTATCGGGAAGCCGCCGGACAGGGGAATTCCTGGGCCATGAGCCAACTGGGGGTATGCTATGAAAACGGCCAGGGCGTGGAGCAGGATTTAAGCAGAGCCGTTGCCTTTTACAGAGAGGGGGCTCAGAAAGGCAACGCCACCGCCCAGCATAACCTGGCTGGCTGCTATTACTACGGGACAGGCGTGGAGCAGGACTACAAAAATGCCTTCACATGGTACGAAAAGGCCGCAAAACAGGGCTATGCCTATGCCCAATACATGCTGGGACTGTGCTATGAGGAGGCAAAAGGCGTGGAGCACGACCAGCACAGCGCCGTAGTGTGGTACAAAAGGGCTGCGGAACAGGGCTATGAATATGCCGAATATGCCCTTGGCCTGTGCTACGACCAGGGCACCGGCGTGGAGCAGGACAGCGCCCAGGCAGCGCAGTGGTATGAGAGGGCGGCAGTCCACGGAGATGCGTCCGCCCAGTGCAACCTGGCCTGCTGCTATAAGGACGGGGAAGGCGTGGCGCAGGACTACAGAAAGGCCGCAGAGTGGTTCCGGAAAGCCGCAGAGCAGGGAGAGCCCAACGCCCAGAACAACCTGGGCTGGTGCTACGAAAAGGGAAAGGGAGTGGAGCAGAGCGATGCCCTGGCCGCAGAGTGGTGCCGGAAAGCGGCGGAGCAGGGGAACCCCCAGGCACAGTACAACCTTGCCATTTATTACGAGCGGGGGACGGGAGTGGAGCAGGATCTGACCCAGGCAGCCAAATGGTACGGGAAGGCTGCCGAACAGGGACATGCGTCTGCCCAGTACGAGGCCGCCTGCTGCTACGATTCCGGAAGCGGCGTGGAGCAGGACGGCGCCAAAGCCCTGGAATGGTTCAGGAAAGCAGCCCAACAGGGACATAGGGACGCCCAGTTCCGGCTTGGTTTCTGCTATAAGAACGGGGAGTATGCGGAACAGGATTATGCCCAGGCTGTGCTGTGGTATCGAAAGGCCGCCGAACAGGGGCATATGTCTGCCCAGAACGACTTGGGCTTCCTCTACAAAAAAGGATACGGTGTGGAGCAGGACAGCGCCCAGGCCGCGGTATGGTACGCGAAGGCGGCAGCCCAGGGGCATATGCAGGCACAGCTCAACCTGGGCATCGCCTACATCACAGGCAACGGCGTGGCACAGGACGACCAGAAGGCTGCCCTGTGGTTCGCCAAGGCAGCCGTGCAGGGCTCCGTTACCGCCCAGTACAACCTGGGATTATGCTACGAAACCGGAAGGGGCGTGGAGCCGGATGTGTATGCGGCCACGGAATGGTATGAAAAGGCCGCCGAACAGGGGGACGCGAAAGCCCAGGCCGCGCTGGAGCGGCTGGAGGAATACTGGGAGGACGAACCGTAACCCCGGGGACGGCTCCAGGGCAGCAGAGTCGTTTTCCCCGGACAGGGCGCCTGCGGCGGCAGGATGTGAGGAGATCCGTACAGAAGAGACCCGCATCCAGATCTGCATCCCCAAGCCAGGGCAGGGATTCCCTGTCCTGGATGCCAAAAGTCCGTTCCAAATGAGTCCTGCAGACTGCTTCCTCTTCAGAAGAGGCGCACTGGGGCAAGGCCGTAAAAGAAATTTCACTGGGTGCCGGAATGCCCGGTGTTCTCCGCAGAGCGGCAAGGCCTGCCAGCAGGGCGATGAATTCATCCCGCCCGCAGGGTTCTCGCTCCGGGATATGATTCTGATACTCCTGGACGAATGATAGCACCTGCGGAACCAGGCCGGTGTCGTAAGGGTGGAAATCCATCAGATCTGATGCAATGCAGTATTGTCCTTAGGCCGATTGCCAGGATTACAAATGTTCCGCCAATTATCCTACAAGGGAACTGGGTGGAGCAGTGGGCTTTGAAATCGAGTGCAGCATGTCTGTGGAGTGCCATTAGAATAAACTGGTTATTTTAAAAGACTGAAAAAATACTGTGGCCTGTTCGCATGAAATATGATAAAATACCAGTAAAAGCAGGGGGGTGAGGCCATGAATACAGATACTACCATAGCGAAAAACATCCGTGTGGCTGATGAGAAAGCCAGCTATGACGCGGCCTGCAAGCGGCTGCTTTCGGAGAAGATCATTCTGGCATGGATTATGAAGAACTGCCTGGAAGAATACCGTGACTGTGATGTGGAAGAGATTGCGGAAAAATATATTGAAGGCACGCCGCAGGTGGGCGAAGTGGCAGTGGCTCCGGACGAATCCAACCGTGCCTCTATGATACAGGGAGCCGGAAACGAAGACGCTTCTCTGACGGAAGGGACTGTTACCTATGATATCCGCTTTCTGGCAACCGCTCCTGTCTCCGGGGAACTGATTCGTTTGATTCTCAATGTAGAGGCCCAGAATGATTTTTATCCGGGTTATCCGCTGATAAAGAGGGGAATCTATTACTGCAGCCGGATGGTTTCCGCCCAATATGGAACAGAGTTTACGAATTCCCACTATGAGAATATCAAAAAGGTATACAGCATATGGATCTGCATGAACCCGCCAAAGAGCCGTGAGAACAGCATTACCCGTTATTACATCGCGGAAGAGAATCTGGTGGGCAGCGTAAAGGAGCGAAAAGCGGATTATGATCTGATGGCGGCTGTCATGATCTGTCTTGGGAAAGAGGCGGATGCGGGTACGGATTTATTGAAACTGTTGAATGTGCTTCTGTCCACGGAGACCGGTTCACAGGACAAGTGCCAGATATTGGAGGAAGATTTTCATATCAGAATGACTTTAGCCTTGGAAAGTGAGGTGTCGCTTATGTGTAATTTAAGTAAGGGTGTGGAGGAGAAAGGGAAGATTTATGGAGCCATTACTGCTTACAAAGATGTAATGTTATCAGAAGATGTAATAATAAAAAAGTTAAAGGAAAAATTTCGAGTAACAGAAGAAGCAGCAAAAATATACTTGAAAGAAGTGGAAAAGGCGTAGCCTTCATTTTTCAACTGGTATTCTCAGAAAGTGAGGTGTCGCTTATGTGTAATTTAAGTAAGGGCGTGGAAGATAAAGGAATTGAAAAAGGAAGACAGGAAGGAATAATAGCTATGGTATCAGCATTAAAGGATTTACAAGTTGCGGACAGCATTATTCTGAAGAAAATCCAGGAAAAGTTTCATTTGGCGGAAGAAACAGCAAAAGTGTATTTGTAAGTATAACAGGCAGAGCATTTACAGGTGCTCTTCCTTGTTTGACAGAATAATATAGAGCTAATTTTCGCACTTAAGGTTATTATGGAGAATTATATCACAAGTGGGGATTTTGACGAGAGCGGCTTCTTCGCTTATTCTAATTTGTCGGAGGGCTGTGTACCATAGTAATAGATAACGGGCGTTGAGAACATGTATTTCTGGACTATGTGGCAGGGTAGAAACCGGAGGATTCCCATGTCGAAAAACTGGAAGACTTGCGTGCGTATATCAATCAGCATTTGTGGGGGATAGCTATGAAAATACGGTGTGTATGGGAACACAATGGCGATGACAGTATCTTGTATGCTGACAACTTTGTTGGAGCATATACGCGTGGCGAATCGAAAGATATTGCCCTTCAAAAGATGATGAGGGAGGTGATATCTTATCTGGAATGGAAAGGCGAAGCAGTCACCGATTCTTTGGAGACGACAATTGTACAGGAGAAGGCTTCTGTACTTATGATTTCGGATGCAGATTCAGATGTTCTTTTTGAAGAAGAAAAAAAGCCTCTATCCAGATCAGAATATGAAGAATTAAAAGCACTTGCACTGAAATCCGCACAGGATTTTTTGGATTTGTATGAGGTGATTCCTGACAAGAACAAAAGCTGTCTGCCGATTCGAAAAACTTTCTATGGACAAGTCCCCCGAACGGCATTTGAAATGTATGAGCATACAAAAAATGTCAATGACTATTATTTTGGGGAGATTGGTGTTGAGACTGAACATGAGGGAACCATTGTAGAATGCCGGCAACGAGGGTTTGCATTACTGGAAGGGCAGCCAGATTTTTTGAAGAATACTGTCTATCTGGGCAACTATGACGAAGAATGGTCGCTGCGGAAAGTACTGCGGCGGTTTATTTGGCATGACCGTATCCATGCAAAGGCAATGTATAGAATGGCAGTCAGAACATTTGGCGGTGGTATTCCGAATTTGTTTCACTTTGTGTAAAGTTTTTCGTTTATTGTACAGCTGAGCTTGTACAGATTCTGTAGTTAAAATGTAAGAATACACATTAGCTTTTGAAAATCATTCATTTTTCTGGAAAGGGAGTATAGAAATGCAGGTTGTTTGAATTGGCTAATGTGGAAAATGCTTCCATAAATATTGAATGCTTTGTACTTTTCTTTTACTGGCCAGATAAGAATCGGTAATGTTTTGTATTCTGCTGTTTTTGCGTTGAAGCCTGCGATAGCCGAAGAAGTAATAATCCATTTTTTCTTGTTTGTAAAATCACCTATTATATAATGTACCCTATAAGGTGGACACGGCAAGCGAAAGGGATTGCTTGAAATGTTGATTACCGCTAGGGGAAATAATATATGATTGCTAGGACTGAAATAACTAATAGAATCCCAAACCGTAGACACCTTGAGGAAGGAGGATACCCAAGAAAATAGACACGAGGAAACCTAATGAATACTATGAGTATATAACGACAGGGGTATACCCATTGAAAGGAATTATTAACGAAGACGAAGGAGAACGCAAGTTCCCTAAAACTAATTAAAAAAATGTCCTTGACAAGGGGTACAGTTTATACAGTTCAGAGGAAGATTTTCATATCAGAATGACTTTAGCCTTGGAAAGTGAGGTGTCGCTTA
>OFFW01002045.1_pt1 | contig 11444 bp, 10 predicted proteins | sample 1521501 | NCBI WGS metagenome assembly OFFW01 (sample SAMEA3504107, study PRJEB24116) | mouse gut metagenome | biome: mouse gut; feature: mouse-associated habitat; material: faeces | place: Denmark | collected 2011
AAACATATCAAAATCTTTTCAAAAATCATCTTGACATATCACCAGATTGCTCCTTTTCCTGTCCGTTACTTCTCTTTCGCTCACTGCTCCCATGCCTTCTGCCTGCTTCTGATAAACGCCAGCGCGTTTTGGGCCAGCATGTCCATTTCCTCCTCCGTGGCGCCGTCACTCTGGTCGCGGTAAATCTTAATGTCTTTTCCCACCTGTCCTCCGGGTTTTATAAAAGGCTCCATCACGATTTTTCCCTGATAGCCAATGCTTAAAAGCCCCCGGCAGATGCTGTCCCAGTCTATCCTCCCAAGACCGGGCGTTTTCCTGTTGCATTCCCCGATATGGAAATGGCCCAGATAATCCCCTGCCGTCCGGATTGCCTCGTAAAGGGAATCCTCCTCGATATTCATGTGAAAGCTGTCCAGAAGGAGCTTTACTTTGGGAGCACCAAGCTCTTTCACAAAATCCACGCCTTCCTGCGCCGTATTAAGCAGATACTGCTCGAACCGGTTTACAACTTCCAGGCAGTAATCAATATCATAGTCCTCCGTCACCTTCGCAATTTCCTTAAGGGAGGCCAGGCTTCTTTCTCTCGCCTGCATTTTGTAATCATAAGTTACCGTTCTTCCCGGCCAGGCGGAATACAAAATTCCTCCGAAAGTCTTTCCGCCCATTTCGTAAATACAGGAAAGAAGACGCTTCACATAATCTTTCCCCTGCGCTCTCACCTCCGCGTCCTCGTGGGCCAAATCATAACAGGGCGGCAGTCCGATACAGTAAGTCAGCTCTATCCCCTCCGTGCGCGCGCAGTCCGCAATTTCCTTTCTCTTATCCTTCGTCATCTCCGGCAGGCATCCCGCCGCCAGCTCCAGCACATCAAATCCCAGGCGGGCGGCCTTTTTGATGTAATAGCAGTAATCCGCTTCCCATTCCCTCTCCCAAAACGCAAAATATATTCCCGTCTTATTCATTTTTATAACCATGCTCCTTTTCCATCTTTTCCTTCTGCAAACGGACAATCTGTCCCGTTACAATAGACTCATTTCCCGCGTTGACTACTTTCACCGCCATCTTTCCGTCATGGGCCGTCACCTTCGGCTCTCTGTCACTTAAGATGCAGTCCACAAAATCGATATCCTCCTCCAGGTACGCATCCCTGAACAAATACCGCCAGCTATTCGTAAAACCACTGTACTTTTTCATATCGTCGCGGCACACGGTAATGCTCCGCTCGCTGGTTTTTCCCAGAAAAATGCATCCCTTTGTTCCCAGAATCTCCACCCGCGCGTCGTATCCGTATTTCACGCCCTGGGCTCCGTCAATCATTCCCTGCATTCCGTTTGCAAAGCCTGCCGCAAGAATCACATTGTCATAAAAGTCGGGAAATTCCTCCTTTGCCTCAGGACAGCGGTAGTTGCCGCCGATTGCATAGACCGTAGCAAATTCGCTTCCCGTAAACCATCGGAGGGTATCGATATCGTGGCTGTTTACCTCGGCTAAAGGACCGTTGCTCTTTTTGATATCATACATCCAGGGCTTCGGGGTGCTGGGGCCTCTGGTATTGGATTTTACCATCACCACATCGCCGATTTCCCCGGCCTCCACAACGCTTTTGGCCTCCATAAAAGCACTGTCAAACCGCCTCATAAATGCCAGTTGGAGTTTTACCCCGCCTCTTTTCGCGGCCTCCTCCATCCTGCCGCATTCTTCCACCGTCATTGCCATCGGCTTTTCGCACAGGATATGTTTGCCTCTCCGGGCGGCTGCCACGGCTATTTCACAGTGGTATCTGGTGGGCGTTACGATAACAACTCCGTCAACCCCGGGATTTTCCAAAAGCTCCCGATAGTCCGTATATCCCTTTTCGATACCCAACTTGCGGCATGCGTTCTCCACGTTTTCTTTACACGAATCCGCCACCGCCGCAAGATAAGCGCGGGGCACCGACTGAGAAAAATTCCCGGCGTGTATCATTCCCGCTCTGCCCGCTCCAATCAGGCCGATTCCAACTTTTCCGTTTTTCATTCACCCATTTCTCCTCTCTGTTTTTATCTCTAAAATAATATTTGTCTTGCAATTTTTTATTTTCCTGTTATACATTTAAAGTAACGTTTACAGGAGGCTTGCACATGTACAAGGTATTAATTGCGGAAGACGAAATGCTGGTTCGCACCGGAATCCGTGCTTCCATCGACTGGGAAAAATTCAATATGTTTGTTGTCTGCGAGGCTTCCAACGGCCAGATGGCCTGGGAGCTTTATCAGCAGCACCGGCCCGATTTGGTGCTCACCGATATCAAAATGCCTCTGATGGACGGAATTGAGTTCATCCGCAAAATCCGGGAAGAGGGACAGTCCACTCAGGTAATCATTCTCTCCTGCCTGGAAGATTTTTCTCTGGCAAAGGAAGCCATACGGCTTGGCGTTGCCGGCTACATTCTCAAGCTGACTATGACCACCGAAGAAATGGAAGATGTCCTTGCTTGTGTCAAGGCTGCTCTCGATGAAGTTTCCCAGTCCAAAACGCCTTCCGTAACGCCGGTAAAGCTGTCCGAAATTCTGGAAAACAATCTGCTGGGCTGCTTTGTCTACAATTTCCCGCCCCTTACCGACTGCCTTGAAACCTTAAAAAGCTATCAGGTTACCATCCATCCCCACGATATCGTAGTGGCTTTGATGGAAATCGACCAGTACGAGCACCTGCAGGATATCTATCAGGACAGCCGGGGCCAGCTTATTCATTTTTCTATACTAAATATCGTAAATGAGATACTGGGAAAAAATCACTCCGGCTTTGTGATACACGAATCCGGCGCGCGCTACCTTATGCTTTTCCACAGCCGGACACAGCAGCATTCTTACCGCCTGATTTCCGGTGTTCTTGACGAAATACATACTGTTTTAAGCAATTACTTCAACGTGTCTCCGATTTTTTATATCAGTGAAATGGCCCAGAGCACCGCGCGGCTTCGCCAGTTATACCAGCAGTGTGCCGCGTTGTCCGATTACCGTTTTTTCATTCCCTCCGGCTCCATGAATTACTACGGCAGCTCCTTTAAAACCACTCTGATTTCGTCCCTTTTGTCCCGCACCAGACAGGCCCTTTCCGCTCTGTCGGACGACACCTTTTCGGGCCTTCTCTTAAAGCCGCTGGAGGACGAACTGCAAAGGGAGCTGAGCATGAAATCCGTCCTCAACATTTTTTATGACGTTTATATCGCTATTCTTCATAAATATCAGCCCGACGAAAAGGAAGCCTTCCGGCGGGTACGGGATTTTCTCCAGAGCCTGTCCTCCTGCCAGAACTACTACGAAATGCTGCAGCAGTTCCTTACCTTTGCAAAAACGCTGGAAAAGCTGGCAAAGGAACGCATTCCCTGCAGCCGTGAAATTATTCAGGCCCTCTCTTTCCTGCAAAGCAACTACGGCAGGCAAATCACTTTAAACGAAGTGGCCGGCCTTGTGGGACTGAGCCCTAACTATTTCAGCAGCATCTTCAAAAAGGAACTGGGCACTTCCTTTCTGGAGTATTTGAACCGCTACCGCATTGAAAAATCCATGGAGCTTTTGCAGAATACCGCCCTAAAAACCTATGAGATTGCTTTCCGGTGCGGCTTTTCCGACGAAGGCTATTACGGAAAAACCTTCAAAAAATATACCGGAAAAACCCCCAACGAATACAAGAAATCCTGTTCCTTTGCCACCCTGTCCCAATAAAAGGAGCCCGCCGCCATGTTCAGATTTCCGAAAGATAAAGCCATCAGCCTGAAGCTCAAATCCAAGCTGCTGCTGTCCTTTATGTTAAGCAGCACCCTCATTCTCCTGTTTTTTGCGCTGATTTTCTACCGCTATACCTCCAACGCTCTTTTAGAGCAGTCGGAACAGGCAACTTTAAACTCCTTAAGCCAGTTGGAATCCAACCTTACCACTGTGCTCGATACGGTCAACATGATAAGCAACAATATTCTGGTATCCTCCTATCTTTCCGAGGAAATGAAGCTGGAGGAAATCCGCTCGTCAGGCGACGTCCAGTTTATCAATGATATTTATAATTTCTTTTCGGAACTGATGGGAAGCTACGACTATATCCATTCCATCGTCTATTACGGCGACAACGGAATCATCATGGGGGCAAGCAGCCAGAAAAATTTCTTTCAGCCCTCCCCGGATAAAGGTAACTTTTTTTACGAATCCACCCTGCGTAAGGAACTGGACGAAGGGAAAAATTCCGTTATCTGCGGCGGCCTTTGCTACAGCGACTTTTTTCCCGGCCTTTCCGCCAATATGCGGGATGTGCGCTATATTTCCCTTGGCAGGCGGCTGCGCACCATGCACAACTTAGGCGGATATGTGGTGGTGAATATCCCCGAGTCCTATATACGTTCCTTTTACCACGGAGATTCCCGCAGTTCGTCAAATGAAAGTATGCTCCTTGACTCCCACAATACGATTATTTCCTGCGAGGACAAATCGCTGATTGGCACTTTTGCAAAGGTGGAGCCCCTCGACGGCAGCCACACCGTCCGTCTTACCCTGGCGCGGGGCGACAACGAAAAGCTAAACAGCACCCACCAGATTATTTACTATCCGTACAGCCGCTACGGGCTTTCCATTGTGTACGAAATTCCGTACATCACCCTGTTTGCCAATATTAAACAGTTGAAAATCCTGCTGGTTATTCTGTTGATTGTTTTTATTATTCTGGCGCTGCTTGTCAGCACCTTCTGGATTTATACCCTTACCCGGCCGCTCAACCGCCTCATCGAAGCCATGAAGACCATGGGAAGCGGGCATCTTGGCATTAAACTGGATGGCCGGGAAACCTCCGATTTCAAATTTCTCACCGACCAGTTCAACCAGATGTCCCAGAACATCCAGTCGCTGATTCAGGAAAATCAGGCTATTTCGGAGCAGCGGCACGAACTGGCGCTGCAAAACCTGCAGACACAGCTAAACCCGCATTTCCTCTACAATACCTTAAACACCATCAAGTGGATGGCTATCGTGAGCAAGGCGGATAATATCGCCTCCTGCGTAACCGCGCTGGGCAATCTGCTGCAGCCCCTGTTCCGCAATACCAAAACCACCTGGCCGCTTTCGGAGGAACTGAATTATCTCAAAAATTATCTCTGCATTATGAACTACCGGACCGGAGAGCCCGTCGTCTTTACCCCCGATATCGACTCGTCCGTTTTGGGATGCACGGTTCCCAAATTTATTCTGCAGCCTCTCCTTGAAAACGCCGTTTCCAACTTTAATCCCTCGTCGGAGATTAAAAACTCCATTTCCCTGACCGGAAGCCGCCGGGAAAACGAAATTCTGCTCCGGCTTCAGGATAACGGCCTTGGGATTCCGGCCGCAAAGCTGGCGCTGCTTCAAAACCTTCTGGCCTCCAACGAGGACTGTTCCGCTCCTCTTGACAGGGCCTCCCTTCCCGAAGGCATCGGTATCGGTATTTTGAACACCAACCGTAGAATCAAGCTGCAGTACGGCAATTCAAGCGGACTTACCATCGACTCCTCTGAAGGTATCGGGACTACCATAACCATCACGTTAAAAGAGACGTCATAACCCTCTTTTCCGCTTCCGGCGGTAAAAAGGCACTGCCCATACCGGACAGTGCCTTTCTAAGTACATGGGTTTTGGAAAAAATGGTATGTCAATTATTTTGTTGCAAATTCCTGCGCAGTCTTCTGAGCTTCTCCCCAGATTACTTCCATTTCCGCCACAACCTCCGCATAGCCTTTTCCTTCAATCGCCTCGATAAAGGCTGCCTTCTTTGCCTCAAACTCCGCCTCGGACGCCATAATCACATCCGCAACGCCTACTTTGACATATTCGTCTACCTGAGCGGACAGATTCTTGGTTTCATCGGAAGGCTCCTTGATAAGATTGAACGTTAAATCCATTTCCGTCATTAACTGGTATTCTCCGGAAGCAATTTTTGCTTCGATTACCTGACCTGCGTATTCCGCGTCAGGCGTGTCGCTGTCCGCGATAAAAATCCTGTCAATCTCCGTTACGGACTTCTTTACTTCGTCGGCCGCTTTTAACAGGCTGGAAGGATAGCCGTCAGAGAGAATCTGGCTGGAGCTTAAGCCTGAGAGTTTCGTATAGGCAAAGCCTTCGCTCTGGGCATAAGTCGGGTTTGCCGCCACATTGTCTCTGTACGCCTGGGTCATCTGCGGAACGCCGTCCACCACTTCCCAGTGAACGCCCTCCACTCCGCTGTTGAGCAGTCTGGCGCCTTCTTCGCTGAACAGATAATCAATCATCTTGATTGCCTTTACAGGGTCCTCACAGTTTTTCGTAAGCGCCAGAGGATAATCCTGCGCCCATCCGAAAGGCTTCTCGCCTTCAAAAGCGCCGTACATATATGTCAGTCCGGTAGGGATAATCTCAAATCCTTTTTCAGGATGGCCTGCTGCCGCATAGGTATCGTTTGCCGTGTTGTAAAGCCAGTTTGCATATGTCACAAAGGTCTGGCCGTTTTTCAGCTTGTCCATATAGTTGTCGTATTTCTGTGTGAAAATTTCCGGGTCCAGAATCCCCATATTATAGGCCTTATTGTAGTACTTCATGCAGTCCCAGAAAGGCTCTGAATAATAGGTTGCCAGAGGCTGTTTGTTCACCATGTCGTAGCACATGCCGTAAGACCAGTTGGTCACGCCGTCCATCGCCTGATAAGGAATGGTCCACATCCACAAGCCCCAGTCGCTCCACCCGGAAATCGCATAGGTTTTCTTGCCGTCCTCCGTCTCCGGTTCCGCGTCCTGCATTGCCTTTAAGGTATTCAGGTAATCGTCAATGGACACAATTTCGGGGGCTCCTATCTGCTTATACAAATCGTAACGGGTATAAAGCGCAAGGTTCGCGCCGGAGCGGTCCACCACCTTTTTGTCGGTAACCTTGTTGATTTGTACCGGAAGGTAGTAAAGCTGGCCGTCGTTGCTTAAAAACTCTTTGGAATACTCGATTGCATCCGCAAACCTTTCTTTCAGATTGGGAGCATGTTCTTCAATCAGTTCGTCTAAGGGAATAAGCTGCCCGCTCTCTAAAAGCGCGTTGGCGTCCACACCCAAATCGCCGTAGTTGCTGTTCACAATACCGGGAAGGTCTCCGCCCGCTAAAAGCACTTTGAATTTCTGCGCGTCGCCGTTGACTACGTTCAGACGCACGCCTGTCCTCTCGGCAATCGCGTTTGCAATCGTGGTGCTCTGGGGACCGGTTTCAAGGGAATCCTTACACCAGAAAGTGATTTCTGTCTCTGCGCCGTCACCGCCGTCCTCGTTTGTCGGCTGCGTACTCTGGCCCTCCGACGACGCGGACGCGCTTTCCGCATTGCTTTCTGTTTTGGCGGTTTCCTTTTCCTGGCCGCCGCAGCCGCTTAACACGGATGCCAGCATTACGGAACTTAAAAGTAAAGCCGTGATTTTTTTCATTCTACGTTTCATATTTTTTCCTCCTTTTTATCCTTTCACCGCTCCCATCATAATTCCCTTCACAAAATGCTTCTGTAAAAAGGGATACACACACATGATAGGAACCGTTGCAATTACCGTGATACACATCTTGATAGCCATAGGCGTAACCTTTACCGCATTGGCCGTGTCCGCCATTGTCTGGGAAGTCACGTTTGCCACACTCTGTGCCTGATTGATATAATTGTACAAAATCATCTGCATTGTCTGCAGGTTCTCGTCATTGACAAGAAAATAGTTGTCCGTCCAGTTGTTCCACTGCGCAACGGCCGCATAGATTGCAATGGTCGCCACAATCGGTTTGCACAGCGGAAATATGATGGAAAAGAAAATCCGAAAATACCCTGCCCCGTCAATTCTGGCCGATTCCTCCATGGAAGCAGGAAGGGATTCCATATAGGTTTTAATCAGAATCATATAGTATGCCGAAACCGCTCCGGGAACGATATAGAGCAGGAAATTATCCTTCAGTCCATAAGCGCGCATCGTCAGATACCAGGGAATCAGTCCTGCGTTAATATACATTGTGATGACGAAAAAGCGGTAAACCAACTGCCTTGCAAACATTTCCTGTTTGGTCATCAGATAAGCCAGAAACGAAGTACAGATTACCGTGACTGCCGCCCCCAAAAAGGTACGCAGAACCGATATTCCAAAAGCCCCCACAATATTGTTCAGCGAAAAAATCGTCTTATAGGTCTGCAGCGAAAACCCTTTCGGCAAAAGAATCGCCCTGGAAGCCAGTTCCGGATTGCTGATAGAATAGATTACCACATAGTAGAAAGGATAAATGCTGATAATGGTAATCAGTATATACACAAAATAATTCACGATATCAAAGAATGTAAATTTCTGTTTCATGTTTATAACCATGCTCCTCTCCTACACGATAGATTCACCCCTCAGCTTTTTCGACAGCCGGTTCGCGCCGAACAGCATCGCCACACTAAAAACCGTCTTTAACATTCCAAGCACCGTGGAATAGGAATAATCGTTAATCAAAATACCCACTTTATACACGTAATAATCAAGGACTTCAATACGGTCCGCAACCAGCGGATTAAAAAACACGAAATACTGGTCGAAGCCGTTGTTCAGCAGATTACTGATACTAAGCAGAAGCAGTACAAAAAACGTGGGATATAAGCCGGGTATCGTGATATTCTTAATCAACTGGAAACGGCTGGCTCCATCCACCTTTGCCGCCTCATAAAGCTCCGCGTCAATTCCCGCTATCGCGGCAATATAAATGATTCCGTTCCATCCCATGGACTTCCATATGCCAAGAAACCACTGCAGCCACCACGTAGCCTTGTTCTCTCCAAGGACATTGACATAGGAGTCCGACGCTCCCAGAAGCTTTAAGATATTTGCTATCAGACCGTCATTGGAAAAGATAGCGAAGCTTAGGGAAAACACAATAATCCAACTGATAAAGTAGGGCAATGTGGTCGTGGTCTGCACGAATTTTTTGAAAACCGGCCGGCGTATCTCGTTTAAGAATATGGCAAAAAACATGGGAATCGGCGCCGACAAAAGTCCCAGGCCGCTCATCACCAGCGTGTTGCGCAGTACTCTGGATAAATCCCGCCAGTCGGTGACAATTTTCATAAAATTTTTCATTCCCACAAATTCCATCTCGCCAAGCTTAAACCCCGGTTTATAGTCAAAAAGTCCGTAAAGCCAGCCGAAAATCGGCACATAAGCAAAAGCAAAAATAAATATCATAAAAGGCAGGGCCATCAGAAACAATCTGTATTTCGGTTTGATATTTCCAGCCCTTCGTTTTTCCAATTTCATTCCTCCTTCCCTGACAAGTATACGTTCCGGATTCGTATGATTTATCGTATAAGTATATTATATGGGGAAAAAAAGCCTTCTCAATGGACGAATCTATCATTTTACGGAGGATTCGGGGAGATTGTTAAAAGATACTGTAGAGATTTTGAAATGAATAATAAGAAATTAGGAAATTTTTACGATTTTTCAAAAAAAGATACCGCCTTACCGGCGGCATCCTTACTTTCTTATTTTAGCCCCGTCCCAAAATCCGGGAACGAAAGGACACTATTTCCCCATCACACGGGCAAGCTCCTCTCTTCCCCTTTCATAAGACCTGCTCACCTCATCAAACAATCCCTCATAAAATCTGACCGCCGCCTGCTGCCGCTCCCGGGCAAGCCCGCCGCCCTTTTCCGTATAAAAATTGGCGTAAATATTTTCCAGCTTATACTTATATTCCTGAAAAAAAGACGGAGCCAAATCTTCTTCGCCCCCTGAAACGCTTCCGTCCGACGTCACTGTATAGAGAGGCTCGCCTACAATCCCCTTATACATCAGAGTCCTTGCAATTCCAAGGGCTCCCGCTACGTCCAGCTTGTCCGCGTCGAACAGGATTTTTGCTTCAATACTTTGCGGCGGATTTCCCTTCCTGAACCTGTGAGTCCAAATACACTGCTTCACCTGCTCCGCAAAAGTCTCATCAAATCCCCTCTCTGTCAGAAAGCGGTACGCCATCTCCCCGCCCGCCTTGGCATGGCACACAGAAGGATTTTTATACTGCTCTCCCCGTCCGATATCATGCAAAAGACACGCGGCAATCAGGATATCGTAATTTACTGGCATATCCGACGTCTGTTCTTCCTCTCTTGTCTTCTGCCCTTGCGCCTGCTCTCTGTTTTGATTCCTCTGCCATTGTTCCGACAATCGGCTTTCTTCCCGTCTCTGCCTCATATCTCTCTGCGGGCAGCTTTTTCATCTTTTTGCAACATAAATTCGATATTTCAAAAGGTGCTTGCAACAAAACCGCATATTTCTTGTATCTTTGCCGATATTCCGAATATGTTCCGTTGTTTTCCAAACCTTTCAATCTATTTATGTAATTTTGCTTTTTATCCTTACTATGCCTTGCACCATATACATAACCGGAAATCTCTTTACTGATAATTGGATAACCATATTCGATTATTACCTGTCGGAAATTCATGTCTGGTCTCAAGCGGTCAAAACTGATGTCGATTCCATACCGTTCCGCAACTCTATTCGTGTTATACTCTGCAAACTCCCTAATTTCCGGATATTCAAGTCCAGTATCGCAAAAAGCAACGTGCAGATTATGACCGCATGATGCACAATACCTCGCCACCAACTCAAGACAAACCGTGCTGTCCTTTCCTCCCGAATAACTCAAATACACATCATCGTCGAACTCCTCAAACCACCCGTCAATTCTCCGCTCTGACATCCTTTTCTTTGAATCTAAAGAGAGGGCTTGCATCTGTTTCAACTCCCACGGCTGATGTCGCCAGTTTTCACGGCTTATCGGCTTTTTATCTTCCATCACGTCGCCCCTCCTGTCGCTCGCCCTGCCGTCTCTGACAGGGCGCATCCCTTTCACCTGCTGCCTTTAAGCCGTTGCGACTGCTGCCTGTTTCCGTTCCTGCTCCTGCTGCCATCTTGCCCGCTCCTCCTCTTTTCCTGTCAAATATCCGGCGATGAATGACTTGTCAGATTCCGGCAATAACAGGAACTTTTCTGCAATGCCCTCAACCATTTCCCTTTTCTTTGCCTTTGCTGTCATGATTGTTCCTCCTCTCTATGACCTGTTTGTTTTATCAATAATCATCCTCAATCTGTTCGTCTGCCTCCGTGTAATACTCTCCGTCATATCCTTTTGACATGAGCCTCTCCCAACACTGGCGACAAACAAGTCTGAATGTGATTCCATGACAATCTCTCGTGAAATCCATATCCTCACGGTCAACCTCGCTATTGCATACCGGACACATCCGGATGTCTCTCTCCTCGAACTTGCAGGACAATCCCCATTCACGCCTCCGGCAATCTTCAACCGTTCCATCCTGCCCCGTCATGAATTTGTGCTTGCATATATCGCAATCATTTCCCTCGTTGAAACTTTTCTGCATCCGCTTTCCTCCTTTGGTGGCTCTCTCGGTCTTTTCAACCCGCTCAC
>OFFW01002048.1_pt1 | contig 11435 bp, 10 predicted proteins | sample 1521501 | NCBI WGS metagenome assembly OFFW01 (sample SAMEA3504107, study PRJEB24116) | mouse gut metagenome | biome: mouse gut; feature: mouse-associated habitat; material: faeces | place: Denmark | collected 2011
CCGGGGCTCGAGTCAGGACCTGTTTTTCTTAAAAATTACAAGAGGAGCCATGCGAGAGGCTATCAGACGAAAAAGGCCTACCTGATCAGGGGGGAGAAGCTCCGGCCCGGAGAGTTCGGGGTTATGCACGGCTACATGAAGATACCGGAGCTGAAGAAAGTCTGCCGTTCGTATGACGTCAGCATCAATGAGTACCTTGTCGGGGTCTTTATCTGGAGTGTTTACACGGAGTGCATTCACGGAATGGCATCGGAGCGTCCGGTCCGGGTCGCGGTTCCCGTCAATCTGCGCCCGTATTTTAATTCCATCACCACAAAAAATTTTTTTGTCATGGTTTCCGCGGAATTTCATCCGGTGAAAGATGTCTACACATTTGAGGAAGTGCTCGGGGAAGTGCGGGAGAGTCTGCGCAGTCAGATTAACAGGGAACATCTTGAAGAGCTGTTTTCCTACAATGTCTCCAACGAGAAGCTCCTGATTGCCCGCGCGGTGCCGCTTTTTCTGAAAAATATCGCTATGCGCTACATTTACACGACGTCGGCGCTGGCGAACACGACGACTGTGACCAATATCGGGAATATCACGGTGGCGGAGGAATACCGTCCGTATGTGGAGATGTTTCACTCTTTTCTGGCGATGTCAAAGGGGCAGCACATAAAGGGAAATATCTGTTCCTACGGGGACACGCTGGTGTTCAGTTTCAGCTATGACCTGGTGGATCCGTCGGTACAGCGTGGGTTTTTCCGCAAGGTTGCGGCGGACGGGATACACGTTGAGGTGGAGAGTAACGGGGTGAATTATGAGTAAGTGCAGAAATTGTAAAATCGAGGTGCTGGATGAGACGGAGCGCTGTCCGCTCTGTGATTCGGTTCTGGAGAAGACGGTGGAAGTGGAAAATATGTATCCGGATGTCAGGGTGATGACGAGGCGGATGGCGCTGATCGGGCGGATCTATCTCTTCTGTGCGATTCTCACGGAAGCGGCGCTGATCGCGGTCAATGCCCTCACCGAATCGCAGACCTGGTGGAGCGCGATCACCGGGCTGTCGCTTTTGTATGTCTATATGCTGATCCGCTTTGCGATTCTGGGGAAATCAGGTTATAAGAGCAAGATTATCATACTGACGCTGATCGCGGTGCTGATGGTGATCGCGATCGATTTTGTGTCGGGATACCGGGGCTGGTCGGTCAATTACGCGCTGCCTTCCGGGATTATCCTGACGGATACAGGAATTATCATTCTGATGATCACCAACCGCAGGAACTGGCAGAGCTATCTGATGTGGCAGATTCTGATGATTCTGTTCAGTCTTGTGCCGATGGGGCTGTATCTGGCGGAGCTTGCGACACAGCCGTATTTTGCCTTTTTTCCGCTGGTGTTCTCGGCTTCCCTGTTTCTGGGGACCGTGATTATCGGCGACCGCCGGGCAAGGCTGGAACTGAAGCGGAGATTCCATATCCGGTAGAAGACAGATCTTCGCAGGGGGATCACGCTGACTGTACAGACGAGGGGATGCGGACAGGCGGGAGGCGCTGTCGGGGAATGCGGCGGCACAGATTCAGAAAAAACGGAGGCACGAAAGCACAATGCGGGAGAGTGAGCCAAGTATCAGCGGAAAGTTCATGCGTGACATGATCGCCCGCGTGACAAATGATCACCTGATCGGAAAAAGAATAAAAAGCGGGGAACTGCGGAAAAAAATCGGGGAGACAGAGCCCCCCTGGAAATGTCCGGCCTGTTTTACGCTGACTGTCACAGAGCTGGAGAATTTTACAATGGAGCTTCTGGAATCAAAAGAAGGGGCCAGTACGGACAAAATCATCCTTCAGCTGCACGGGGGAGGCTATGTCGGGGCGATGCGCAATGCCTACCGGATGTTCGCGGGACTTTACAATGAAGTCAGCCACGGTATGAGCGTGCTGACCATTGATTACCGCGTGGCGCCGGAAAATCCTTATCCGGCGGCGCTTCTGGACGCCTATGAGGCGTATGCGTACCTCATTTCCCAGGGCTGGTTTGCCGAACAGATTATTCTGGCGGGAGATTCTGCGGGAGGAGGGCTGGCAATGGCGCTCTGCCATTACCTCAAAGACAGGGGAATGCAGCTTCCCTGCGGAATTGTGGCGATGTCGCCGTGGACTGATCTGACGGCTGGCGGGGAATCGTATGAAACAAACTTTGAAAAAGATCCTCTGTTTGGAAAGACGAGGGACAGCCTGATTTTCAATAAGGATTATGTGGGGGACCACGATCCGATGGATGCTTATATCTCCCCTCTGTTCGGCGATTTCAGGGAGTTTCCGCCCATGCTGATTCAGGTCGGCTCTTACGAGATGCTGCTCTCGGATTCGGTCAGCGTAGCCGCAAAGGCCAGGGAGCAGGGCGTAAAAGTCCGTCTGAGTATTTATGAGGGAATGTTCCATGTGTTTCAGATGGCTGCGAAAATGCTGCCGGAATCAAGGCGTGCCTGGGTGGAGATCGGAAAATTCATGGACGTGCTGCTGCGGGAATAGACCGGCTGCCGGGTGGAAGAGGAGGAGAGAGTCATGGCAGTGTGCACGCTGTGCCCGCGAAACTGCGGCATCTCCCGCAGGCCGGGGGATACAGGAATCTGCGGGCAGACTTATGAGATAAAGGTAGCGCGCGCGGCGCTCCACTTCTGGGAGGAGCCGTGCATATCCGGCGAAAAAGGATCGGGGGCCGTGTTTTTTTCCGGCTGTCCGCTTCACTGTGTATTTTGCCAGAACAAAAGCATTGCACATGGAAACGCGGGAAAGGTCGTGTCCACAGGGCGCCTTGCAGAGATCTTTCTGGAGCTGCAGGAGCAGGGGGCGAATAATATCAATCTGGTCACAGCCGGGCATTTTGCGCCGCAGGTGGCGCAGGCACTTGAGGCGGCAAAGAGCCAGGGGCTTGCGATTCCCATTGTGTATAACACCGGAAGCTATGAGAAGGCGGAGGTGCTCCGGTCCCTGGAAGGCCTTGTGGATATTTATCTGCCGGATTTTAAGTATATGGATGCCGCGCTGGGGAGGAAGTATTCGCACGTGAGGGATTACCCGGAGGTCGCGAAGGCCGCGGTTGCGGAGATGGTGCGTCAGACGGGACCGGCGGTATTTGCGGAGCGCGGCGGACAGACCCTGATGGAGCGCGGGACAATTGTGCGGCATCTGGTTCTGCCGGGCTGTGTGCGTGACGCGCGGGCGGTGATCCGCTATCTTTACGGGACATATGGAAACACTATTTTTATCAGTATTTTAAATCAGTTTACCCCCCGTCCGTGGCTTGCGGATTACCCTGAGCTGAACCGTAAGATTACACAGAGGGAGTACGATGCAGTTGTGGATTACGCGATCGGGCTCGGCGTGGAAAACGGTTTTATTCAGGAAGGAGAGACGGCGGAAGAGAGCTTTATCCCGGAATTTGAGTCCGGGGAATAAAAAATGTGCGTGTGAGGGATGCCTGTACATCGTATTCCAAAGGGTCTTCTGTGATAAAATAATCGCAGAAGGCCCTTTATTCATGACAATACAAAGCTCGCGGAGTGTGATTTCCATATGTTTTATGAGAGAAGATGTCACAAAGGCGGGGAAGCGTTGTCTAATCAGACAGGAGGTAAAAATCTATGAATAAAAAAACGAATGAGGAATTACAGGTTCTGACTGAAAAAGCCACGGCAGGAGATAAAAAGGCTCTTGAGACGCTTATTACAGGCGTACAGGATATTGTCTTCAATTTATCCCTGCGCATGCTGGGTACATTTGCCGACGCGGAAGATGCCACGCAGGATATCCTGCTGAAGGTGATCACACATCTGTCCACTTTCAGGGGGGAGAGTTCATTTACCACGTGGGTGTTCCGGATTGCGGTGAATCACCTGAAAAATTACAAAAAGCACATGTTTGCCCGCTATCCGCTGAGTTTTGAATATTACGGGGCCGACATAGAAAACGGAAAAGCACAGGATGTGCCGGATCTGACGCAGAATGTGGAGAAGGATATTCTGGCGGAGGAACTCAAAATGTCCTGTACCAACGTGATGCTGCAGTGCCTGGATGTGGAAAGCAGATGTATTTTCATACTGGGGACCATGTTTAAAGCTGACAGCCGCATCGCGGGGGATATTCTGGGAATCACCCCGGAGGCGTATCGCCAGAGGCTTTCCCGGATACGCAGAAAAATGGCAGATTTTCTCGGGCAGTACTGCGGAGAATACGGCGGCGGCAGCTGCAGATGCAGGGACAGGGTAAATTATGCGATCCAGAGCCACAGGATAAACCCGCTGCAGCAGGATTATATGACAGCCACGGAGATATCCGCTGAGACCATGATGGACGTGAAAAATGCCATGGAAGATCTGGACGATTTAGCGCAGTATTTTTCGTTCTGTAAGTCTTACCGGTGTTCCGAATACACAAAACAACAGATACTGGAGCTGCTGGGTTCCACACAGCTTTCCGTTATCCGGCAATCGTAAAGGAGATGACAGATTATGAACATACAGTATATTTTAGATTATCTGACGGCGCTAGGCAGGAATAACAACCGTGAATGGTATCATGCGAACAGGGATGATTATAAGATGGCGAATGCCGGATTTGAAAAATTAATAGAGGAACTGATACTGCAGATCGGAAAATATGACAGCAGTATACTGCATAATAATCCGAAAGATCTCACCTTTAAGATTGTGAGGGACACCCGTTTCAGCCATGACAAATCTCCTTATAATCCCGCGTTCCGCGCGCACATTTCCTCAAAGGGCAAACTGCCTGTTCCCGTCGGCTACTATGTTATGATAAAGCCCGGCGACCAGTCTTTTCTGGGAGGCGGCCTGTTTGCGGATATGTTTAAGGATGCGACGAAAATGATACGGGATGCCATCGTCCGCAATGGCGAAGAGTGGGAAGAGATCATACATGAACCGGAGTTTGAAAAATATTTCAGGGTTCAGGGAACCGCGCTGAAGAAGGTTCCCGCAGGATATGAGAAAGAACATCCTCAGGCGGAGTATCTGAAATTTAAGAGCTGGTATGTTGAATATCCGGTGAGAGATGAAGAGCTGAGGGATGCCGGGGTATTTACTGCGAGGGCGGCAGAGATTTTCCGGATTATGAAACCTTTTAACGATTATCTGAACAGGGCGCTTGTGGATTTTCAGATGCCTGCAGGGAGACCGTAAACAGAACGGCCGCAAAACCAGTGAATCAGAGGGTCACTGGTTTTGCGGACAATCCCGGATGCAGCGTATTTTTTTGCGGCGGATTTTTCTGTCCTGATTATGGGACACGTAATGTGCGATACTGTCCGCAAAAGTGATCTGCCAGAGTCCGGGCCGGAATTGCCGCGGGTTGTCAGATCAGTGCTGAAGGGAGGGAAAAACGTGGACGGGAGAGAAATAAGGATCATAGCAGTGGACTTTGACGGAACACTGTGCACGGACTGTTACCCAGCGATCGGAGCGCCGAATCTGCCGCTGATCGGGCTGCTTAAGGAGGTTAGGAAGCAGGGAAGGCAGATTATTCTCTGGACCTGCCGCTGCGGCGTTCCGCTCGGCGAGGCACTTGCCTGGTGCGGGAGATTCGGGCTGGAATTTGACGCTGTCAATGAAAATGTGCGGGAGATTATCGAGCGGTACGGTACGGAATCGCGGAAGATATCGGCTGATTTATATATTGACGATAAGGCGTGCGGGCCGTGGGTGGGAGCGCAGGAATGGAGGGACGTGTGAAAAAGACGATTGATGCGGAAAAAATGTTAGTCTGTGCGGCCGGCGCTTTTATCACGGCGTTCGGAGTCATAGCAGGCGGGCTCGCATTTATCGGGGTTCCGTTCACCAGGAGCAATGCGGGTCTGCTGATTGTGGGAACAGGGATTCTCTGGGGACTCTTCTGGGCGTTCTTCCTGCTTTTCGGGCAGAGCTGAGGAACTGACGGAAGCGGCTGTTCCAGGAAAAACAGAAGAAAAAAAGTGGAGAAGGAATGGAAATAAGGCCCCCTGTATGTTAGACTTGATACAGAAATTGTTTTTCTGGCAGAGAGGGGGAGGGATATGGGAAGAAGAATGACGGCGTTTCTGATGACCGTGTGTATTCTGGTGTCTGTTTTTCAGGGGATGTATCCTCCGGAGACGGTATCTGCAAAGGAAGTATACCGGACAGGCCGGCTTCCGGTGGAGGAGAGGGAGGCAGAGCTTAACGGCGGGGAAGCGCTGTATATAAGCGGGGAGGAGAGCCTGTCGCCGGAAGCGGGGTTTTACCGCGCGGCGGTTTACCAGTCGGAGTGGGATAAATATAAGACCTACTACTTTTATAATCAGCTGTCCGGGCCCGAAAAAGCATACTGGGACGGGCTCGATCAGGTCTGTTCAAAGTATCTGCTGACGCCCTGTGCGCCGGAATATTATGCGGCGGCGGGTGCCTTTTACACGACCCCGGCCGGCAGCGACAGTCTGGAGCTCACCAGAATGAAAGAGCTTCTCGCGATGTTCCGCTATACGAATCCGCAGTACTATTTTCTGAACAATGTCACGTGGACACTGACTTCAGGCGGGAAGAAATACCTGGCGTTCGGCGTGTACACGGCGTTTGCGGATGGCGGAGCGCGTGCCGCGGCGACGGAAGCGGTGAAGGCGCAGGCAAACGCATGGCAGTCGCAGATAGATGCCTGTCCGTCCGACGCGGAAAAGGTGAGGCTGATTCATGATCTGATTGTTCAAAAAGTGGACTACAACGAAGAGATTTATGATACGGAACATTTCGATGAGAATACGGCGTACACCCAGTCGGCGTACAGTGTGTTCTGTAAGGACACAACCGTCTGTGCCGGATATGCGCAGGCGTTTGAAATGATGTGCAATGGCTCCGGGATTGATGCCGTTGCCGTCACGAGCCCGGATCATGAGTGGAATAAAGTGCGCATTGATGATTCCTGGTATAATGTGGACTGTACATGGGCGGATATGGGAAGGGGCGGTATCAGTTACCTCTATTTTGAGCGCAATGATCTGTTCTATGACCGCGATGGCTCAACAGCCCATTCGGAAGAAGATTTCTGGCTGGGATATCTTCCGGTCTGCTCGCTTGATACCGGTTCGACGGACGCTGCGCCAGGTCCGCTGCCGGTTATCACGCAGCGGACGCCGGAACCGGAGATTCTGGTGGAGTTTTCCGGCGGCGGGGTAATTGTAACGCTAAGCAGCAGCCATCCGGACGCGGTTATCTATTATTCGCTGAACGGGGAGGCGCCGTCGCCCTCCGCCGGAAAGTGCAGCAGATATTATAATCCGTTTTCCGCGGACAAAACGGCGGTCATCCGTGCGGTGGCGGTCTGCGATGCAAAGCGGGACAGCGGGGTGGCTGAAGTCCGCCCGGAAAGTCTGAAAAGCTGCGTGGTGACTTATGATGGAAACGGCGCGGTGCGGGGAAGTATGGCTGCGCAGGAATTCCTTCAGGGCATGCCGTTTGTGACCGGGGTCAGCCTGTTTGAGAGACCGGGATACACTTTTTGCGGGTGGAATACGGCGGCGGACGGAAGCGGCACGTTTTACGCGGAAGGCGGGACGGTGAGAGGGGTGGACAAAGATCTCACACTCTATGCCTGCTGGGAACCGGTGACATACCGGATTACATACAATCTGGACGGCGGAACGAACGCGTGCAATCCTGTATCCTATACCTGTGAGGACGAGACGATTATCCTGAAGGCCCCGTCAAAGGAGGGCTGTGTTTTTGACGGCTGGTATGCAGACGGCGCCTTTTCCACGGAGATACAGACGATTGAGAAGGGGAGCACCGGGGACAGGGAGCTGTATGCCAGGTGGCTGAATAAGATCGGGAACGGCGGGGAGAACACAGAGAACGCCGCGGCGCAGAACCATCTCGCCGACGCGCGGGTTATCCTCACGGAGACAGAATATTATTACAATGGAAAGGCAAAAAAGCCGGCCGTTATAGTGATATCCGGCAGAAAGACGCTTGTTTCCGGCAGGGATTATACGGTTGCGTACCGGAACAACAAAATGATCGGTACGGCCATGGTCCTTATCGCCGGAAAGGGAGCGTACAGCGGCAGCGCGAAGGCTGTGTTTTCGATCCGGGCAAAAAAAGGAACTGAGTTTACGTCCGGAGGTTACAGGTATACGGTCACAGGCAGTTCACAGGTGGCATTTGCGGGAATAAAAAACACGAAGACCACGAATGTAAAGATTCCCGCGACGGTGAAGTATGGCGGAAAGCGCTTTCAGGTGACATCGGTCGCCGCCCGTGCGCTGTGCGGCAATACAAAAGTGAGGACAGTCACGGCTGGAAATAATGTAAAAACGATCGGCAGCAGGGCGTTTTCGGGCTGTACAAAGCTCTCTTCCGTCACCCTGGGAACAGGGCTTACCGGGATCGGCAGCGAAGCGTTTTCGGGTTGCGGAAAATTAAATAAGCTGACCATAAAATCCTCTAAATTGAAAAGTGTCGGAAAGAATGCGCTGCGAGGCATTGACGGCGCTGCAAAAATCAGGGTTCCGGCAAAGAAGCTGGGCGATTACAAAAAGCTGTTCAGGGGAAAAGGACAGGGCAGGGGGGTAAAGATCGTAAAAACAGAATGACCGCCGTTTTGTGCGGGCCGCTGCATAACCCGGAACTATGCCGCCTATAAGTACCCGGAATAATCTTGACACAAAAATAAGAAAGTATCATAATGTTGTCCAGAGGAACTTCGGAAAACCGGAAGCTGTGTTGAGAAAGGAAGGGTTGTGGAAATGGATATCCGATTTGAGAAAAAAGATGTGTTAAAAGAAAAGCCGGATCAGAAGCACCTTGGTTTTGGAAAATACATGACAGATTATATGTTCGTGATGGACTGGACGAAGGATGAGGGCTGGAAGGATGCGAGAATCGTGCCGTATGCGCCGATCACGCTGGATCCGGCGTGCGTGACACTGCACTATGCACAGGAAACATTTGAGGGAATGAAGGCGTACCGCACTGCGGAGGGGAAGATTCAGCTGTTCCGCCCTGAGATGAACGCGAAGCGTATGATCGTCTCCAATGAGCGGCTCTGTATGCCGGGATTTCCGGTGGATATGTTCGTGGAGGCGACGAAAGAGCTGATCAGGGTGGAGCAGGACTGGGTTCCCTCAGAGCCGGGGACTTCTCTCTATATTCGTCCGTTTATGTTTGCCACTGAGAGCGCTCTCGGCGTACATATGGCGACGGCATACAAATTTATGATTATCTGCTGCCCGGTTGGCGCTTATTATGCGGAAGGGATCAATCCGGTAAAGATTCTCGTGGAGGACGAGCTTGTGCGCGCGGTAAAGGGCGGCACCGGATTTACCAAGTGCGGGGGCAACTACGCCGGCTCGATTCTCGGTCAGGTGAAAGCAGAGCGGATGGGATATTCCCAGGTGCTCTGGCTGGACGGTGAGCACCGCAGGTATGTGGAAGAGGTCGGCACCATGAATATCATGTTCAGGATTGACGGGGAAATCTATACGGCGCCGATTGAGGGCACGGTACTGGCCGGGGTGACCAGGGATTCCATGATTCACATTTTAAGGGACTGGGGTTATAAGGTAAATGAGACAAAGCTTTCCATTGATGCGCTGATGCGGGCCGGACATGACGGCACGCTCGAGGAGGTCTTCGGGACCGGCACGGCGGCAGTGGTCTCGCCGGTCGGGGAGCTGCGCTACCGGGATGACACGGTTGTCATCAATGATTTTAAGATCGGAGAACTGACGCAGAAGCTTTACGATACACTGACAGGGATTCAGTGGGGGAAACTTCCGGACAAGTATGGCTGGACAGTGGAAGTGTGCTGATGCGATGTCATTTCGGGACGTGAAGTGGCGTTCAGATGGAAAAATGGTGGGAAATCCCCGCCATTTTTTTATTTTCCGGGCTGCGGATGAGGACCTGCGGCCGTTTGCGCCGTGCTTTGGGATAATGATGCGCCCGCGCTCCTGCCCGGCTTTCTGCTGCCCGGAATGGGTGAATTTTCATAGGAAATATGAAAATATGCGGAATAGAGTTGACATAGATAGATAATCTATATATAATATCAGCACAGATAGATAGACAAACTATATAAAGTGCATGGCGTATAAAGCCATGGAACGAGGAGGAAAGGAGGTATTCTGAATGGCAATCGACAGATCGCTGATACAGGGAAGTCTCTCCATGCTGATTCTGCGTCTGCTGGATGAGAAGGATATGTATGGTTATGAGATGATTGAGACGCTGCGCAGAAGATCTGATAATGTGTTTGAACTGAAAGCAGGGTCTTTGTACCCGCTTCTGCACGGACTGGAAGAGAAGAATCTGGTCACTTCCTACGAGGATGATTCTTCGGGGAAGACCAGGAAGTATTATCATCTCACGAGAGAGGGAAAGCGGGCTTTTCTGAGCAGAAAGGAAGAGTGGGGAAGGTATGCGGATGCAGTTGCAGATATTCTTGCGATTGTGCGCTGACACGGGCGGCGGACAGGGAGTGTATCGGGCGCGTGAAGAGGAAAACATTCCGGAAGTCTGTCACATGCAAAAAAGCAGTGTGCAGGCGGGAAGAAGACGGCGGATGATACGGAGTATGTGGATACGGTGCAGAAAAGGGGTAGATTATGGAATACGAAGAGTATATGAGGAGCCTGACGGAACAGATTCACTGCAGGAGGGCTGCAGGGCTGGTGGAAGAGGAAATCAGAAATCACATAGAAGAACAGGCGCGCAGCTATGAAGCAGAGGGAATGGAACCGTCTGCCGCACTGGCCGAAGCGGTGCGGCAGATGGGAAATCCGGTGGAGACCGGCGCGGAACTTAACCGGATTCACAGGCCGGCGATGCCCTGGAAGCTGCTGTTTCTGGCGCTGTTTCTGATGCTGAGCGCGCTCGCGATGCAGGCGGTAATATTTTATCATCTGTATATAAGGAATAACGGCGGGGAGTGGAGCTATCTGCCGGAAAGTATTTTCCAGAATCTGCTGGGTTTTTCCATTATGATCGGGCTGCTGTTTCTGGATTACAATTTTATTGCCAGACACGCGTATCTGCTGTATGTTCTGTGGGTGCTGTCGATGATTCCGCAGAGTCTGCTGCTTTACAGGGTGGAGAGCAATGCGCTGCGCGGGCAGCTCTGCTATGGGATCTGGATGCTGTATCCTGTTATTTTTGCCGGAATTCTCTACCGGAACCGGAACAGGGGAGTCCGGGGGATACTGACGGCTGTGGGACTGTGCGCGGCAGCGGCGGGGGGATGTGTCATTCTGCAGCGGTTTTCCGTGCAGGGCAGCGTAAGCTATGCGGCAGTCGCCGAGACAGGGCTGATTGTGTCGGGTATGATGCTGCTGGCGGTCCGCAAAGGGATATTCGGGAAGGAAAAGAGGAAGTATGCGGCGGTTCTGGCTGTCCTGTCTGCCACAGCGGTGATTGTGGCAGCGGCGGCGCT
>OFFW01002051.1_pt1 | contig 11427 bp, 5 predicted proteins | sample 1521501 | NCBI WGS metagenome assembly OFFW01 (sample SAMEA3504107, study PRJEB24116) | mouse gut metagenome | biome: mouse gut; feature: mouse-associated habitat; material: faeces | place: Denmark | collected 2011
CACCGCAGATTCCCGTACACAGGATTTGGGCCAATTGAAGCCTGCCCACGGCCTTCATTTCCTTTTCTTTGCCCCGGGCCAGGACGCCATGGCATTTTTTCTGGCATTCGTCCAGAATCAGGTTTTTTTGTTCAAAAATCCGTATATCCATTGCGGAATATTCGTCTGGCAGATAACTTAAGTCATAAAATTCACCATAGCGATTATACTTTGCCCCATGCTCGAACACCTCAAAACTCACATCAAAACGTTTGGATGCAATCTTACAGGTGATAAAAACACTTCCTAAAACCAGAAATGCCAGCAGGGACAGGATCAGAATCCCTATATCCGATCTGATCAGCCCTCTCCGCACTCCCTCTGCCACCTGGCTCATGAACTTCACACCCAGAAGAAGCGCTATTATTCCGGAACACAGATTCTTTACCACCACATCCATATCCCAGTACAGACTGGCCATACCGCCTCCGGTGAGACTGATGCTGCCGGATACCTGCTCCCGCAGACTGCGGGTACTTTCCTGTTCCAGCCGGAAAAAAGGAATCCGGTAAGCTTTATCTGTCAAAATCAGTTCATGGGTGGAAAACAATCTGCCGTAACCCACGGCAATTTTCGCATCCAGCCAGAATCCCGTGACGGAAAACAGCAGCGTGGCCCCCACGGAAAACAGTACATATTCCAGCAGCTTTTCTCCTTCTCGGTTTCCTGCCAGCTCGTTCAGTATCATGGCTGACAGCACAATCGCAATGTAAGGCGTAAACGCTGACAATACGCTTCTGCATGTCAGAAAGGCCATCTGCCCAGGCAGTATTTTGTCAAACTCCTGAATCCCTCTTTTTATGATTGATATATCCTGTTGTAATGTTCTTCCGTTTTTCTTCATATTCATTTCCTTTCCTATAATTCCGGTAGTGTCAACTATATATGTCCAAATTCGGTTCAGCCCTGGCTGACGCTTGTTTTTGTTGGGGGTTTCTGCAGTATAGACTCAAGAATCCAGACGCTCCGCGTCTGACGCACTACGTGCTTTTCATCTGCTTCGCAGATTCGATTCTTTCGTTACCATGCCTTGAAAATCAAATGTCTGCTTCGCTGACGCTTGATTTTCTACGTGCATGGTACATAGTACTCACTCTGTACGCGGAACATTTCCGCGTATCTGCCATTTAGCTTCATCAATTCTTCATGGGTTCCTGATTCCGTAATTTCCCCCTGTTCCATAACAAGAATGCGGTCGCAGAATCTGGTGGACGCCAGTCTGTGGGAAATAAAAACCGAAGTTTTTCCCTCTGTCAGTCTGCCATAAGCCTGGTAAATTTCGTTTTCCGCAATAGGATCCAGGGCCGCTGTAGGTTCGTCCAGAATCAGCACCGGCGCATCTTTATACAATGCCCTTGCCAGCAGCAGGCGTTGCTGTTCTCCTCCTGACAACTCTGTTCCGTTTTCCGTAATCTGCTTTACCATCTGTGTATCCAGTCCCTCCGGCAGCGAGCGCACCTTTTCTTCCAGATTTGCCAGTCGGATACATGTCCACACAGCATCCTTGTCACAGTCTTTTCCCTGGTTCCATATACCGTTCTCTGTCCCTGGAATCCGTTCCCATACATTTTTTTCCATACCAGATTTTTGTGTTCTTTCGCCGATTATCATTTTACTTTCACCGGGTCTCCCGTCCCTGTCCATGTCCAATGTAATATTTTCCCGGATACTCACCGGAAGCAGGCCTGACTTCTGAAAAACCGCCGAAAAAAGTTTTCTGTAATCTTTTCCGTCGAAGTCTGCCAGATTCATGCCATTTACCGAAATACTACCCTCCCCGGGCTTCAGCAGCCCGCACAGAAGCTTTACAAAGGTAGTTTTTCCGGCCCCGTTTACTCCCACAATCGCCAGCTTCTCTCCCGCTTTTATGGTAAGACTGATATTTTTCAGCACCGGAATCTCCATACGGCCTCCTTTTCCAATAAGAAAAAGAGACATGATCCCAGTGGAAGGAAACCGGCCCATCTATCATGCTTGTGTTATATTTTTTCCTGCCCCCAGACTGCCCCAGCTCCAGAAACTGACGGAAATCCGTCACATAATAGTCTGCTTCCCGGAAAGCGGTGTATCCCTGCACCAGGCTGCCCAGATAGTTTCCCAGGCCGGTAATCGCGGCAAAAGAAAGGGTAAAATCACCCAATGTCATATTGCCCTGCAGATATTGCCAGATAAAATACCCATATGCACACCCGTTTCTCAGAAAAATAAGCAGACCATTCAACAGCATTTTTCCAAAATCCAGACGGGATGCCTGCGCTTCCACCCTATCCTTTCCTGCCACGGCATTCCGGGCAATCCCCCGGAGCCATTCCCTCATGGAATAAATGCGGATATCTTTCCCTTCCCTGATTCCCCTGGTCTGATATGCTATATAATTTAGTTTCCGGTTAGCTCCGGCTCTTTCTTCCTGCAGATCGTGCCTGTGTTTCTCTGCCAGTTCCCCGGCCCAAAGCTCTATGCCGGACAAAAGGAGCAGTCCTGCCAGAACCAGCGGCTGGAGCACCCAGATCATGGAGCCCAGGGCCAGAATGCCTCCTGCATTCTCCAGCAGTCCCGTCACCCTGCCAAGATAGGTCACAACGCCGAAATTCGGACTATAGATGGCATTTCTGGCCTTTTCCGCACAGACTTTTCCTTCATGGGAGGCAAAGACATCATAATCCAGTTCTATCATCTTTTCCTCCCATCCGGCTTTCAGCCTGGTAAAAAGGAAACTCTGGGAATAACTGTCAATCCGGTTATGTACCAGAGCGCTGGCCACAGACATCAGCAGAAGTCCGCTGCTGCTGACCAGAATCCACAAAAGCAGATCAGTATAATCTGCCCTGCTTTCAATCAGGTCCAATATGAGTTTTGGTATCCACAGGGTAATCAAAGACAAAAAGATTCGGAATATACTTCCCAGAACAGGAAGGAAAATACTCCCCTTCCTGAATAAATACATTTCGTGAAGCAGATAACGGAAATTATCTGCCATAGATTTCAAATGTTCTTTCATCTGTTTTTCCTCACAATCCTTCCAGTGTTAATAAACTGTTTGCGCCGCGCGGGGCGCATGTTGCATTAGCAACAATCTTCCTTATGCGCCCCTGCGTAATCAAGTAGGGGAATGCTCTTCTCCACTGCTCGCCGCGCGGGGCGCATGTTGCGTTAGCAACAATCTTCCTTATGCGCCCCTGCGCATAAAAAGGGACTGCCGATGGCAGCCCCTTTTTTATTTCTATCAATTTTCCCATTGACATTTTTATTCCAGAACCCGCAGCAGCATATCCGCAAGTCCCACATTGTAACCGGCATCACTGTAAATACATTGTTCCCGGCCTTCCATAACCACTGCAAGGGGAAGTTTTCCTGCCTGCTGTCCCACGGTTTCCGCCAGCTTCTCATAGTTTGCGCCGAAATCATCCAGAAGAGGCGTCAATTTCGGCAGCGCTTCCATTGTCCGTCGAAGAGTGGCGTTCTGCAGATCCTCCTTATCCCGCAGCACCGCATACAACGGCACTTTCAGGGCAGAAAATTCTTCTTTCAGGTCAAACAGCTCATTCAGAATATGTTCTGTGGGTTCCCTGGTCACTTCCAGCCACAGGAAAAGAGCCTTTCCTTCCCCGGTGAATCCGGACAGCAGACTAGCATGGCCTTCAAGGGTACTTACAGAAAAGTCCTCTGTTTTTGTCCGCGACAACAAATCTTCCACGGGAATATCCCTTATGGACAAAAGGATCTCACGGCTTTCGCCCCTTTGAAGCCGGAATGTCAGCATTTTTGCAAGCTGGTCGCCATTTCTCCTGCGATTTGTGGTCAGAATACGGTACATACCGGGTTTCAGCTGCAGTTCTGCCTGATTTCCCTCCATCTGACAATCCCACAGTCCCAGGCGGCAGAAACCATCTTCCTCAAACCGCTCCAGGGAATAATGTTCCCTCTCGTTTAATTTTAAGGAATCATCCGTGCACAGCGTAAGCCTGCAGCTTTCCTCACCGCCTTCCGCCCTCCGGAACTGACCATCCAAATAGTATTCCAGGCCTCCATCCAGCCTGTTTAACCTGGACGGAATGCCGAGACTCCGATACAGATTTACACAGAACACTTCCCTTGAATACCGGCTTCCCACGCCGCCTGCAAGGCAGCCCAGGGGAGTTGTAATCAAGTCCTCATATTCCTGTTCCGGCATGGAAAGTATCCACTTTTCCGCCAGCTCCGGAAGAATACCGGGATTCTTACGTATTTGGTTTTTGGTATCTTCATCTACGTATTTTTCCAGCGCCAGTCTGCAGGGACGCAGCAATTCCCGGGACACCCGCGGACATGCCACAAATCTGTAGAAAATCTCTTCCGGCACCTTTCCCGCATAGGGCAGGGCGCTGATACAGCAGTCCATCAGGGTTTCTGCCTTAATATCCCAGTAATCTTTCTCACTGAGAGTCTTTAATACTTCCACCTTCCAGTGATCCCCGGAATGCTCCTGCCAGCGAAGAGGCAGTAAATGATTGGCATTCCATTCTATAAAACGTATTATTTCGTTTATATTGCTATGGGACTTTTGCAGAATCGCTTCCACACAAACCCGGTCATCCTCCGGGAAACGTCCCAGAACTCTTTCTGCTTCCCTCACGTCATAGAAACTTTCCGCCTTTTTTTGTCTGTATTCCGCCGCCTGGGAAAGACGTCTTGCCCCGGTTTCCTGCTGTTCCACCGTCAGGTCTCCATCGTGCATATGTCCCGGTTCCGGCGCCTGAAACTCCAGATTCTCCCATTCGTCGGAACATTCCGGCTTATCCTTCAGCACAATTCTGCACTCTGCTTTTTCGCCGGGCTTTATCTCTTTCAGGGAAACTTTCTTTTCCCCGTAAAGATCATTTGTGCTTACGGTCACATACAGATCTCCCAGACCCGTCACAAGCCCTGCCCTGCCGCAGTCTTCCCCTTCCGAACCGGTATAAACCACAGCCACCGGACCCAAAGATCCGTAGTTCAACACCTGAAACACCACTTTTGCATGGGGAACAGGCCTTCCGGCCTCATCCTCCGCCCGCAATGCCAGTTCCACCGTCCCGGCATAGCGGTCCATATGGTTCAATACCCTGGCCATCCCTTTGGGACCTACCTGTGTTTCATCCGGCTCTTCTTTTCCAAACCATCTGGAATGCAGCATCACTGCACGGGAAGCGGGCCCGATAAACCATCCCCGGTTCATTTTTTCTTCTGGCTCGCAGGCTCCCAAAAACTGCCATTCCCCATCGCACCACAATTCCACCCAGGCATGATTGTCGTCACAATGTGTCCACAGCGGCGCATAAATCTGACGGGCAGGAATGCCGATGCTGCGCAGGGATGTCACTCCGAAAGTAGACTCTTCCCCGCAGCGTCCCATGGCTGTGCCGTACATGGTCCTGGGATTCTGTGTGCGGATATCCGTGGAACGGTAGGTCGCCTCCCTGGCACACCAGTAATTGACATCTATGGCAGTGTCATACATGCTTCTGTGGGAACCGATTTCCACTGCCTCTTTGAGCCGGTCATGGAAAAATCCCCTGGTATCGGCTATATCTTCATTATTTACCCGGTAATGAAGCACATAATTGGCAAATATTTTTTCCGGCACCCTCCCTGCAAAAGGTCCATGGTTCCACAAGTAAACTCCGTGCTTCGCATAAGCCAGAAAAAGGCTTGCCGGATAATCCTGCAGATCGCTCAGGGGCATGGCGCTGTAGAGAAAGGTCAGCGCCTGGGCTTCCTCTTCCGTACACCGGCTGAAAGTATCCTGAATTTCCTCTTTCTTTTCCAGAAGAAGGCGTCCGGTCACCTGTGCCAGTCCCTGTCCCATATCCTTTTCCTTCTCCAGGATATGGATTCTCTCTTCCACAAACTGCATCTGCCTGTCAAAACCTTTTCTGATTTCCTGATAATACTCTGTTGAAAACATAATGACCTCTCTGTTTCCTTCCTTACTTCATTTCCTGACAGATTGCATCCAGCAAAGTTCTGGTGCTGTCGCATTTATGTTCCCAGTAGAAAATGCCGCCGTATCCTTTTTCCTTGATATACCGTACTTTTTCCTGCAGGGAACGGGGATTGTCATAGGAAAGGAACACAGAGCCGTCAAACAAATAAGGAGCCTTTGCCTCATCATCCCAATATTCCACAAAACCGTTTTTATTGATATAATCCTTTACCAGAATATCATAATCCGGGCCGTATCCGCCTCCTTTGGGGCACAGTTCCAGCAGACCATGATTTTCATTGTCCTTCAGATCCTCCCATTTCCTGGAATAGAATGCGGCACCCATCAGAAGACGGTCAGCGCTGACACCATGGGCCTCAAACAGGGCAAGGGCCTGGGCACAGCCGTTCATGAATACATCCGCGCTCTTGGAAAACAGAGAAGTATGATGCCCTGCCAGGGCATGGAAACCGCATTTCAGGTCATAAGTCATAATATTGATATAGTCAAGGTATTCCATAAGTTCCGGCAGTTCCACACAATTAACATAGTACAGATCCGCTCCGGCAGCAATGGTCAGATAGTACTTTTTCCCGCCAATGGCATCCAGCTTTTTACGGATTGCCTCACAGAATAAAGTGAAATTCTTTTTGTCGTCAGGAGATACGGCGCTTCCGTTGGAGGGAACACAGGGGTATTCCCAATCCAGGTCAATGCCGTCCAGGTCATATTTCACGGCAGCCTCCGCCAGGGATGCCGCTGCCTTCTCCCGCATTTCCTCAGAACCGCAGCACACTGTGAAAGCATCTCTGTCCGCCTGCACCATGGAAAGCACAATGCGCAGATCCGCATTCCATTTCCTGATCTGGGGAATCATTTCTATTTTTTCCTTACATCCGTTGCATGTGACACTACCGTCATTATGAAGTTCCCCGAACGCAAGATTGATTCCTGTGAGTTTCTTTGCGTCTTCTTCCGTGAATTCACCGCTGCCTACATATCCAATGATTTCGTTTTTCATATTAACTCTCCCTTATTTCCCGGAAAAAGCAGTGTTTGTTCCGCCTTTTCCGGGATTCTGCCATTCTGATTTCTGAATTTACATGATTGATTGTCTACGGTAAGGTATATTACTTTCTTAAAAGATCTGCATACCAGCAGAATACTTCGGATATCTTCCCGATATCTCCTTCTTTGCTGTTTTCCCTCCAGAGCTGCTGGTAATAATGCAGGCATCTTTCCAGATCTGCCGCGATTTCCATGCCGTTTGCGGGCTTCTCTCCCTGATTCAGCGCTGTCAGGAACAAGCCCACCTCATTCCACACTCTTGTCATTTCCAGGGATACATGGGTATATTCCACGATCCGGCGGCTGGCAGAGTCCATGGTACGGCTGATCCGGCGCAGGGATACTTCCAGGTCTGCAATATGCGCATTGTGATCAGACGCTTTTGACATATTATCCTTTTCGAAAATTTTGCGGAGTTCTTCCTTGTCCATACCCTTCAGATACTCTTCCCGCAGCGCCACTGCAGTGTACCATCCGAATGACATCATATCATTTGCCCGGGCAAGGCAGCTTAACAGTTCCCCGGACGAATCACCGAACTCCAGTATGGAGATCTGTCTGTTCAGGTCTTCATATTCCGGTACATTCTCTCCCCAGGAGCATACCGCCCCGTAGATAATGCCGGGAATGGAAAATACAGGCTGATTGATATGGCCGAAATCACCCCAGTCCGTGTTCAGCATACCCACGGCGTCATGCTTTCTGGCATAGCCGCACATTCTGGTAATATTCAGATACGCGCCCCTGATCATATTCACCCAGGTATTCCAGCCCCGTACTCCGGGACACAGATACTGTGTGGCTCCCACACTGTGAAGGATTTCTGTCTCCCTCTCCGGCTGGTTGTCCGCATATCCCCAGTTCAGGCAGATGACTTCTTTGGGCAGCTGGGAATAAAGTTCCGGATGACCACAGATAATATCCCCCCAGAACATGGGTATCTTGCCTTTCTGGAGCAGGAAATCAAACAATTCATTGATATATTCCATATACAAGTGTCCCGTTCCCTTTTCCTCTGCCAGGGAAGCGCTTCTTCCTTTGCCCAGGTCAAAAGTCTCGTCGGCACAAATATTGAATTTATCCGTGCGGAACAGCTGCATATATTCCACTATCATATTCTTGACCAGCGCCATGGCATCCTCGTCGGAAACATTTACCGTGTGGTGCGCCATCCTGTCCTTGAAACCAAAGGGCTGCCCGAAACTTCCGGGAAGTTCACAGAGGTGTTCGTATGTTTTGGTCTTCAGCAACTTGTACAGATGTCCGAATGTGGCCAGGGAAGGAACCAGCTCAATGCCTCTCTCATAGCAGTACTGATCCAGCTCCATGACTTCTTCTGCCGTCATGGGCGTATCGTCCCTCCAGAGTTCCGTCAGATCCCGGAACAGATATGTATGCTCCACATAAAGCTGCAGCTGGTTCATCTTGTAGAAAGAAAGGGTATCTGCCAGCTTCTTTAAATTTTCCAGAGTCTGGATACGGCCCCTGGTCACATCATGATAATATCCCCTGTTCTTCATGTCGGGCTCATCCTCAATCACCACACAAGGGAGCAGGCCCGCACTCTGACGGACAATCTGGCGCAGGGTCTGCACTGCCCATCCCAGGGCATTCAGGCTGCCTCCGCTTAAAAATGCCCCCTCTTCGCTGATCTTCATATCATAATGATGCTCACCCAGGGATTCCTCCAGCTTTAACAAGATATCTCCCTTGCGGAAGGTACCTCTTCCTATTTCCACCGTCAGACCTGCCCAGGTAAAGATCTCTTCCTTCAGCAGCTTTGCATACACATTTGCTCCCTGAGGGCAGGACATATCCATGACAATCATGGTATTCATCCGGAGCATCAGTGTTCCTTCCTGTTCTTCCATTTTTTTCGGTAATGGCAATAAAATCATTCCTTGTGACCTCCTGTTCCCGTTCCGCAGTCCCTGACAAGTACCCTGCACTGTCAGGCAGATACGGCAGTTCCAGCCTGATAGCCCCGATGACACATTTTCAGGGCCGGCTGTCAAAATATAAATTTACGCACCTCTTCGGAGTCTCGCTCCACTTGGAGTATAACAAATATTTCCTGATGATACAATCAAATATTTCATAAAAAGTATAAATATTTTTATCTTTTGTTTCCTTTTTTAGTATATTATGTATTACTGTATTAATGTATACGATTATTTTATCTTCAGATTTTTTTCAGATTGCACAATCAAATACCCCGCTGCAGGCAACGGGGTATCAAACTTGCAATACTGCAGAGCAGAAAGCGTCCAAAGGACACTTTGGTATTTGTCCTCATTGCTGGCGGGAATAACGGAAAATATGCTCCGGTCCTGTCTGTATCCGCTGCTGCTCTCCATTCCACTTTAACATTCTCTCCCAGGGACAAAATGACTTTATGACTGCTCTCTTCACCTTTCCTTCTTCCCATTCCATGTCCAGAACAGCGTTCCCATGGAGTCTGACACCCTTTATGCTTCCGCTGTCCCATGCGGCGGGACAAGCCGGCAAAAGTATGACCCTTTTTTCATCGCTCTGTACCAGCATTTCCAGAATTCCTGCGCAGGCGCCCAGATTCCCATCTATCTGAAATACCGTTCCCCATTTTCTGGGATGTGTATCCAGAAAATTCAGGGTAGTGGAATCCTGAAAATACTTCTGCAGCATTTTCCAGGCCTCCTCCCCTTCCATAAGCCTGGCGTACAGATTGATCAGCCAGGCACAGCTCCAGCCTGTATGTCCTCCCCCGTACAAAAGTCTTCTCTTCAGAGTCTTTTTTGCGGCCTCTGCCAGAAGAGGCGTGTCATCCACGGTAATCTGCCTTCCGGGATGGAGGCCGTATAACTGGGAAATATGGCGGTGTCCCGGTTCCGCTTCTTCATAATCCTTCTGCCATTCCATGATCTGTCCGTATTTTCCGATTTTATCCTCCGGAAGATGATCCAGAATTTCCCGGGATTTCTCCAGAATCTCTTTTCTTTCCGCAGTTTCGGATATTTGATCCCTGTCCCGCAGTTCTTCTGTCACATACAAGTAATCCTCCAGAAGCTGTCTCAGAATCTGATTGTCCATGGCAGAGCTGACGCATAATCTCCCTTGTTTTCCATCTTCCATAATATAGGTATTTTCCGGGGACACAGATGGACAGATCCAGTATATCCCATCCCTTTTTTCCAGAAAATCAACGAAAAACAGAACAGACTGTTCCAGTATATCATATTTTTCTGCCAGCCATCCCGCATCTCTGGTATAATCATAATGTGTGCGGATGCATGTGCTGAGCCAGGCGCCTCCCATGACCCAGTATGTGGCCGGAATATAGATATCCTGGGGCGCCGTGTCTGCCCAGATATCCGTGTTATGATGGGCCACAAATCCCCGGCATCCGTACATTTCCCTGGCTGTGAGTTTTCCGTTTTTCATGATTCTGTGAAGAAGTTTAAAAAGGGGTTCCTGACATTCCCCCAGACCGCATCTGTCCGCAGGCCAGTAGTTCATCTGGGTATTGATATTGATGGTAAATTTAGAGTCCCAGGAAGGTTCCATGCTTTCATTCCAGATTCCCTGCAGATTGGCGGGAAGGGTACCCGGCCGGCTGCTGGAGATCAGAAGATATCTTCCCAGGTCAAAACAAATCTTTGCCAGACCCACATCCGTTCCTCCCTGCCTTACCTTTTCCAGGCGAACATCCGTGGGAAGCATTTCCAGTTTCCGGTCTGATGACAGCTCCAGGCTCACTTTATAATACAAATTCCGGTAGTCCTCCAGATGCTCCATCCACAATGCCCCGGCTCCCTTTGCCGCCGCACGTTTGAGTTTTTCAAGAATTTCCTGCTCCAGCCGGCTGACGTAAGCCTCCCTCTCCTGCATCTCCAGATGAATTTTCCCGTCGGGAATTTCTTTGTGATCCTCCTGTATCTGCCGGAAAGCAGTGCCTGCTGCCAGATAAAAAACTACCTTCCCGGCATCTTTTACCAGCAGATGTTCTCCCTGACGGCTGACCTGCCCGTCCTGTACACAGACCCTGCAGCCTATCCTGAAATCCAGGCCTCCTTCCCCCAGATTACCTTTTAAAAGAAGAGTATCTTCCCCCATTCCTTCCACTGTCTCATAAAACCGGGATCTGGTCAGAAGAATATCCAGGGATATTTTTTCTCCGCAGGCGCTGATTTCCCCCACCAATACTTCCCCGGGAAAAGAGACGAAATATTTTCTCTGATATGTCTTTTTTCCTATTTGATAAGAAACGCCCGCATATGCTTCCTCCAGAGAAAGTTCCCTTTCATAGTGATCCGCAGGTGCGTTTTCCTCCCTCATCTGAATCCACAGATCTCCCAGGCTCTGATACGGCCTCTGGCTCTGGGGAATCCCGGAAAAATGAT
>OFFW01002054.1_pt1 | contig 11419 bp, 7 predicted proteins | sample 1521501 | NCBI WGS metagenome assembly OFFW01 (sample SAMEA3504107, study PRJEB24116) | mouse gut metagenome | biome: mouse gut; feature: mouse-associated habitat; material: faeces | place: Denmark | collected 2011
CTCGATGCGGCTGAGCATTTCCGCTGAGCACAGGCCGCTGCTTAGCCTTTCCAGGGTCACTCCTTTCCCCTTCCGCATCCCTGCAAGAAAATTATGGAAGTATATCCTTCCCTCCATCCCTCTCCCTCCGTCTCCCATAAGCCAGTGCACCATGATAATCGGTCCACTACAAGCCCGCCCCACAAAAAGCATTCACCTCTCTCTGGGAGAAAAGGGGTCTGTCCTTGATTTTAGTGGCGACTAACTGAGATTATCTTAAAAGCAATAAATCCGCAAATAATTCCCAGACTATTTAATATAATATCATCAACATCAAATGACCCCAGCATACAGCCAAACTGGATCAATTCTATAAACAATATGTACACTAATCCCGTCAAAAGCGTCCTGTGACACTTCCTCATTTTCTCATATCCCATGGGGAGCAAAAAGCCAAATGGGATAAAAACAACAATGTTCCCAACAAGATTCTTGAGGGCGATTGCTGGTATGCTCTTTATAAGGGACAGTTGAGAAGAAATGGTTCTGAACGGCATTAAATTGATATTCCATGCCCCTTGTTCTCTGCTCCATCTGACAGAATCGATTTTTCCCATTATAAAATCTATAGATAGATTAAATTTTAACAACAAAAAGATAGACAAAATAATGCCATATACTATGAATACTTTTCTTACTATTTTCATGAAATAAATTCCTAAAATTAGATATGCGTTAATCAGGTTCATTACACTCGTTGTTTATTAGTCTTCCATCTTTTAAGGACGCCGCGCTCGCATCAACTAAAAGCGGATATGCCAGTCCGCTGTGTACTGGCATCATTAAGGACAAATGACATGAAACAACTGCCATTGTTCAATAATCCCAACGTACCAGAAAACTTTGAAAAGCCTTTTTATAGAACTGTCAAATCTTTTAGCTCGTAATCAATCTTATTGTATCACAATGCGTAGTTATTTTGCAAGGGACAGAGTTGTCAAAATTTGTCAACTCTTCTTTGGCTCTTTTTTGACAACTCTGTCCCTTGTCTCTCTTCTCCAACCCTGATAGAATGAAGACATATGATTCTTCAATCGGATAGGGGGATGATTAGTCCCCCTTCCACACCACCTGGCATACCGTTCGGTACCAAGGCGGTTCAGTAGTTTACACGTACTTTCAGATAGTGGGCTGACATGGATGGATATCCAAGCCTGTCCACTATTATTGTTTTCGTGAGCGCAGGGTTCAGCAATAGCGCCGCCCTCCACACCCCTTTTCGGCAGTTCGCCATCTCCCGTACCTTCCACTCCGATAAGTGTAACGCTCTCAACATTTTGTAGCAGCGCTTCTTGAAGCCCAATCATACATTCATCTGCGGTAATCTCTCCTTTATTCAACCTGCATATACTGTCCATGGATTTCAATTCCTGCCTGTTGGCCAGAATGTCAGTGTTGACCAGTTCTTCCAATCGCTGCAGCAAATGGTGGCATTTCTCCATATCATAATTATTCATGGCTCCTTTCGCACTTCGGTAAATATTAATTGCTTCATACCGTTCTGTAACGATACTTTCCCGATGATACTCCGGCGACAGCCCTAGTTTGGTGAACAGCTCCCCCCAGATGGCCCTCTGGGTCTTTACCTTGTTGTTCTCCAGCCGCCTGAGGCTCTTCTCGCTACAGATGCCCCCGCAAAGCTCCTGCGCCGACATGCCAAGCATCCTGCGGCGCTTCCTCACCACATCGCCGATGCGGTAGTTCTTGGTCTGGCTGTACAGGTAACAGAAGTTTTCCATATATTCCGCTATGCCGTACTCCCGGTATATTCCAGTCAGTGTGCCGCGCCATTCCCTAATCTGCGTAGCTAGAACAGACAGGCTCTCCAAGTCGTCTGTCTGTTCCGGAGCACCCGGCTCTTCCGCTTCGCCCTCTGCCCTGTCCGCCGCGGGTTGCGTCTTCACTGTTTCCCCCATGAGCCGATTCCATGCCTGGCCGAAGGATGCCGGAGCGGGCTCACGGAAGTCCGCCTTCAACAGGCCCACGTATATCTCCAGAATCCGCTCCATGGCTTCCAGCAGCTCGCACAGCCAGTACATCCGCATGCAGGAGCGCAGATTCTCCACGGCTTCAGCGCATATCCGCAGCAGCCTGCGGCAGGCAGCGCTGTCCAAAGGCGATTTCATCCGCTCCAGGCAAAGATAATATACCGCCTTGGGAAATATCTTGGCATAGCTGTAGTCATCCATGCCCGAACTTTGCATGGCTGTAAGCAGGGCTTCGACAGCCTGGGCAGTGTAGGTGCCAGCGAATCCCTTCGCAGCCACGGACCCTGCGTCAGCGCCATAATGTATGTATTCCATCAGCAGATTCCATTCCTGTACTGCAAGGAGCCTCCCCTCCCATTTCCCCGCAGGGATATCCGGCACGGTCAGAGACAAAGCCTCCCGGAAGGCCTCCCGCAATTCCTTTTCCGAAGCGCCCTGATATTGCATGAGCTGCGCCCTCATGGCCAGGCAGAACTGGCTGAGGACGGCGTTCTCCTTCCTGTCTGCCTGTTCCAGGAGCCCCAGCAGCCTTTCCGCCTCCGCAGTCTCCTTTGCCTCCACGGCGCGCAGCAGCTTTTCCTGGGTCTGCCATACTTCATATTCCTCAGGCTGCAGATAGTCCTCGAAGCCGTCGTTTTCGAAGCCCAGCCGCTCCATCAGCCTGTCCCGCATCAGTTTGTCCGGCATCCTCTCGCCTGCCTCGATGCGGCTGAGCATTTCCGCTGAGCACAGGCCGCTGCTTAGCCTTTCCAGGTTCACTCCTTTCCCCTTCCGCATCCCTGCAAGAAAATCATGGAAGTATATTCTGCTCTCCATTCCGTCCCTCCGTCTCCTGTGATGATTGTCTGGAAGCCTTATCCCAAGTGTATCAGGAACTGTAGGAACTGTCGGAAAATAACTGCAACGATTTCTTTAGAGTAAAGCCTGGAAATACAAAGAAAACGGCTTTCAACTTGCAGCAGTTATTTGTAGACACTTCCTTACTATCAATAGAATAACATAATCGGCCGTGGCTGTCTATATAGAGAGACGCTGTCTGCCGCAAAGAGCTGCTCCCTATGCGCCATGAACACCGACCTGAATGGCTTCCGGACCTTCCGCCATTCGCAAAGGACTCCATGCCCGATGGGGCACAGAGTCCTTTGTGCAAAGTCCTTAACTATTCGTTTTCTCAACCCAGGCGCTCCATCTCGGGTCGGCCTTGATCTCTTTCTCTACCTGAGAGCAGTCAGGCTGGTGCCACCAGGGCCAGGTCTGAGGAAGCTCCTTCACGATGGATCCTTTCCCTTCGTCTCCCAGGAACATCTCCAGGGCTCTTCCGTGCCGGAACGCTTCGTCCAGGGAGACGAACGCGTCGTCATGGTATCCACGCTCCCACTGTACTCTGGACAGATACTGGTACAGTGAAATGATAATGTCGTGATATCCGCCGAAATCATCCTCGTCACATATCAGGTAGAACATGGAGATCGCTCCTTTTATTTTGGACATCGGCGTATCGTCCTCGTAATTGTGGACACAGTTCATCAGTCCATAGACCAGTTGTTTCGCAAACTCATAAGCCATTTCCAGCAGGGCAGCCCTGATATAGCCTGCCTGCTCCCTGCCGTCCGCAGCAGCTGCCAGCAGAAGTTCCCGGGAATGGTTCAGGCTGGGCATGCGCCTGGCACAAGCCACCGCTTTCTCTGTCTCGCCGAAATTCCGGTAAAGCAGCACAAGGATGGATATGGCCTCTGTGACGATTTCGGTATCTTTGGCAGAGCCTGCAAGGCCTTCACAGATTTTAATGGCCTCTGTCCAATAAGTGTTTTTCTTCTGCCGGTCATAATCATGCTGCAGATATCCTTCCTCATCGTAGCTTGTCCACTCCTTATACCGCCTCCAGCCGGCTTCGCACAAGGTATCGGCCAGCTTGATCTGCAGCCGCTCCTCCTGTGGAAATTCAACCAGTCCTTCCCGCAGAATCCCCAGGCACTCCTCTATCCAGTCCTCGTCCGAGCGGCCCTTGATATGAAAGGCATCCACCTTGTCCGTTATCTCCTGAATCCGTCTGTCCCTGTCCGACCGGAACCCAAACAAGGCGTCGATGGATACCCCGAAGTAATTCGCGATAGACGGAAGGATCTCCATATCGGGATAGCCGCCGCTTGCCTCCCAGCGGGACACTGCCTGGCAGGTAACCCCCAAAGCCATCGCCAGGTCCTCCTGGGTCCTCCCGTCCCTGCGGCGCAGTTCTTTGATTTTTTCTCCTATTTCAACTTTCATGCCTACACCTCCTGCCCCTTTTATGTGGGCTTTGATTATAGATTTATGTTTCCACCGGTGTAAGGATATTGTATCGAAAGCTTTTCTGAAAAACAATTATCAATTCGTTGTTAAAATATCAAGCATTGCTTGATATCCCCATGGCATCGCAGAGCCTGTTGAATTTGAGGTAAAAAACCGATATGATAAAGACACAAACAGTGCTAATTCCGCTTTACATTTTTTCACATGAGAACAGCTTTCCGGAGTATAATAGTAAGGAATTGTCTACAAATAACTGCTGCAAGTTTATGGCAATTTTTATTGTATTTCCGGGCTTTTGCCTGAAGCAATTGCAGCAGTTATTTTCCGACAATTCCTAACGAGCAGAAGCTGGAAAAGCGGAAAGCGGAATATCAGGTTATCTTGGAACGACTTGACGGACTGGAACAGCAGGGAGTGATCGGAGCGTTTGACAAACAAACGATTATTGATTTATCGGGTGACGTTATTAAGGAAATCGCACAGAAATATGAGAATGTGCAGAAAGGCGTAGCTGATATGATGAGAGGAGCATTGATCGAAACAGAAGCAACTACTTTATCTTCTGGCCGACAACAGCGTTAAGAATTTTTCTCGGAAATCAAGACATTTGTATCTATCACAATTCTCATACTCGTTTCTTCGTTCTGACTGATTAGACTATATCATTAACATCATTTTCATTATATCCAACTGATTTTGCCCATTTTTGTGCTTCATCCAGTGAGGCTTCAGAGTTGTCTCCCTGTTTTTTAACCGCACACAGGGGAATAAGGCTTATCCCCTGTGGCGGGGAAATATTTATAAAACTCAATCCATTCGATTCTTATTCAACTATTTATACCGACGGCTGCTAAGAATTCCTTACCAGCCTTTCAAGCATAATACTGCGCCTGGGCATCCCACAGTTCACGGTATTTCCCGCCTTCCTCCTCCATAAGCTCCTCATGGGTTCCCCACTGGACCACCTTCCCTTGATCCATGACGACGATTCGGTCGCACATCCGGCAAGAGGAAAGCCTGTGGCTGACGAACAGCACCGTCCTGCCCTCTGCCAGTTTTCCGAAGTTCTCGTAGATTTCATATTCCGCATAGGGATCCAGGGCAGAGGTAGGCTCGTCCAGGATCATGATTTCGGCATCTTTGTAAGCCGCCCTGGCGATTGCAAGCTTCTGCCCCTCCCCTCCGGACAGATTCGTCCCCTCCGGGTCGAAATCCTGGAACAGAGACTGCTGGATGCCCTTCGCGTATCTTTCCACCCACTCCTTCATCCCCGCTTTCTCCAGCGCAGTCTGGACCTTTCGCTGGTCATAATCCTGTGTCCCGGCCACATTTTCGGCAATGGAGAAGGCGAACAGGGAGAAGTCCTGGAAAACCGTTGAGATATGTTCGATATACTCTTCATAAGGGTATGCCAGGACATCCCTGCCATCCAACAGGATGCGCCCTGCCTGGGGCACATACAGCCTGCAGAGCAGTTTGATCAAAGTCGTCTTCCCGGAACCGTTTTCCCCTACGATGGCAATCTTCTCTCCGGCGTTTATATTCAACGTCACATCCTTCAGGGCAAAATCGGCGCTCTCTGGGTATCGGAAGCTTATGTTCTCCATCCGGAGACAGGCACTGCCGCCGCGCTCCTCTTGACTATCCAAAGGCTTTTCTTGACCATCCAAGGGCTTTTCTCCCCCATTCTTCCCCGGCAGATCCATATATTGGAAATACCTTAATAGATGCTCATTATTGTTCCGCAGATCCGTCACGATCTCTGCCGTCCTGGCGAAGGCTTCCATCAGCCAGGTCACCGCACTGTACAGCAGCACGATGCTTCCGCAGCCGATTGCGCCGTCCATGGCCATCCTCCCCACCAGCAGATACACGATGCAGCCGCAGATGCCGGAAGCCGCAAGCTTAATGCCGTCATACCGGTTCACGGCTGAAAGTTCCCGCTCCTTGCCGTCCGCCAGATATTCATAGCAGTTGGACTGGCACTGGTTCAGAATCAGTTCCTCCTGGCGGTAAATCCTGGCATCCATAGCCGCGTCCTCATCCTGCAGATATTCCATATGGTAGAAATCGCCGTACCTGGAATGCCTTGCCCCTTTCAGGAATGTCTCAAAGGTCACATCGAAGCGCTTTCCCGTCATCCGGCAGGCCAGGACACAGGAGCATGCCACCAGCAGCCCAAATCCCAAAATCATGGCCGCCATGCCGCTCTGTGCCGTTCCAGCCGCCAATCCCCCAGACACAATCTCCCACAAAGAATACACCAGAATACCGCCCGCAATGACTCCGGCAGCCAGATTCGTCCAAAGCACCTCCATATCCCAGTACAGGCTGGCCATCCCCGCGCCTGACAGCTGCAGGCTCCCAGACACCTCGTCCCGCAGCCGCCTGGTGCTGTCCCGCTCCAGCAGCTCATAGGGCAGCGAATAGGCCCGATTCGTCAGCCGGATCTCATGGGAGCTGAATAGCCTCTGATACCCCACGGCGATCCGGCAGTCCTCATAATTCCTCCACATGGAGACCAGGAACAGCAGCCCGATGCCGGCCAGACACAGCATGAGCAAGTCCCTTCTGTCCCGGCTCGCCGCCAGCCCGTCCATGATATGGGCCGACACCGCCGTAGCGACGAACGGAATCCCCGCCGCCAACAAGCTCCTCCTGCATACATGCCCCATCTGTCCCGGCAGAATGCACCCGAATTCCCGGATGCCCCGGCAGATGATGGCCATATCCTTTCTCAATGTCCTTCCGTTTTTTTCCATAAAATATATGTCCATTCCTTTCACTTATTTCTTCTTATGAAACTTCTTCTTATGAAACTTCTTCTTATGAAACCAAGGGCCAATTCCTCACTTTCATACACCGAACCCCTCATCCCTCGCCATCTTCCGCATAGTACCGGCTCTGCACCCGGAACATGTCCGCATACTTCCCGCCCAGCGCCATCAGCTCCTCATGGCTGCCGCTTTCCGCGATCCTTCCCTCCTCCAGGAACAGAATCCTGTCGCAGAACCTGGTGGAAGCCAGCCTATGGGACACGAACAGGGCAGTCTTCCCCTCCGTCAGCATCCCATACTTCCGGTAAATGGCATCTTCCGCCAACGGGTCTAGGGCAGCCGTGGGCTCGTCCAGTATCAGCACAGGCGCATCTTTGTACAAAGCCCTGGCCAAAAGCAGCCTTTGCTCCTGGCCTCCGGACAGCGCTGTCCCCTCCCCCGAAATCCGGCTGACCAGGCGAGTCCGCTCTCTTTGGGCAAGGCTCTTTACTTTCTCCTCCAGCCCGGCCTGCCGCAGACAATCCCACATCGCGCCCTCATCCGCATCCTTCCGCACATTCAGCATCACATTCTCCGCAATGCTCACCGGCAGCACCCGGGAATGCTGGAACACCGCCGCGAACAGGCCGTAAAAATATTCCCTTGGGAACGCTCTGCTGTCCACGCCGTTCACATAGATTCCGCCCGATTCCGGCTCCAGCAGCCCGCACAGCAGCTTCACCAGCGTGGATTTCCCCGCGCCGTTCACGCCCACCACCGCCAGGCGCTCCCCGGCTCCCATCTGAAAATCCAGATTCCGGAAGACGGGCACTCCCCGCTCCTCCCCGTCCCCCCCCATCCGATAGGAAAAAGAGACATTCCGCCACTCAAAGGACACTGGCCCGCTGATGACAGGATGCCCCTCGCAGGAGCCTTTCTCCTGCCTGTCCCCCTCCGGAAGCTCCAGGAACTCATAAAAATCCCGCACATAATGCTTCACCTCCCAGAAGCCGGAAATCCCCTCCGACAGCCTCGTCAGCCAGCTTCCGATGCCCGTAATGGCAGCAAAATACAGCGCAAAGTCCCCAATGGACATACCAACCTCCAGATAGCGATGGATCAGATACAGATAGGCAAGCCCATCCCTGACCAGAATCAGAACCGCCGTGATTCCCGTGCGAAGAAACTGCCACCTCTGCACCTTTCGTTCCACCAAATCCACCTCCGCAATCACCTCCCGGGTAATCTTCCGCAGCATGGCTCCCATGGAGAATATGCGGATGTCCTTTGCCTCCTGCATCCCCTTAGTGCCGTAGGCCATATAGTTCTGTCTCCGATTGGCTCTGGCTTTTTCCTCCTTGAAGCCCTGTTTCCGCACCTCAATCCCAATGCCGCACACAAGCTCTATCAGGAAGAACAGCGCCAGAAATGCCAGGATGCCCGGGTGCAGCGTGCCCACGATGGCACAATAGACCGCCAGTCCCACCCCGGCCTCCAACAGCGCCGCTTCTTTGCCCAGAAGCTCCACCAGTCCCGCATTCGGGCTTGCGATCGCCTGCCTGGCCTTCTCCATGGTCGTCTTGCCTGAATCCATGAGGAAGACGGCATACTCCAGGCGGAGCGCCTTTCGCTCCCACAGAGCGTTCAGCCTGCGGAACAGGAAGGTCTGGGAGCATCTTTCTATCTCGTTGTGGCTGACCAGGTTCAGGACAGCCGCAGCGCCCAGCCCGAGACCCGCAGACATCGTGCAGACTGCAAACTTCCGGAATTCCATTCCCCCCGTGACCGCGTCCAGCACAAATTTTGACAGCAATATCGCCAGAAGCGACTGCCCCACCTGTGCCAGACAGGCCAGCAAGGGCAGCACAGGGCTATAGCGCCGATATTGATACAGCTGCCGATGCAGAAATTTGAGCCCATCTTTTCTGTCTGATTGATTGTGTCTCTTTTCAATCCGATTCCATTCTTGCTTCCGTTCTTTCGCTCTTTGCGCTTTCTGCGCCGATTATATTCTTTCTCCATATGAATTCCTTTCCAATCTTCTCTCCGTCATTTTCATCCCGTTTTTTTGCATCAAAAAAGCAGGGTTTCCCCTGCAATTAATAAGCATCCCAAAAAACGCATCGGAATCGGAATCCACATGCATTCTCAAGGCTTGCCATTCTTTGCAGACAGGGAAGAATCCTCCAACAGCGTCTCCGCCGGACGAAGACACCGTTTCCATAAACAGGCACAACAAAAAAGCATTGACTGCTTTCTTTCACAGCTGGCTTATTTACGCATCCTTCCGCATCCACATATCAACATGACAAGTACCTCTTTCATTTTTTCTCCATTATTTTTCTCTATTATAAGTAGGGTTCCAGTCCCTGTCAAGCCAAAAACAGCCAAAATATTTTTCGCATTTCTCTACATATTCCTAATGAAAATGCCGATATATAAATATAAGTATGAGTATACGCTTCGGTCGGGACTCTCCCGATTTCGTTTGTTCTACAAATATGTATTCCCGATTTGCACCTTCTGTCGCGGGAATCACAAAGAAAGGGACGCCCATAATGAAAGATTTCATGATTTTTACCGATGGAGACGTGGATTTACCCTCACCTTACGAGAAAGAAGTGTCACTGCTTCCCCAGTACTATTACTTCGAGGAGGACACCATATACGGAGACGAACAGGTTCTGACCAGAGAGGAGTTCTTTAGACAGCTGGCCAGCCGCAGAGCTTACACCGCCGGCGTGAACCCCGATTTCGTCCGCAATCGCTTTGAGGAAACCCTGCAGGCCGGAAAGGATATCCTGTGCATCGCGGTCTCCTCCGGACTCAGCGGATCCCACAATACTATCTGCATGGTGGCGGACGAGCTGCGGCCGCTATATCCGGAAAGCCGCATCGAGGTCATCGACTCCCTGAGCGCCACCCTGGGAAGCGGCTTCCTGTGCGTGGATGCCCTGGAGATGAGAAAGGCCGGGAAGTCCCTGGAAGAGACCGCGGCGGAAATCAGGAAACGAATCGGCCTGATTGATATCTATTTCGTGGTGGACGATTTCAAGTATCTGGTACAGGGCGGCCGCGTCTCTCCCAGCGTCGGCAAGATCGGGGACATCCTGGACATCAAAGTCATCCTCACCATGAAGGAGGGCCGCATCGAGCCTTACAAGAAATGCCGCGGCATCAACAACGCCCTGCGGAACCTCCAGTCCATCGCCCGGTCCCGGGAGACCGCCAGGCTGGGCGCCATCTATGTAGGCAATCAGGAGCTGTTCGAGAAATGCAAATCCCTGGTGGAGGGCGACTTCGAAGCCTCGCTGAACCTGATCGTTTCCTCCCATGTGGGTCCCAACACCACCGGCATCGCCATCGAATGGGCCCAGGAATGATAACAGAAAATAAAATTCTCTGTCCGTGTCCGGGTGCCGGGCGAGGCAGACGCAGAACGAAAAATAAGGAGAGACTATGAGCATAAGAATCGGTATTTTAGGATACGGCAATCTGGGGCGGGGCGTGGAATGCGCCGTCCGCCAGAATCCGGACATGGAGCTGAAGGCGGTCTTCACCAGGAGGAATCCCGCTGATGTGGAAATCCTGACGAAGGAGGCCAGGGTCTGGGCGGTCAGCGAGGCGGCGCGATGGAAGGATGAAATCGATGTGCTCATCCTCTGCGGCGGCAGCGCTACGGATCTCCCGGTGCAGACGCCGGAGTACGCAAAGCTGTTCAATGTGGTGGACAGCTTCGATACCCACGCGAAGATCCCGGAGCATTTCGCGGCAGTGGACGCCGCTGCAAAAGAAGGCGGGAAGACAGCCATCATCTCCGTGGGCTGGGATCCCGGCATGTTCTCCCTGAACAGGATGTACGCGGGCGCGATCCTTCCCCAGGGAAAGGACTACACCTTCTGGGGCCGGGGCGTCAGCCAGGGGCATTCCGATGCCATCCGCAGAATCGACGGCGTGAAGGACGCCAAGCAGTACACCATCCCGGTGGACAGCGCTCTGGCTGCCGTGCGGGCAGGCGAGGATCCGGAACTGACCACCCGCCAGAAGCACACCAGGGAATGCTTCGTTGTGGCTGAGGAAGGGGCCGACCTGGCGCGGATTGAAACGGAAATCAAGACCATGCCCAATTATTTCGCGGACTATGACACCACCGTCCATTTCATCAGCGAAGAAGAGCTGAAGCGCGACCACAGCCGCATCCCCCACGGAGGCTTCGTGCTGCGCAGCGGCTCCACGGGCTGGGAGAAGGAGAACCGCCACCTGATCGAATACAGCCTGAAGCTGGACTCCAATCCGGAGTTCACCGCCAGCGTCATCGCCGCTTACGCAAGGGCCGCATATCGGCTG
>OFFW01002055.1_pt1 | contig 11416 bp, 7 predicted proteins | sample 1521501 | NCBI WGS metagenome assembly OFFW01 (sample SAMEA3504107, study PRJEB24116) | mouse gut metagenome | biome: mouse gut; feature: mouse-associated habitat; material: faeces | place: Denmark | collected 2011
CTCGAAGAAGAGAAATTCCGAATTTGTCCTGCCCAGACAGATTGTCATGTATCTATGCAGGGAGCTTACAGCCACATCTTATGTGAATATAGGCAAACTCCTTGGGAAAAAGGATCATACCACAATCATGCATGGTGTCAATAAGATTACAGCAGAGATCAAAAACAACGAAGAAATAAATAATAAAATAGATATCATTATCAAGAAGATTAATCCTTCATAAATTACAGGATATCCTATGTGGAATGTGTTGATATCTTTTCAGGTAAAAAAGGCTGCCTTAAATGGGCTGTGAATAACTTCATAGTTAATTTTAAGTTATTCTGAAAATATTCACCACTTATCCATTCCATTTTTTCCTGAAAAATAGTATAATAGAAGCACTTATGCACATATCAACAGCTATTATTAAGGTTACTATGAATTACTTTATATATTTTGTTTTAAGCTTCGTCCATCCCGGCAGGATTCTTTTTCATGAAAGCGAAAGGAGCCATTTACATGAAATTAGTTTGTTCCAAATCAAATCTGTTAAACGGAGTACAGATTGTATCGAGAGCTGTTCCCAATAAGACTACAATGTCCATCCTGGAATGTATTTTAATTGATGCCACAAAAGGCATGATTACTTTGACTGCCAATGATATGGATCTGGGAATTGAGACCATCATTGAAGGTGATATTATAGAAAACGGTATGATCGCGCTGGATGCCAAGATATTTCTTGAAATTGTAAGGAAACTTCCTGACAGTTATATCCGGATAGAGACAGATGCTTCTTATAAGACACTGATCACCTGCGAAAAGGCAAAGTTTACCATTGTGGGAAAATCAGGGGAAGATTTTTCATATCTTCCGGCGGTGGAAAAGGAAGATAATATTGTAATCAGTCAGTTTACTTTGAAGGAAATGGTAAGGCAGACCATTTTCTCCATTTCCGACAATGACAATAATAAACTGATGACGGGAGAACTTTTTGAGATCAACGGGGATGAGCTGAAGGTGGTTTCTTCGGATGGTCACCGTATTTCCATACGGAAGACAGCCTTAAGGGAGACTTATGCGCCCAAAAAGGTGATTGTTCCCGGAAAGACTTTGAACGAAGTGAGCAAGATTCTTCCCGGCGGGGCAGAAAATGACCTGGTGATCTATTTTACCACAAAGCATATTGTGTTTGAATTCGAGAATACCGTTGTGGTGTCCAGGCTGATAGAGGGAGAATATTTTAATATTGACAGAATGCTTTCCAGCGATTACGAGACCAAGGTAAAGGTAAATAAGAGGGAATTGCTGAATTGTATTGACCGTGCCACTTTGCTGACAAGGGAAGGGGACAGAAAACCCATTGTCATCAATATAGCGGACGGAAGTATGGAACTGCGGATTGACTCTGCCCTTGGAAGCATGAATGAGGATATTGACATTGAAAAACAGGGACGTGACCTGATGATAGGATTTAATCCCAAGTTCCTGATTGATGCCCTCAGGGTTATTGATGATGAGGAGGTGGAGCTTTACATGGTGAATCCCAAAGCTCCCTGCTTTATCAAAAATGAAAACCAGGGATATATCTATCTGATTCTTCCTGTGAGCCTTGTGGCAAATTATGGCCGTTAATGTTGTGAAGAAGGAGTTTGCAACCGCATGGAAACAATTTATTTGAAAGAGGATTATATCAAACTTGGCCAGGCACTGAAGGCTGCGGGAGCCGTGGGTTCCGGTGTGGAGGCAAAAATTGAAATCCAGGATGGGAAAGTAAAAGTAAACGGGGAAACCGAAGTCAGACGGGGGAAAAAACTTGTGGCCGGGGATATGGTGGAATATAACGGAACCATCATAAAAATAGAAAATGAAAAGACAGGTAAAAGATGATCATTAAATCGATAGAACTGGCAGACTACAGAAATTATGACACTCTTGTGGTTTCATTTGACAAGGGGACGAATATTCTTTACGGGGACAATGCCCAGGGAAAGACGAATATTCTGGAAGCTATCTATGTGGCTGCCACCACAAAGTCCCACAAGGGAAGCAAGGACCGGGAAATCGTAAATTTTGACAAAGAGGAAAGCCATATCAGGGCTTATCTGGAAAAAGAGGGCGTTGAGACAAGGATTGACATGCACTTGAGAAAAAGCAAATCCAAGGGAATCGCCATCGACGGGCAAAAAATAAAAAGCCGCGGATTTGCTTGGTTTGTGTAATGTGGTATTTTTTTCACCGGAAGACCTGGGAATCATCAAGAACGGTCCTGCGGAGAGAAGAAGATTTGTGGACATGGAACTTTGCCAGCTGGATGGGTTTTATCTCTATAATCTGAATCATTACAATAAAATCGTGAATCAGCGGAACAAACTTCTGAAGGACATGTTTCTCAATCCGGCGTTAAAGGAAACCCTGGGAATCTGGGATATGCAGCTGGTATCTTTCGGCAGTAAGATCATCGAGCGCAGAAAGCTGTTCATGGAGCAGCTGAATGAAATGATATATGGCATACATTTAAAATTATCAGGCAACAAAGAAGAGTTATCCATTCATTATGAGCCTGATGTTGAGATAGAAGAATTTGAGAATAAACTGAAGCTTGGACAGGACAGGGATATCAAGTCCAAAATGACATCGGTAGGACCGCACAGGGATGATTTTTCATTTATGGTGGGAGATGTGGACATCCGGAAATACGGTTCCCAGGGACAGCAGAGAACAGCAGCCCTTTCCCTGAAACTTGCGGAAATAGAACTGGTCAAAAAGCTGGCAAAGGATCATCCGGTCCTTCTGCTGGATGATGTGCTTTCGGAACTGGATTCCAACAGACAAAACTATCTTCTGAACAGTATCGGAAATATACAGACCATTATCACTTGTACAGGACTGGAGGAATTTGTGAATCATCGTTTTGAAATAGACAAGGTATATAAAGTCTCTGAGGGAACTGTCACTTGTATGAATACAGCTACGTGAAATATAAGTACTGACGTGTTTTTATTTGTGGATATAAAGAAAGGGTATTTTTATGAACGAAGAATCTATCAGCAATACGGCAGTAGAAGAAGAATATGGTGCAGATCAAATTCAGATTCTGGAAGGGCTGGAGGCAGTGAGAAAACGGCCCGGAATGTATATAGGAAGCACATCCAGCAGGGGACTTCACCATTTGGTCTATGAAATTGTGGACAATTCCGTGGATGAGGCGCTGGCAGGATATTGTGATACGATAGATGTCAGGATCAACGATGATAATTCCGTGACAGTGGTTGACAATGGACGTGGAATTCCTGTGGGCATCAACCATAAGGCCGGTATTCCCGCCGTGGAAGTGGTGTTTACCATTCTGCATGCAGGCGGAAAATTCGGCGGAGGAGGATATAAAGTTTCCGGCGGTTTACACGGCGTGGGCGCTTCCGTTGTGAACGCCCTGTCGGAATGGCTGGAAGTAGTCATATATCAGGATGGAAAAGTTTACAAACAGCGTTATGAAAGAGGACATGTCTGCTATCCTTTGAAGGAGATTGGCACTTGTCCCATGGAAAAGACAGGTTCCACCATCACATTTCTGCCGGACAAAACGATTTTTACGGAGACAGTGGTCTTTGATTTTGATATTCTGAAAATAAGGCTCAGGGAGATGGCTTTTTTAACCAAAGGGCTGAGAATTATTTTAAGGGATGGCAGAAGAAAAGAAGAGATTGTACCGGAGGCAGGTCATTTTGAAAGCGGTCAGATTAATGAGCTTCTGAAGCGTGCGGAGGCTGACAGGGAAGAGAGAGAAAAAGAAGGGGAAGACGACAGCCTTCCGGATGACAGGGCAGAAATTTCCACAGGGGAAAAGGACGCGGTGAAGCAGGCCTGGAAAGAGAAAGTGGTGGAATTCTGTTATGAGGGAGGAATTAAGGAGTTTGTGGCCTATCTGAACAGAAGTAAGGCTCCCTTGTATGAGAATATTCTTTACTTTGAAGGGCAGAAGAACAATGTCTATGTGGAAGTTTCTTTCCAGCACAATGATTCCTTTAATGAAAGCGTGTTCAGTTTTGTAAATAATATCAATACGCCTGAGGGAGGAACGCATCTGCAGGGTTTCCGGAATGCCCTGACCAAAACCTTTAATGATTATGCCAGGAGCGCAAAACTGCTTAAGGACAGCGAACCCAATCTGTCAGGTGAAGATATCAGGGAAGGCCTGACAGCCATTATCAGTGTAAAAATAGAGGATCCGCAGTTTGAAGGACAGACCAAGCAGAAGCTGGGCAACAGTGAGGCAAGAGGCGCGGTAGACAATGTTGTCAGTGAACAGCTTACTTATTTCCTGGAACTGAATCCCAGTGTGGCGAAGGCCATCTGTGAGAAATCCATTCTTGCCCAGAGGGCAAGGGAGGCTGCCCGCAAAGCAAGGGATCTGACCAGGAGAAAAACGGCGCTTGACGGAATGGCCCTTCCGGGTAAACTGGCAGACTGTTCCGATAAAGATCCCAAGAACTGTGAGATTTATATTGTGGAGGGAGATTCCGCAGGAGGAAACGCCAAGACAGCCCGGTCCCGTGCGACCCAGGCGATTCTGCCGCTCCGCGGGAAGATACTGAATGTAGAGAAGGCAAGGCTTGACAAAATATACGCCAACGCAGAGATCAGGGCCATGATTACGGCTTTCGGAACCGGTATTCATGATGATTTTAATATCGAGAAACTGCGGTATGACAAAATTATACTGATGACGGACGCGGATGTGGATGGCGCACATATCAGTACTTTGCTGCTCACTTTTATTTATCGTTTTATGCCAAACCTGATCAAAGAAGGCCATGTGTATCTTGCAAAACCTCCTCTGTACAAGCTGGAGAAGAACAAAAAGATATGGTATGCCTACAGTGACGAGGAACTGGATGAAATACTGAAGGAAGTGGGGAGGGACCAGAATAATAAAATACAGCGCTATAAGGGACTGGGAGAAATGGACGCGGAGCAGCTTTGGGAAACCACTATGGATCCGGCCAGAAGAATTTTGCTGAGAGTGAACTATGACGAAGAGATGGAGTCGGAACTGGATCTTACGTTTACCACCCTTATGGGAGACAAGGTGGAACCCAGGCGGGAATTCATAGAAGAAAATGCAAAGTTTGTGAAGAATTTGGATATCAGCTGACAGAAAAAAGGAGTTTTGTATGAATGATGATATTTTTGACAAAAGTCCGGAGACAGACAAAATACATGATGTAGATCTGAAGGAAAGAATGGAATCTTTCTTTATCGATTATTCTATGAGTGTGATTGCTTCGCGGGCTCTTCCTGACGTAAGGGATGGACTGAAACCCGTACAGCGGCGTGTTCTGTATTCCATGATAGAACTGAACAATGGTCCCGACAAACCTCACCGTAAAAGTGCCCGTATCGTAGGTGATACCATGGGTAAATATCATCCCCATGGAGACAGTTCCATCTATGGCGCACTGGTGAATATGGCCCAGGAATGGTCCACAAGATATCCCCTTGTGGATGGACACGGAAACTTTGGTTCCATGGATGGGGATGGGGCGGCGGCCATGCGTTATACGGAAGCAAGGCTTTCCAAAATATCCATGGAGCTGCTGGCCGATATCAACAAGGATACGGTAGATTTCACTCCCAATTTCGATGATACGGAAAAGGAACCTGTAGTGCTTCCCAGCCGTTATCCGAATCTGCTGGTCAACGGCACCATTGGAATCGCGGTAGGTATGGCGACCAATATACCGCCTCATAATCTGCGGGAAATCATAAATGCCATTGTGAAGATTATTGACAATAAGGTGGAAGAAGACAGGGAGACCGATATTGAGGAAATTCTGTCCATAGTAAAGGCGCCTGATTTTCCCACAGGGGGCATTATACTGGGGACCAGGGGATGCAATGAGGCATACAGAACGGGACGGGGAAAAGTCATAGTCCGTGCGGTTACGGATATTGAGACCCTTTCCAACGGAAAGAGTCAGATTGTAGCCACGGAACTGCCCTATATGGTCAATAAGGCCAATCTGATTATCAAGATAGCGGAATTGGTAAAGCTGAAAAAAATTGACGGAATTACGGATATCCGGGATGAATCCAACCGGGAAGGCGTCAGGGTTGTGATAGAACTCAGGAAGGATGCCAATGCCAATGTAATTTTGAACCAGCTTTACAAGCATACACAGCTTCAGGATACCTTTGGCGTGATTATGCTGGCTTTGGTAAACCAGGAGCCCAAAGTAATCAATCTTCTGGATATGCTGGGACATTATCTGCGGCATCAGGAAGAAGTGGTCACAAGAAGGACAAAATATGACCTGAATAAAGCGGAGGAGAGGGATCATATCCTGCAGGGACTTCTGAGAGCCCTGGATTTTATAGATGAGGTGATCTCCATCATCCGCAGCAGTTCCAATACCCAGAATGCAAAGGAAAGGCTGATACAGAGGTTTGGTTTTTCGGATGCCCAGGCCCAGGCAATTGTAGACATGCGTCTGCGTGCCCTGACCGGATTGGAAAGGGAGAAGCTGAACAATGAGCATGAAGAGCTTCAGAAACGTATTCAGGAGCTGAAAACGATTTTGTCGGATAAGAAAATATTACTGGGTGTGATCAAAAAAGAGATTGTGGAGATATCCGATAAATATGGGGATGAGAGACGCAGCAGGATCGGGTATGACGAGTCTGACATTTCCATGGAGGACCTGATTCCCAATGAAAATACAGTGATTGCCCTGACGAACCTGGGATATATCAAGCGTATGACAGTGGATAATTTCAGGGCACAGAACAGAGGCGGCAAGGGAATTAAGGGGATGCAGACCATAGAGGATGATTTTATTGAAGATCTGCTGATGACCACAACCCATCATTATCTGAATTTCTTTACCAGCCTGGGAAGGGTTTATCGCTTAAAGGCCTACGAGATTCCCGAGGCAGGCAGGACGGCCAGGGGAACGGCCATTGTGAATTTATTGCAGATGGCACCGGAAGAGAAGATTACTGCCATGATTCCCATCAAGGAATACGATAATGACAAGAATCTTTTTATGGTTACAAAGAAGGGCATCGTAAAGAAGACTTCCCTGATGGATTTTTTCAATATCCGCAAAAAAGGTCTGACGGCAATCAATTTAAGGGATGACGACGAGCTGATCGAAGTGAAGGTTACGGATAAGAACAGTGAAATCCTGCTTGTGACCAGACAGGGAATTTGTATCCGTTTCAAGGAGACGGATGTGCGTTCCACGGGCAGAAGTTCCATGGGCGTCATCGGAATGAATTTGTCCGATGGGGATGATATCATCGGAATGCAGCTCCAGAGTCAGGGAGACTCTCTTCTGATAGTATCTGAGAACGGTATGGGCAAACGTACTTTCCTGAATGAGTTCAATGTGCAGAACAGGGGCGGAAAGGGAATCAAATGCTATAAGATAACCGAAAAGACCGGTAATGTGGTGGGTGTCAAGGCTGTGACGGATGAGAACGAGATCATGATGATAACAACGGAAGGTATCATCATACAGCTGAGAATGCAGGATATCTCCACTCTGGGAAGGATAACTTCAGGGGTTAAGATGATGGATCTGGAGGATGGTGTCAGAATAGCCAAAATAGCCAAAGTCAGGGAAAAAGTTTCCAATGGGGAAAAGGAGTTTGACAGTCTCGAAGATGCCATGGAAGAGATCGAGGAAATTGAAGAAAATAAATAAAACTTACCTCTTGTTTATTTTTCCATATATGTTAAAATAGCCCATGACGAGAGAGACAGAATAAAAATAAATGAATAAATCCACAGGAAACCCAGGGAAAATAAGAGAGTGGATTTTGTAAAAAAGATCTGAGCCGCAGGATGTGCCGAAAAAAGGACAATTAACATGCCGTGAGAGATTTTCACTGATTTTCTGTAAATATGTCAAAGCAGGAAATGGGGACAGCGGGCAGGGCACATGCCGGACAGGGTGGCAGAAAAGGAGGAAAGATGCATTTTTTAAACAAGAGGATCGAAGTGATCTGCAATGAATTGAGAAAACTGCAGGTCAAACAGAAATTTCCCGTCACGGACTGGAAGTACAAGGAAGGAAACTACATTCATCCTCAGGATGTAGAGGCAGACAGTGCGGAGTGGAAGGAATTTGACTGTAAAACCATGCACTGGTATGGACCTGACCGTCATTATTGGTTTAAGGCTGTGTATAAGGTGCCTCAGGAATTGGATGGAAAGAGGCTCTGGATGCGTGTCATGACACAGATTGAAGAGTGGGACGACGCAAAAAATCCCCAGTTCCTGCTGTTTGTCAATGGTGTCGCCACGCAGGGCATTGACATGAACCACAGGGAAGTATTCTTAAGGGATAAGGCTGTGGCAGGGGAAGAAATCGTTCTGGAACTGCAGGCTTATACAGGGACGCTTCACCAGGAATTTCAGCTTTTTGTCAATATGCAGGAGCTGGATGCAAAGATTACCAAGCTTTATTATGATCTCTGGGTACCCCTTTCTGCTTTCACCAGAATGGAAGAGGATGACAAGAACCGGAAGGATATTGAAACTATCCTGAACAATACCGTGAATCTGCTGGATTTGAGGACACCTTATTCGGATGATTTTTATGCTACCCTGCAGGAGGCATCGGATTATATTGACAAAGCCCTTTATTCCGATATGGCAGGATATAAGGATGTGATTGCCACCTGTATCGGCCATACCCATATTGATGTGGCATGGTGGTGGACAGTGGAGCAGACCAGGGAGAAGACAGGAAGAAGCTTTGCCACGGTTCTGAAGCTGATGGAAGAGTATCCCAACTATCGTTTCATGTCCAGCCAGCCCCAGCTTTATGCCTTTTTAAAGGAGCGCTATCCCGAGCTTTATGAAAAGGTTAAAGAGAGGGTAAAGGAAGGCAGATGGGAACCGGAAGGCGGTATGTGGGTTGAATCGGATACCAACCTGACTTCAGGAGAATCTTTAGTCCGTCAGTTTATGCACGGTAAAAGGTTTTTCAAGGAGGAGTTCGGGGTTGACAACAGGATTCTCTGGCTGCCGGATGTATTCGGATATACAGGGGCACTTCCGCAGATTATGAAAAAGTGCGGCATCGACTATTTCATGACCACAAAGCTGGCATGGAACCAGTTCAACAAGGTGCCTTATGATACCATGAGATGGAGGGGAATTGACGGAACGGAAGTCCTGACACATTTGATTACCACTTTGGATGTAGGACAGCCGTTGAGTAATTTCTTTACCACATATAACGGAAGGCTTCATCCCGATTCCATTATGGGCGGATGGATGCGTTACCAGAATAAGGATATCAACAATGACATACTGATCAGTTACGGATACGGTGATGGCGGCGGCGGCCCTACCAGGGAACAGCTGGAGACATCCATTCGTATGGAAAAGGGTGTCAAGGGAATTCCCAAGGTGCGTCAGGAGTTTGCCGGGGTATTCTTTGACGAACTGAATGAGAGGGTAAAAGACAACAGAAGACTTCCTGTGTGGGAAGGGGAACTTTATTTTGAATATCACAGGGGTACCCTTACTTCCATGGGACGTAACAAACGTTCCAACCGTAAGACGGAACTGGGACTTATGGATCTGGAACTGTTGTCCGTGCTCACCCAGAAAACAGTGCCTTATCCTGTGGAAGAACTGGATTTCATGTGGAAAAAGACTCTGATCAACCAGTTCCATGATATTCTTCCCGGATCTTCCATTCATAAGGTTTATGAAGTGACAAAGGAAGAATATGCGGAGTTAAAAGAACAGATTGACAGTATGTCCCAGGAGAGAATGAAGTCCCTTGCAGGTGATGGAGATCAGGTTATGATTCTCAATACTGCAGGAAGTCTTAGAAATGATGTTGCTTACCTGGAATCCTGCGATGCGGATTATCTTACAGACGGGGAAGGAAATCAGTATCCTCTGCAGAAGACAAAAGATGGTTCCATTGTTTTTGTAAAAAATATTCCTTCCAAGGGATATAAGGTATTTGCAAAGGGAATGTACGGGGAGGACAGTAAGGCGGAAAGTGCATTCACACTTGTGGATGACCACACTCTGGAGACTCCTTATTATACGGTTCACCTGGCAGAGAATGGTGAATTCGACAGAATTTATGACAAGGAAAACGATAGGGAAGTGGTGCAGCCCGGCAAGACACTGAATCATTTCTGCATGTATGAAGATAAGCCCATTTATTTTGATAACTGGGATATCGACATTTACTATACGGAAAAGAGCTGGAACGTGGACCAGATAGAGAGTATGGAATGGACGGAAATCGGAAGTGTCCGCGCTGTCCTGGAAATAACCAGAAAAGCCAGCAAGTCCACTATCACACAGAAGATTATTTTCTATGCTGACCAGAGAAGAATTGAGTTCCAGACTCATGTGGACTGGAAGGAGCATCAGACCCTGCTGAAGGTTCATTTCCCTGTGGCAGTGCATACGGATGAGGCAACCTTTGATATCCAGTTTGGTAACCTTACCAGAAAAGTGCATACAAATACCAGCTGGGATGTGGCAAGATTTGAAAGCTGTGGCCAGAAGTGGATGGATCTTTCCGAGGGACATTACGGTGTCAGCCTTTTGAATGACTGTAAATACGGTCATTCCGTGAAAGACAGCAATATGGCGCTTACCCTGATCAAATCCGGCATTGAGCCCAATCCGGTGACAGACCAGGAAGAACATGATTTTACCTATGCATTATATCCTCATGCGGAAGGCTGGAGAAGCGCAGGTACGGTGGCAGAATCTTATAAATTGAATCAGCCCCTGAAAGTGGCTCTTCACGCGCAAAAGAACCAGAAAGAGGAATACTCCTTTGTGACAGTGGATTCTTCCAATGTTATTCTGGAAACCATAAAGAAGGCAGAGGAAGGTAATGGTACTGTATTACGTATGTATGAATCTGAAAATTCGTACACCAAGGCAAAAGTGACGGTAAATGCAGAATTTAACAAAGTTTATGTATGTAATCTGCTGGAAGAGGAAGAGAAGGAAGCAGAAGTGAACGGAAAAGAAATCTCTGTTGTGCTGAAGCCTTATGAAGTCGTCACTTTGAAACTGGTCTGAGTCGGCTTATGTGACTGCTTTTGATCTGCAAAAAAGAATATTGAACTGCTTACGAAATTTATGCCGTTTATGATATAGATATCGTAAACGGCATAAAGTGTAAATAGGCATATCATTTAATGAAAATTATGAATCGTTGGATTTGACAGGAGTCGTAATCGAAGTAGTATTGTATTGTGGAATTTTGAAATTTACTTGTTAGTACTGTTTAGGATGGGCAGGAGGTACCAGTATGATCGTGAAAAAAAATTTTGAAAACTTAAATGTATTACATGAAAATACCATGCCTGACAGGGCATATTATATTCCTTCCGATAAAAGACAAGATGATCTGGTGGAACATAGGGAAAATTC
>OFFW01002063.1_pt1 | contig 11385 bp, 10 predicted proteins | sample 1521501 | NCBI WGS metagenome assembly OFFW01 (sample SAMEA3504107, study PRJEB24116) | mouse gut metagenome | biome: mouse gut; feature: mouse-associated habitat; material: faeces | place: Denmark | collected 2011
CTCCAATCCCCACCTCAACAACATGCGATAATTCATCAATATCAATATAATCAAAGAATTCACCTTGTGGTTTAATATTTTCTATTCCTGTGAAACATGAATAACCCCGACACCATATCCATTTGTTAGGAAGATTAAATGGAATTTCTATATCAATATTTTCAATCGTATCATTTATGTTCTTATAATAGAATATTATCAGAAGTATATATTCCTTTTCAGTATAACTAATATGACAGAATAATACAAAGGTTTTTGCGAAAAATTTGTACAATATCTTAATTGTGTGAGTGGTCATGAATGAAGAAAGGCACAGAAAACCCTGTGCCAGTCAAAATCAAACACTATATGTTAAAAACCAATGCAGACGCGGGAGTCAGGAAATCCTATGACAAGCCGCCCTATGCCCCTCTTCTATCTCCCGAAGCTTCGGCGCTTCCTTCCTGCACTGCTCCGTCACATACGGGCAGCGGCTGCAGAACGCACAGCCGGTAAAATCTTCCGTCCGCACCGGCTGTTCGCCTGTCAGAGCCGAAAACTCCCTCTTCCTGACAGAAATATCCGGCGCCGCCGCAAATAATGCCTGTGTATAAGGATGCCTGGGACTCTCAGCCGCTCCGTGTCAGTTTCTTCTACCAGTGTTCCAAGATACATCACCCCAACCCGGTCGGAAATAAACCGTACAACCCCGATATCATGTGAGATAAAGAGTAGGCTGATGTGGAGCTCTTTCTTCAGATCCATCAGCATATTCAAGATCTGCGCCTGAATGGATACATCCAAGGCTGAAACCGGCTCATCACACACGATCAGCTTCGGTTCAATGATCAGCGCCCCCGCAATTCCCAGACGCTGCACCTGTCCGCCGGACAATTCATGGGGATACCGGAAATAATGCTCTTCTGACAGTCCTACCCTGCCAAGTGTGTCAAGCACCTTCTCCCGCCGCTTCGCCGGATCCTCCATACCGTGGATTTTCAACGTCTCTTCCAGGATGTCGCCAATCCTCTTTCGCGGATTCAGCGCTGACAGAGTATCCTGAAATACCATCTGCAGATCTCCTCTTAATGGTCGGAATTCACGCTCACTTAATCCGCACAATTCTTTCCCATCATAGAGTATCGAACCGCTGTCAGCCTTATTCAGTCCCACGATCGCCCGCCCGGTCGTTGATTTTCCGCATCCGGATTCCCCTACAAGACCGTATGTTTCCCCTTCATTGATGTAGAAGGACAGATCGTCTACGGCACACATCTTTCCCTTCGGCGCAAACAACTTGCCCATATTCCCGTAGATCGGATAGGTCTTCTTCAAATTCTTTACTTCCAGCAAATGTGTATCCATAACTTACGCCTCCTTCTGATCCCTGCTATCCGCATATCTCCAGCATTTCACCAGATGTCCGGGTTCTGCCTCTACAAGCGGCGGCTGTTCTTTTTCGCATCTTTCATCTTTGTACTCACATCTGGTACAGAAATGACATCCCTGCGGTATCTTTGAGAGAGGCGGCACCGTTCCGGATATCACCGGCAGACTCTTCCCTCTCTCTACCTGCAGATGTGGAATACATGCCAAAAGACCTCTCGTATAAGGATGCAGGGGATTCTCAAATAATCTCTCTGTCGACGCGCTCTCCACAACCTGCCCAAGATACATTACCTTGACACTGTGGCACAACTGGGCGACCGCTCCCATATCATGCGTAATAAACAGTACTGACATCCCCAGTTTCTCATTCAGATCCCGGATCAGATGCAGGATCTGTTCCTGGATCGTCACATCCAGAGCCGTCGTCGGCTCATCCGCTATCAAAAGTTTCGGCTCACAAGCTAACGCCATGGCGATCATCACTCTCTGCTGCATACCGCCGGACAATTCATAAGGATATTTCCGGATACAATTTTCCGGATTAGGGATCCCTGTCATCTCTAGCATCTGTACTACCCGTTCCCTTGCCTCCTGCTTTGTCATGCTCTTATGAAGCATCAAGATCTCACTAAGCTGCATCCCCACCGTATGCACCGGACTTAATGAATTAAGCGGATCCTGGAAAATAATGGAAATCCGCTCGCCTCTGATGCCGCGCATCTGATCCAAAGGTTTTTTCAGAAGATTCTCTCCTTCAAACAGGATCTCCCCCTCATACTTCACTGCCGTATCATGATCCCTCAGTCTTAAGATAGACTGTGACATTACACTTTTACCGGAACCAGATTCTCCAACCACTCCTGTGATCTCTCCCGGGCGAATGCTTAAGTTCACACCACCCCCCGCGGGAAGCCATTTCTTATGAACCGGAAATAAAACCCGAAGATCCTGAATTTCCAACAACGGCGCCTTCTTATTCTTCTCTGTCATTACTTCTTCGCACCTCCCTTTGTCCGTGGATCCATGAAATCTCTCAGTCCGTCACCCAGAAGGTTCAGGCTCAACACACAGATCACCACTGCCGCACCCGGACAGATCATGGTCCACGGCGCTTTCGAGAATACCAGCTTACTCGCCTGAAGCATATTTCGCCCTATACTCCTCCAACAGTCTCCGGGCAGTTTCCTCAATAGTTTCTCCGTACACAACGGTTCCCGCGTCAAAGTCCATCCAATTCGTTTTACCCTCGAACAGAGCAGAATTGCTTGAAATCTTAACGGTTGGCACCGGGGAAGCGAAGGGCGTACCCCGACCAGTAGTAAACAAAACAATTTGAGCGCCGCTGGCGGCCAGTGCGGTGCTGGAAACCAGATCGTTCCCGGGTGCGCTAAGCAGATTCAGTCCCCTGCATACCGCCTGCTGACCATAGTCCAGCACATCCACTACCGGGGCACCGCCCGATTTTTGCGTACAGCCCAAGCTTTTGTCCTCCAGTGTTGTGATTCCCCCCGCTTTATTTCCGGGGGATGGGTTCTCGTAAATTGTCTGACCGCAGCTTATAAAATAGGCCTTGAAATTTTCAATCAAACGCACTGTCTTTTCAAAACACGCCCGGTCGACGCAGCGGCTCATCAGCAGATGCTCCGCGCCGAACATCTCGGGCACCTCTGTCAAAACTGTAGTCCCTCCTTGGGCAATCAGCAAATCAGAGAACGCGCCTACAGTTGGATTGGCCGTAATGCCGGACAGTCCATCGGAGCCGCCGCATTTTACGCCCACAACCAGTTCGCTGCAGCTTATCTTTTCCCGCCAGAATGTTCCCGCATAGGCGGCAAGTTCCCGCATACGCTGACACGCATCGGCTCGCTCGTCCACGGCTTGCTGGCATTCCAAAAATTTGACCCGGTCGGGGTCATATTCGCCGATATAGGGTTTCAACACCTCAATGCTGCTGTTTTCACAGCCCAATCCCAGTACAAGAACACCCCCTGCGTTTGGATGGTTGATAAGATCCGCCAAAATTTTGCGGGTGTTCTCCTGATCCTGATCCATCTGAGAGCATCCGTAAGGGTGGGTGAGCGCCACCACTGCGTCTACAGTTCCAGCGGCCAAATCGCCGCAATCCCTGGCAATCGCCTCTGCTACACTGTTTACGCAGCCTACTGTGGGGATAATCCACAACTCATTGCGCACACCCACTCTCCCGTCCTTCCGGCGAAACCCCATGAACGAAGCTTCTCCAACTGCGGGGAGCGGCTGCACCGCTTTTTGATAGGTATATGTCACATGTTCCTCCAGGTTGGTTTTTACATTGTGAACATGAACCCACGCGCCGGCGGGGATATCACACACTGCGGTTCCAATCGGAGCGCCGTACTTGATAATCTGATCCCCTGTCCGAATATCCTTCACGGCAAATTTATGCCCTTGAGGGATATTCTCCTGGAGTGTCACAGCCACCCCTTCGATTAAAAACTGCCGTCCCGTAGAGATAGGACAAAGCGCGACTGCCACCAGGTCATTGGGATGTATTTTAATATATTCCTTCATTTTCACATACCCGCCTGTACTGTCTCCAGCGGAAATCCGAAATAGCGCACGGAATTGTTATAGCTGATATCCCGGACAATCTCCCCCAGCAGATTCATATCGCATGGAAATTCTCCTGCCTCTACCCACTCGCCCAGCAGCTGGCACAGGATACGGCGGAAATAGTCGTGCCTGGTATAGGATAAAAAGCTGCGGGAATCAGTCAGCATTCCCACAAAGCCGGCCAAATTTCCTTGGCTGGCAAGGGAAATCAAATGGTCCCGGATACCAGGGATATGGTCGTTAAACCACCATGCTGCGCCATGCTGAATTTTTGATACGGCGGAGGCGTCCTGAAAACAGCCAATCACAGAATCAATTGCTGCGTTGTCGGAAGGAGACAGGCTGTACAAAATTGTCTTAGGCAGATGTCCCTCTCTCTCCAACGCGTCTAAAAACGAAACCAACTGGCTGATGGGACTGCCGTCCCCAATACAGTCGTACCCGGTATCCGGACCAAAGTCATAGAATTTTTCCGTATTATTATTCCGCTTGCACCCATAGTGCAACTGCATAACCCAATTCCGGCGGCTGTATTCCTCGCCCAAAAAACACATCAGCGCCGTATAGAAGCACCCGCACTCCTGCCGGGAAGGAATTTTTCCCGTCAGGCGGGCGGCAAAGATCCGCTCCGCCTCACCAGGCTCCCCCGGGGTATACGGTACAAACTCAAAAGCGTGGTCCGAGAGTCGGCATCCAAGCGTCTCGAAAAAGTCCATTCTCCTTCGCAGACATTCCTTCAAATCCTCAAATGTACAAACGGGCGCTCCACCGGCTACAGAGAGCCGGTTCAGGTAGTCCAGATAGTCAGGGGCCTCAATATTTTTCACCCTGTCCGGCCGCATCGCCGGATAGACGAGGGTATCAATTTTCGGATCCTGTGCAATTTTAATATGCCATTCCAGGCTGTCCGATGGGTCATCGGTGGTACAAATCAGCTTTACATTACTGCGGGCAATGATGCTTCTCACTGACATTGAGGGGTCCTTCAGCTTTTGATTGCAGTACTCCCATACCTCTTTCGCCGTATTCTCATTCAACACCCCGTCATATCCAAAGTATTTCCGCAGTTCCATATGGCTCCAGTGGTACAAAGGATTGCCGACAGCCCTTCCCAGACACTGGGCCCATTTTTGAAACCGAACCTCGTCGGGTGCGCTGCCGGAAATATAATCCTCCTCCACGCCACAGGAACGCATTAAGCGCCATTTATAGTGGTCTCCAAACCGCGTTCCCCCAATTCCAAGCCACAATTGGGCAATATTTTCAAAAAGCGTGTCCTCGTAGATGTCCTTGGCATTGATATGGCAATGATAGTCAACAACAGGCATTGACTCGGCATATCCGTGATACAGCTTCTGTGCGGTAGGAGACGTCAAAAGAAAATCCTCGCTCATGAAATCGTGCATAGTTCATCCTCCTCCTTCTTTTACAGTGTCCGCATATCCAGCTCACTTCCAAAAGCCGCGTACCAAAGTGATCTGTTCTTCATTCAGCTGAAGTATCTCGCTGTTGCTCATGCCGGTGGAAACATCCTCAATCACGATCAATTTCGCGTCTTTGCCGGTAATTGCGTTATGCCAAAGATTTTGGGGAATATTATATACGGCGCCCGGCTTCATCTCAACCGCGTCAAACCGCAGACCGTTCTCTGTCTCCTCCGCGCAGACCAGAACACAGCTACCGTGAACCAGTACAAAAAGCTCATCTGTTTTGTTGTGCCGCTCCAGGCAGTCGATCATAGAGGGATCGCTGCCCGGTTTCCAGTTCTTTACGCCAATGGTCCACTTTTCATTCTCATAGACCCGTTTCATGGCCTCGCCGGTATATGTATAGGACTCAATTTTCATAACTGTTATTGCTCCTTTCAAGTTAGTATCCATATTAATACGTCTCACCCAAGCAGAAGTCTGCACTGATTAATGACATTCTCCGCTGTCAAGCCATAGGCCTGGAACAGCTCCGCAGGCTTTCCGCTCTTGCCGAATTTATCCTGAATGCCGACTCTGACCATAGGACATCCGCCGGTTTCGGCCAGGACTTCCGCTACCGCCGAGCCCAGGCCGCCGATGACAGAATGCTCTTCCACCGTCACGATCCCCCTGCACCGGCGGGCCATGGTGGAAACAAGCTCCCTGTCAATGGGCTTAATAGTATGCATATTAACCACGGCGGCGCCGATCCCCTCCTGGGCAAGCAACTCCGCCGTCTGCAACGCCACCGGCACCATAAGTCCACATGCGACAATGCAGATATCACCGCCCTGTCTCAAAACATCCCCTTTTCCTGGTACAAAGGGCGTGTCATCCCGCGTGATCTGCCTGCACACCGGCCGGGCAACCCGAATGTAAACCGGCCCCTCTATGTTTGATGCGGCAAAAACGGCTTTTCGCATTTCCACCGGATCGCAGGGCACAAGAACCGTCATATTGGGCAGCACCCGCATCAGGGCAATGTCCTCAACTGCCTGATGACTGCCTCCGTCCTCTCCCACACACAGTCCGGAGTGGGACAGTCCAAACTTTACGTTTGCGTTTACATAGCAAATTGCGTTGCGGATCTCTTCAAATGCCCGTCCCGCGCCAAACAGGGCAAAGGTACTGACAAACGGCATGTACCCGGAGTGAGCAAAGCCCGCGGCCGCGCAGACCATATTGCTCTCCGCGATGCCAAAGTTATAAAAACGATCCGGAAAGGCCTTTGCAAAGCTTGCTGTCATTGTCGCGTGCGCCAGGTCTGCATCCAGCACCACAAGCTTTTCATTCTCTGCACCCAGTTCTGTCAAAGACTCTCCATAGGCCACCCTCAACGATTTTTCCATATCACGTCTCCAACTCCTTTATCGCTCGCTCATACTCCTCCCGGTTAGGCGCTTTTCCATGCCATGCAAAGTTGTTTTCCATGAAGGAGACCCCCCTTCCCTTTGTTGTTCGGCACTCGATGAACCTGGGTCGGCCTGCCGGCCGCTGTTTAAGCGCAGCGGTAATTGCTCCCACGTCGTGCCCATCAATACTGCTCACTTCAAATCCGAAGGCCTGAAATTTAGCCGCTATATCCCCCAGAGACATTACATCATCGTTGCTTCCGTCAATCTGAAGGCCGTTATGGTCCAGCAGGAAGACAAGATTGTCCAAGCCGTAATGCGCCGCGGACATGGCTGCCTCCCAGACAACCCCCTCCTGACATTCCCCGTCGCCCAGCAGGGCATATATACGGTAGGATGCCCCCTTCTGTTTTGCCGCCAGCGCTAATCCCACGGCGACGGAGGCCCCCTGTCCCAGAGAGCCTGTATTCACATCCACCCCCGGCGTCTTCGTCATATCGGGATGACCCTGCAGGCGGCTGTCAATCTGACGCAGTGTCCAAAGCTCTTCCCGGGGAAAGTATCCCAAATCGGCCAGCACGGCATAGAGCGCGGGACAGCCGTGTCCTTTGCTCATCACAAAGCGGTCCCTGTCCTCCATGGCTGGATTTTTGGGGTCTATCTTCATCACATGGTAATACAGCGCCGCCAAAATCTCCACGCAGGAAAGTGAACCACCCGGATGCCCGGACTGGCATTGAAAGATCATCGTCAAAATATCCTGGCGAAGCTGTGCCAATTTTGCCTTTTCTTCCATATTGCCCTCCTAAACAGCTTATTGTCTTGTATCGGCCAAAAGGACCTCATACTCCGTGCAAAGCGGATGCAGCATAGGCGCGTCCTCCTCTACCGGACAGGGAGCCGGAATCTTCTCAAAGCGGTAGTTGTCAGTAAAGTCGTCATTGATTTTAGAGACCTCCCCCACAATCAGATCGCTACCGGGTTTGGGTCCAAAGGTATGCGCAACGCCTGGCTCCAGAGTTATGCTGCCACCCGGCTCAATGAAAACCAGCTCGCCAGGCTGATAGGTATGTAAAATCCCGTCCTGATAGACCGAGATCGGAGCATCCGTCAGCTTACCTCTGGCATCGGTGGCATACAGCCTGATCTGCATTGTACCGCCTGCACGGTTGATGATATCCTCCGTTTTACTCTTGTGATAATGCAGCGGCAGACGTTTCCCATCCCGAAACAGGATCACCTTTTCGCAGTATGGCACTCCTACGGAGGGATCATCATACCGGCCATTTCGAATGGTAAATAAAACAGAACCCATCTCCTCGCTATAGTCCTTTACATCCCACCCCAGATAGACCCGCCGGATGGTATCCAATTCTTCTTTGTGCGCAATCCACTCCTCCGGACCCCAGTTAGCAAACTCAGGCAAGCTGATGCCATATCTGGTCAACAGCTCCTTGGCCCACAGGATATTGGCGTTTACTACAGACCGCTTCATCCCATATACACCTCCATATCGCTTTTCAAATGAATTTCGCGCCGCTGTCCCGTTCACCAAGCAATATCCCCGTCCGACTGTCCGCCAGCCACTTGGTCTCCCCCGGCACGGTGATTTTCTCCTGTGCCGGCCTGCGCTCCACGATATCGTTTAACGCATCCAGGGGAATCACCTGATCCGTTGTCTCATAGGACTCAATACAGCGCAGAGCATTCGCGGAAGCCAGCAGCAGAGACCTTTCAGGACTGCAATCTCCCAGAAACGCCGCCAAAAAGCCAGCGATTGCGTTATCGCCCGCTCCGGTTGTAGAGCGGATAGTGTCGGTAAAATAGGGTGGGCACAACAGCTCCCGGCCGCTCCAGCGCTCTGTCTCCCCGGGCAGCGCCCGCCCAATTCCCTGAAGGCTGGACTTATCCGCTGTACGGAGATACAGGCCCTTTTTGCCCAGCTTCAACATCACAATCCGTGCGCCCATTCCCAGCAGCTCATCCGCCAGTTCAGAAACCATGGAGAACTCAATCACATCCATCATATTTTTGGATCCTCGCTTTTCATTGAGGTCATCGTAGACGGGACGGCGCAGCATAAACAGCAGCTCCTCCATACTGGGCATGAAGACGTCTATGCTTGGCAGAGCCTCTGTCAGAACCTTCCGCCAATCGACCTGTCCGGCCTCACTGCTTGGGTCAGGCTGGGATGTGTCAACAGAGACTGTGACGTCGGTCTTCTTTGCCTCTCTCACCAGCTTTATAAATTCCGCGCCGTCCTCTCTGTAAAGGTATTTCATGGCGGTAGGGTAGCCAAAGTGCAGCAGCGCTGCACCTCTCAACAGCTCCGGGCTGATATCACTACTCACAAAGGTCTGGGACGCGCCGCGGCTATGGAGAAGGATCCGGTCCCCTCCAAAGGGGGCAATCACCACAGTCGAGGTAGAGTTGCAGTCCGTCACCTCCTCGATGTGTACAGGAGCATCCTGCTGTGCCAGAATCATCCGAATAACCTTTCCCAGCAGATCACGGCCCACCTTGCTGATCAGCGTAGTGGGAACGCCCAGCTTGTGCATGGCAATACCGGTATTTCCCACACATCCCCCCAAATACAGCCTTGTTCCATTCAAATCATTAAATTTTCCCTGAGCAAACAGATCGACAGCGTCGCTGGAAGCGGTCTCGGGAAATACCGGGATGATATCCAGTCCCAGCGAACCGGCCACCACCGCCGGCTTTAAAATAGGCATACGCCCCCTCCCTTCTGTACCGTTCATCTGCTCCAGGCCTTTCCGCTTCCGCCATAGAGACGGATGTAGTGCCGCACCTTTTCCTCATAAGTGTTTTTCGCAATGGCGCTGAGATTGTCATAGTTCAATGTATCGTCTTTGGCGTAGGCTTCATTGATGGCCTTGGCAGTATCAATCAAAAACTCAGTAAACATGTTGATCTTCCGGATGCCTCGCTGAGCCGCTTCCTTCAGCTTGTCCTCCCCGGTACAGGATGCGCCATGGAGCACAAGGGGAACGTCAACCACAGCTTTAATCTCTTCCAGTCGCTCAAAATCAATCTTAGGGGCCTTTTTATAGGTGCCATGGGCTGTTCCGATCGCTACGGCCAGCGCATCCACCCCCGTGGCCTCAGCATAGGCTCGGGCCGTCTCCGGCTCTGTGAGGCCATCTTTTGCCCCCCTGTCCGTATACTCGTTGCCCGGACCAACATGGCCGATCTCACCTTCCACAGAAATCCCCCGACTGTGGGCAATCTCCACAATCTCTCTGGTATAAGCCACGTTCTCATCATAGGGCAGTTTGGAGGCGTCAATCATTACCGAGGTGCAACCGCAGTCCATTGCCTTCATCAGGACGGCGCGCTCCGTACCATGGTCCAGATTGATGCACACGGGTACTGCCACCTGCTCCGCCAGCTCTCGGGCGGCATGGGTTAGAGGAGCGCCCAGCTTCTCATCCGACATACGCATCTGCCCAATATTGAGAATGATCGGGGCATTCTCTTTTTCGGCGGCGCCAATAATTGCCAACAGGCTCTCCATGTTAAAAATGTTTGCGGCCAGCACCGTATAGTTTTCCTTATTGGCACGGGCCAGGATTTCCTTTAATGTTGCCAGCATATATAAACACCTCTGTTTTATTGTTTTACCCGCGCATCGCGCGCTGGATTTCTTCCACGGTCGGGCTGAAAAAGTCCGGTTCCACCCCGTCAATATAGCGCAGGGTCTCATAGATCATTGGGGCAATATCCGCATATACGCCGACGATATGATGAATATAAGGTCCATATATCAGCTTTTCCTCCAGAGCGGGCCAATTTTCAAATTCCCCCCAGCCGTATGTACAGTTCGTCTCAGGGCCGTCGACAATTTTCCCCCGGGCCATCAAAACCGAATATTTATCGTGGGCCCCGTCGAAGCGGAGCAAATTGATCGGGCCGTTTCGGATGGAAACCCGGCAGGTGCCCTCTTTCGGTGCCCCGTAGTGGTGGGTCAATTCAGAGACAGTACCTTCCTTTTTCAGTGCGAGAGGAAACACGCCGCAGTGCCACAAAAGCTCCATATTGTCATCCAACTCGTGGCGGTTGGTCAGATCCATCAAAAATGTGGGATAATCGCAGTCGGCAGATTGGCTGGCTGCCAGCGCCATAACGCTGGAAATTGCACCATGGATGTCGCTTTCGCAAATCATGGGCAGCCCGTCTCCCGTTAAATCGCCCAGAACAAAGCAGGGCATAATTCCTGTGATATTCCGCAGCGGATCAGAGCAGTTGACACACCCGGCTCTGCAGCCCAGTTCATCGGCCGCCTGGCCAATTGCCAGCTTCAGCGCAGCGACCTTCTCAAGGGTTTCCTCTGAAATGCTGCACTTATCTACTTTCTCCCTGATCTGAGTCATTGTCTCAGATATAAGCTCCCGCTGTGCGGTCAGTACGCCGCTCCACCGCTCATAAATATCCTGCACAGTCAACGTTACGACCTCAATTCCAAATCGCTCCAGCAGCTGTGCCTCGTTGCAGCGTACCGACAAAAAGCCGGTAGGGCGCGCGCCGATCTGCAAAATCCGCAGGCCGTTCAGCCCCTTCCGCACAGCGGCCGCCCCCATAAAGGT